>JACCDR012411366.1_pt1 | contig 12117 bp, 9 predicted proteins | sample 7446431 | NCBI WGS metagenome assembly JACCDR01 (sample SAMN15323443, study PRJNA562643) | freshwater metagenome | isolation source: river surface water | place: USA:Blue River Watershed | collected 2017-08-17
CGCAGCGCGCTTCGCGGCCGCGTCATGCCGCCGGCGCCGCGGGCACCAGCAGCCCGCGCTGCACCGCGGCCCGCGCGACGAAGGCCGCCAGCACACGCCGCACCTCGGCGAAGTCGCCGAAGCCGACGAGATCGCCCGCCTCGTAGAAGCCCACCAGGTTGCGCACCCAGGGGAAGACGGCGATGTCGGCAAGGCTGTACTCCGCGCCCAGCAGCCAGTCGCGGCCCTTGAGCCGCGCGTCGAGCACGCCGAGCAGCCGGCGCGACTCGGCCACGTAGCGGTCGCGGGGGCGCTTGTCCTCGATGTCCTTGCCGGCGAACTTGTGGAAGAAGCCGAGCTGGCCGAACATCGGCCCGACGCCGCCCATCTGGAACATCAGCCACTGCGTGGCGTGCCAGCGCTCGACGGGGTCCTGCGGGATCAGGCGGCCGGTCTTGGCGGCCAGGTACATCAGGATGGCGCCGCTCTCCCACAGCGCGATCGGCCTGCCACCGGGGCCGTCGGGGTCGAGGATCGCGGGGATCTTGTTGTTCGGGTTCAGCGACAGGAACTCGGGCGTGAGCTGCTCGTTCTTCGCGAACTCCACGCGGTGGGCCTCGTAGGGCAGGCCCAGTTCCTCGAGCGCGATCGACACCTTCACGCCGTTGGGGGTGGGCAGCGAGTACAGCTGCAGCCGCCCCGGGTGGCGCGCGGGCCAGCGGCGGGTGATGGGGAAGTCGGCGAGCGGGTTCTTCTTCATGGCGTCGGGTGGGTCGGGTTTCACAGGTCGGTGCGCAGGCGCCAGATCTCGGGGAACAGCACCACGTCGAGCATCCTGCGCAGGTAGCTCACGCCGCCGGTGCCGCCGGTGCCGCGCTTGAAGCCGATCACGCGCTCCACGGTGGTGAGGTGGCGGAAGCGCCACAGGCGGAAGGCGTCTTCCAGGTCGGTGAGTTCCTCGCCGAGCTGGTACAGGTCCCAGTGCTCGCGCGGCGCGCGGTACACCTGCAGCCACGCGGCCTCGACCTCGCGGCTCTCGGCGTAGGGCCGCGTCCAGTCGCGCTGCACGTGGCTTTGCGGCACCGGCAGGCCGCGGCGGGCCAGCAGCCGCAGCGCCTCGTCGTAGAGGCTGGGCGCGGTGTAGGCGGCGTCGACCACGGCCAGCAGGTCGCTGCGGTGCGCGTGCGGCCGGCGCATCGCGGCGTTCTTGTTGCCCAGGCGGAACTCGATGCAGCGGTACTGCCAGCTCTGGAAGCCGCTGCTCCGGGCCAGCGACTCGCGCATCGCGCTGTACTCGGGCGGCGTCATCGTGGCCAGCACGTCCCAGGCGTGCACCAGCTGCTCCATGATGCGGCTCACCCGCGCCAGCATCTTGAAGGCCACGGGCAGGTCGTCGGCGGCCACCGCCGCGATGGCCGCGGCCAGCTCGTGCAGCATCAGCTTCATCCAGAGCTCGCTGGTCTGGTGCTGCACGATGAACAGCATCTCGTCGTGCGCCGGGCTCAGCGGGTGCTGGGCCGTGAGCACGGCGTCGAGGTGCAGGTAGTCGCCGTAGCTCATGCTGCCGGCGAAGTCGAGCTCGGCGCCGTCGACGGACGCGGCCTCGTCGTGCGGGATGGGGCAGCCGCTCATGACAGGCTCCTCAGGTGACGGCGTGGCGCTGGTTGAATTCCGGGCGGCGCCACTCCTCGCGCTCGAGCACCTGGCGCAGGTGCTCGGCGGCGTCGAAGGCGTCGGCGAAGCGCAGGTACAGCGGGGTGAAGCCGAAGCGCAGGATGTCCGGTGCGCGGAAGTCGCCGATGACGCCGCGCGCGATGAGCGCCTGGATCACCGGGTAGCCGATGGCCGGGTGGCTGAAGCAGACCTGGCTGCCGCGCTCGGCATCGGCCGCGGGCGAGGCCAGGGCCAGTCCCGGGCAGATGGCGGGGCAGGTGGCCTGCACCCGTTCGGCGAACACGCGCGCCAGGGCCAGGCTCTTGGCGCGCAGCGCGGCCATGCCGCCGAAGGCTTCCGCCGCCAGCACGGTGTCGACGCCGCACTCCAGCGCCGCCAGGCTCAGCACCGCCGGCGTGCCGCACTGGTAGCGCGCGATGCCCGGCGCCGGCCGGTAGCCGGGGGTGAACTCGAAGGGCGCCGCGTGCCCGATCCAGCCCGCCAGCGGCTGCCAGAAGCGGCTCACGTGGCGCGGGTGGGCCCACACGAAGGCCGGCGCGCCGGGGCCGCCGTTCAGGTACTTGTAGCCGCAGCCCACCGCGAAGTCGGCGCCCGCGCCCTTCAGGTCCACCGGCACCGCGCCAGCGCTGTGGGCCAGGTCCCAGATCACCACGGCACCCGCCGCGCGCGCGGCGGCGGTGACGGCGGCCATGTCGTGCATGCGGCCGGTGCGGTAGTTCACGTGCGTGAGCATCAGCACGGCGCAGTGGTCGTCCAGCGCGGCGAACAGGCCCTCGGGCTCCACCAGCCGCAGCTCGAAGCCGTGCTGCCGCGCCAGGCTCTCGGCGATGTAGAGGTCGGTGGGGAAGTTGCTGCGCTCGCTGACGATGACGCGGCGGCCGGGCGCGTCGTCCTCGACGATGGCCAGCGCCGCCGCCAGCACCTTGAACAGGTTCACGCTGGTGGAGTCGGCCACCACCAGTTCGCCCGGGCCGGCGCCCACCAGCCGCGCGATCTTGTCGCCCACGCGCCCGGGCAGGTCCATCCAGCCGGCGCTGTTCCAGCTGCGGATCAGGCCCTCGCCCCATTCCTGCCGCACCACCTGCTGCACGCGCGCGGCGGTGGTGCGCGGCAGCACGCCCAGCGAATTGCCGTCGAGGTAGATCAGGCCCGGCGGGATGTCGAACTGCGCGCGCAGCGGCGCCAGCGGGTCGGCGGCGTCCAGTTCCAGGGCGTCCGCGCGGGTGTCGATCGGGGTCATGGCAGTTCTCGCAGGATGGCCCTCACGGGCGACGCGCAGGCGTGGCTCAGCCTCAACGGCAGCGCGATCAGTTCGTAGTCGCCCTCGGGCACGCCGTCCAGGCACAGGTTCTCCAGCACGCGCAGGCCGCGGCGGCGCAGCACCTGGTGGGCGTCGAGCGTCTTGCTGCTGGCGGGGTCGACGCTGGCGCTGTCGGTGCCCACGAGCACCACGCCGGCCTCGGCCAGCGCTTCCAGGGCGGCGGGGTCGAAGCCGGGCAGCGCGTCGTCGAAGCGCTCGGCCGGGAAACGCTCGTAGCAGCGCACCAGCACGCGCGGCGGCAGGCGGGCCAGCGCGTGGGCCAGGTGCTGCAGCGTCACCAGCGGCGCGGCACCGAGCGCGTGGATCACGCGGCAGCGGCCGATGAAGGGCGCCAGCGGCACCTGGCCGATGGCCGCGCCCGCATCGTCGTAGTGCAGCGGCGCGTCGGCATGGGCGCCGGTGTGCGGGCTCAGGGCCAGGGTGCTCACGTTCACCGGGCAGCCCGGCCCGATGCGCGCCACCCACTGCTGGCCGTAGGCGGTGTCGCCGGGGAACACCGGGGAACCCGGGCCCACGGGCGGCGAGATGTCCCAGAGCTGGGGTTCAGGCATGGCCGGGATCATAGGTGCGGCCCCGCGTTGACAGCGCCTCGGCCGGCTTCGAACATCCCGCATGGACCGCGAACCCAGCGCCCACGTCGACCGCTTCGCGCTCGACCGCCTGCCCCCGCCCGAGGCGCTGCCCGAGTTCGTGTTCGAGCGGCCCGAGCTGCAGCTGCCGCCGCGACTGAACGCCACCGCCGCGCTGCTGGATGCGGCCCTGGCCCGCGGCTGGGCACGGCGGCCGTGCCTTGTTGGCGACGGCGTGGCGTGGAGCTACGCGCAGACGCAGCAGCAGGTGAACCGCATCGCCCGCGTGCTGGTGCGCCGCCTGGGCCTGCTGCCCGGCCACCGCGTGCTGCTGCGCGGCGCCAACACGCCGATGCTCGCCGCCTGCATGCTGGCCGTGATGAAGGCCGGCGGCATCGCGGTGGGCACCATGCCGATGCTGCGCGCCCGCGAGCTGGCGACGCTGATCGACAAGGGCCAGATCAGCCACGCCCTGTGCGATGCCCGCCTGGCCGAGGAGCTCGCGGACGCCGCCGTGGCGAGCCCGACGCTGCGCACCGTGCTGCACTACGGCACGCCGGCCGCGCCCGGCGCGCTGGAGTCGGCGATGGCCGGCGAAGGCGCCGACTTCGACGCCGTGGACACCGCCGCCACCGACGTGGCGTTGCTGGCCTTCACCAGCGGCACCACCGGCGTGCCCAAGGCGGCCATGCACTTCCACCGCGACCTCATCGCCGCCTGCGCCTGCTGGCCGCCGCACGTGTTGCGCCCGCAGGCCGACGACGTGTTCATCGGCAGCCCGCCGCTGGCCTTCACCTTCGGGCTGGGCGGGCTGCTGCTGTTCCCGCTGGCCGCGGGCGCCAGCACCGTGCTGCTGGAGAAGGCCTCGCCCGAGGCGCTGCTGCCGGCCATCGCCCGCCACCGTGCCACGGTGTGCGTGACGGCGCCCACCTCGTACCGTGCGATGGCGGCGCAGATCGCCGCCCAGGGGCCGCTGCACGACCTGTCAAGCCTGCGCAAGTGCGTCAGCGCCGGCGAGGCGCTGCCCGCGGCCACGCGCACGCTGTGGCGCCAGGCCACGGGCGTGGAGATCATCGACGGCATCGGTTCCACCGAGATGTTCCACATCTTCATCTCGGCCCGCGAGGACCAGGCGCGCGGTGGCGCCACCGGCCTGCCGGTGCCCGGCTACCGCGCCGTCATCCTGGGCGACGACGGCCGCGAGCTGCCGCCGGGGCAGGTGGGCCGGCTGGCCGTGAAGGGCCCCACCGGCTGCAAGTACCTCGACGACCCGCGCCAGGCGCAGTACGTGCAAGGCGGCTGGAACCTCACCGGCGACGCCTACCTGGTGGACCCGGCCGACGGCCAGTTCGTCTACCAGGCGCGCACCGACGACATGATCGTCTCCGGCGGCTACAACATCGCCGGGCCCGAGGTCGAGGCCGCGCTGCTGATGCACCCCGCGGTGGCCGAGTGCGGCGTCGTGGGCGCGCCCGACGAGGCGCGCGGCATGGTCGTCCAGGCCTTCGTCGTGCTGAAGCCGGGCCACGAGGGTGACGCCGCCATGGCGCAGGCGCTGCAGGACTTCGTCAAGCAGACCATCGCGCCCTTCAAGTACCCGCGGCGGGTGGTCTTCCGCGCCAGCCTGCCGCGCACCGAGACCGGCAAGCTGCAGCGCTTCCGCCTCAAGCAGGAGGCCTCCGGGGCCGCCTGAGCTCAGCGCGCGCCCGCCGGGGGCTTCAGGCCGAAGAGCTCGCTCACCGCCTCGCGGTAGTGCTCGCGGCCCAGCGAGTTCGTGTTGTGGTGCGAGCCGCCCTCCACCAGCACGAAGCGCTTGGGCTCGGGCGCCCGCTCGTACAGCGCGCGGCCCAGGTCGGGCGGGATCAGGCGGTCTTCGCTGCCGTGCACCACCAGCACCGGCGCGCCGACGCGGCCGATGCGCCCGCCCGCCTCGACGCGCTGCGTGATCAGCGGGCCCACCGGCAGCCAGCCCCACTTGAAGGTGGCCACCACCTCGCGGATCGACGGGAAGCTGCCCTCGACGATGAGGCCGCGCTCGTCGGCCACGTGGGCGGCCAGGTTCACGGCGATGGCGCCGCCCAGCGAGTGGCCGAACACGTAGCGCGGCGCCCCGGGGCGCTGCGCGGCCAGCCAGCGCCAGGCGGCCAGCGCGTCCTCGGTGGCCTCGGCCTCGCCGGGCAGCAGCGGCGTGCTCTGGCCGAAGCCGCGGTAGTCGATGCCCAGCACCGCGAAGCCCAGGTCGTGCATGCGGCGCATGCGGTGCGCGCTGCTGCGCACGTCCCAGCGCGCGCCGTGCAGGTACAGCAGCACCGGCGCCCGCGGGTCGGGTTGCGGCAGCCACAGGCCGTGCAGACGCACGGGCGTGGCGGTGTCGGCGGCCCGGTGCTCGATCCAGACGTCCTGCCAGCCCTCGGTGGCGGCGGCGCCGGCCCAGCTGCGCGTGCCGGGCTGGAAGATCCACTCGCGCTGCTTCTCGTCCAGCGTGGCGCAACCGGCCAGCAGGCCGGCGGCGGCCACCAGCGCTAGCCCGATGCGCAGGCCGCGGCGCCCCAGGGTTCGGCGTCGGGTGGGCGGCTTTGTCGCGGCTTGCATGGCCGGCATCTTGACACCGGCCTCGCGCCCGCGGGCAGCGCGGGGCCATGGCGGGGGCCGGACTGCGCTGCGCACCGGGCGGGCCCCCTTGCGGCGCGGCCGGGTAACGCACTAGTCTCGGGCATGGGCCGCCCAGGCCCGCAGTGCCGGCGGAGGTTTCGCATGAAGACGGTGTCCGAACTGCTGAAGTCGCGCGACGGCACGCTGTGGCACGTGCGCCCCGACGACTCGGTCTACGCCGCTCTGGAACTGCTGGCCGAGCACGACGTCGGCGCCCTGGTGGTGATGGACGGTGCGCGCCTGGCCGGCGTGGTGAGCGAGCGCGACTACACCCGCAAGGTGGCGCTGCAGGGCCGCAACTCGCGCACCACCACGGTGGCCGACATCATGACGCGGCAGGTCTACACCGTGGCGCCGCACACGCCCACGCCGGTGTGCATGGCCCTGCTCAGCGAGAAGAAGATCCGCCACCTGCCGGTGGTCGACGGCGCCACCGTGCTGGGGATGATCTCCATCCGCGACATCATGGACGACATCCTCGCCGACCGCGAAGAGACGATCGCGCAGCTCGAGAGCTACATCCACTCCTGAACGGCCCGGTGCACCGCGGCACCCCCGAACCGGGCACCGTGCACGCGCCGGTGGCCACGGCCGGCGGCGCGGGGCCCGCACGGTATCCTCGCGAGGCCATGACCGCCCCCCCTGCGCCCGACGGCGCCGACATCGCGATCCAGCGCGAGATGCTCCAGCTGGCGCTGCGCAATTCCGGACGCTCCGTCTGGTTGCTGATGGCGGCGGTGCTGTTCATGGCCTGGCTGGGGTGGGACGTCGGGCGCCCCTGGGCCGGGGCCCTGGTGCTGGCGATGGGCACCGGCGTGTCGGTCTGGCGCTGGCGCATCACCGCGCGCTGGGGCGCCAGCACCGGCCATTCGCCGCCGGCCATCGCCGCGGCCACCCGGCAGCTGGAGGCCAACGCGGTGGTGGTGGGCCTGATGTGGTCGGTGACGACGGTCTTCGTCTACCCGCTGCTCAAGGGGCCGATGGCCTCGACCTACGTCATCGCGCTCACCGGCTCGGTGGCGGTGGCGGCGCTGTTCATGGCCATGGCCGGGCGGGCCTTCAAGATCCTGCTGTTGCTGCAGGTGGCGACGCTCGGTGCGGTGTCCCTGCTGGTGGACGAGGTGTTCTCGCTGCCGCTGGCGGTGCTGGTGGTGCTGTTCGGGCTGACCATGCTGCGGGCCACCAGCGAGTTCCGCACCGTCAACCTGGCGTCGCTGCGCGACCGCCAGGCCGCCGACGAGTCCCGCCGCTCGCTGGAGCGGGCCGTCGAGGAGGCGCGCGCCGCCGACGCGGCCAAGAGCCAGTTCCTGGCCACGATGAGCCACGAGATCCGCACGCCGATGAACGGCGTCCTGGGCGCGATGGACCTGCTGAAGGAGACGCCGCTGGACGCGCGCCAGCGCCGCCTGGTGCGCACGGCGGCGCAGTCGGGCGAGTCGCTGATGGAGATCCTCAACGACGTGCTCGACCACTCCAAGATCGAGGCCGGCAAGCTCGCGCTGGTGCCGTCGCCGACGGCGCTGCACTCGGTGGCGATGTCGGCCGCCGCGCTGTTCCGCGCCCGCGCCGAGACCAAGGGCCTGACGCTGGCGCTGGAGATCGACGCCGCCGTGCCCGACGGCGTGGTCGCCGACGGCCCGCGCCTGAAGCAGGTGCTGCTCAACCTGCTGAGCAATGCCGTGAAGTTCACCGAGCGAGGCGGCATCACGCTGCGGCTGGCGGCCCAGGCGCGCGAGGCCCACGCCGTTCGCGTGCGCTTCGAGGTGCAGGACAGCGGCGTCGGCATCCCGGCCGAGGAACTGGAGCGCGTGTTCCAGCCCTTCACGCAGTTCGGCGGCGCACGGGCGTCGCGGCTGGCGGGGGGCACCGGGCTCGGGCTGTCGATCAGCCAGCGCATCGTCGAGGCCATGGGTGGCCGCATCGAGGTGAGCAGCCGCGTCGGCAGCGGTTCCAGCTTCTGGTTCACCCTGTTCCTGCCGCTGGCACCCGAGATGCCGCCGCGGCCCAACGACAGCGACTTCGCCGGCCTGGAGGCCCAGGACGGCCTGGAGGGCGTGGTGCTGCTGGTGGAGGACAACGAGGTCAACCGCCTGATCGGCACCGAGATGCTGCGCAGCTTCGGCCTCGACGTGAAGGTGGCGCAGGACGGCGCGCAGGCGCTGCAGATGCTGGAGCAGCACCGCGTCGACCTGGTGCTGATGGACATCGGCATGCCGGTGCTCGATGGCCACGAGGCCACGCGCCGGCTGCGCGAGCGCGAGCAGCGCCTGACGCTGCCGCGCGTGCCGGTGGTGGCGCTGACGGCCTACGCCTTCGAGAGCGACGCCGCGCGCGCGCTGGACGCCGGCATGGACGCCCACCTGGCCAAGCCCTACTCGCGCGAGCAGCTGAAGGAAATCGTGCAGCGCTGGTTGTGATTCAGTCCAGCCCGACGGCGTGAGATCGCCGTCTGTCCTTCGCCCGGCGTTCGGGCCCTTCCGGCCCCTTCGGGGCCCTCTCGTCCGGGCTCAGCCGCCCGAGCGGTGCTGGTGCAGCGTCAGCAGGCCGTCGAAGATCAGGCTGTCCACCACCTCGAAGGCGAGGTCGGTGATGCCCGAGAGCTTCTGCGCGGCGCCGCCGGTCATCAGGAGCAGCGGCTCGGCGCCGGTGCGCTCGCGCAGGCGGCGCGCCTGGCGCTCGATGGCGCCGGCCATGGCGTTGCTGCCGCCGCTCATCAGCGCGTCGGACGTGTTGGTGGGGAAGTCCACCACCTCGCCGGTGGGCACCTTCAGGCCGGCGGTGCCCATCTCCAGCGCGCGCTGCATCAGGCCGAAGCCGGGCAGGATCAGCCCGCCGAGGAAGCGGCCGGATGCGTCGAGCGCGTCCACCGTGACGCAGGTGCCCACCATCACCACCAGCGCCGGCCGCGCCGGCCCGCGCCGCAGCAGGTGCCAGCGCGCGCCGGCCAGCGCCACCCAGCGGTCGGCGCCCAGGCGGGCCGGGTGGTCGTAGCCGTTCACGAGGCCGGCCTCCTCGGGCTTGGCCACCACCCAGTGCGATTCCAGGTCCCAGAGCTCCATCTGCGCCTCGACCCGGCGACGCACGTGGTCGCCGGCCACGATGCAGCCCAGCATGGCCTGCGGCGGCGGCAGCGCCTTCCAGTGGCCGTCGGCCAGCTCGTCGATGGTCTCCAGGAACACCGCGCCCTGGTGCAGGGGCTCGGTGCCGGGGCGGGGCGCGCCGAACAGCGCCCACTTCAGGCGCGTGTTGCCGCAGTCGATGGCCAGGAACATGGCGCGCGAGGCTAGCAGGGCCGGCGCGGATGTCCATGGCATGATCTCGAATTGACGTTTACGTCAACGTCAAGCGAACCCGCCCGCACCCCGACGACCGCCCTCGAGACAAGGCCGCGCGATGACCGACCTCTCCGCCGACTTCAAGGCCCTGGCCGCCTACCGCCCCGCGCACAAGGTGCGCTTCGTCACCGCCGCGAGCCTGTTCGACGGCCACGACGCCGCCATCAACATCATGCGGCGGCTGCTGCAGGGCATGGGCGCCGAGGTCATCCACCTCGGCCACAACCGCAGCGTCGACGAGGTGGTCACGGCCGCGCTGCAGGAAGACGTGCAGGGCATCGCCATCAGCAGCTACCAGGGCGGCCACGTCGAGTACTTCAAGTACATGGTGGAGCTGCTGCGCCAGCGCGGCGGCGGCCACATCCAGGTGTTCGGCGGCGGCGGCGGCGTCATCGTGCCGGCCGAGATCCGCGAGCTGCAGGCCGCCGGCGTCTCGCGCATCTACAGCCCCGAAGACGGCCAGCGCATGGGGCTGGCCGGAATGATCGGCGAGATGCTGATGCGCTGCGACACCGACCTGTCGCCGCACGCCCCCACCGACGCCGCCGCGCTGCAGGGCCACACGCCCGAGGCCTGGCGCGCGCTGGCGCAGGCCATCACGGCGCTGGAGAACGGCCGCGCGGCGCCGGCACTGAAGGCCTCGCTGCAGGCCGCGGCGAAGGCCGTGCCCGTGCTGGGCATCACCGGCACCGGCGGCGCCGGCAAGAGCAGCCTCACCGACGAGTTGATCCGCCGCCTGCGCCTGGACCAGGACGACGCGCTGCGCATCGCCGTCATCAGCATCGACCCCAGCCGCCGCAAGAGCGGTGGCGCGCTGCTGGGCGACCGCATCCGCATGAATGCGATCTCGCCCTGGCAGCAGGGCGCGCGTGTCTTCATGCGCAGCCTGGCCACGCGCGACTTCGGCAGCGAGATCAGCCAGGCCCTGCCCGACGTGCTGAGCGCCTGCAAGGCGGCCGGCTTCGACCTGATCGTGGTCGAGACCTCGGGCATCGGCCAGGGCGACGCCGCCATCGTGCCGCTGGTCGACGTGCCGATGTACGTGATGACGCCGGAGTTCGGTGCCGCCAGCCAGCTCGAGAAGATCGACATGCTCGACTTCGCCGAGTTCGTGGCCATCAACAAGTTCGACCGCAAGGGCGCGGCCGACGCGCTGCGCGACGTGGCCAAGCAGGTGCAGCGCAACAAGGAAGCCTGGACGACGAAGCCGGAGCAGATGCCGGTGTTCGGCACCATGGCCAGCCGCTTCAACGACGACGGCGTGACGGCGCTGTACCAGGCGCTGAAGCCGCGGCTGGCCGCGCTGGGCCTGCCGCTGAAGGAAGGCCGGCTGCCGGCGGTGGCCACGCGCCACAGCACGCGCGAGAAGCCCATCGTGCCGCCGGCGCGCGTGCGGTATCTCGCCGACATCGCCGACGCCGTGCGCGGCTACAAGCGCCGCGCCCGCGAGCAGGCACGCCTGGCGCGCGAGGTGCAGCAGCTGCGCGAAAGCGCGCGCATGCTGGCCGAGGCCAACCCCGACAAGCACCGCGCCCGCGAGGCCCTGGGCGAGCTGGCCGTGCTGCGCGAGGAGCGGCTCGACCCGGCCGCGCGCAAGCTGCTGGCGCAGTGGCCCGACATGCAGCGTGCGTACGCCGGCGACGAGTACGTCGTGAAGATCCGCGACAAGGAAGTGCGCACCGGCCTCGTGCACACCACGCTCAGCGGTAACAAGATCCGCAAGGTGGCGCTGCCGACGTACGAAGACCACGGCGAGCTGCTGAAGTGGCTGCTGCTGGAGAACGTGCCGGGCAGCTTCCCGTACACCGCCGGCGTGTTCGCCTTCAAGCGCGAGGGCGAGGACCCGACGCGCATGTTCGCCGGCGAGGGCGACGCCTTCCGCACCAACCGCCGCTTCAAGGTGGTCAGCGAGGGCATGCCGGCCAAGCGCCTGTCCACCGCCTTCGACAGCGTCACGCTCTACGGCCACGACCCCGACCGCCGGCCCGACATCTACGGCAAGGTGGGCAACTCCGGCGTCAGCATCGCGACGCTGGACGACATGAAGGTGCTGTATTCCGGCTTCGACCTGACCAACCCGGCCACCAGCGTCAGCATGACGATCAACGGCCCGGCGCCCAGCATCCTGGCGATGTTCATGAACACCGCCATCGACCAGAACCTGGAGCGCTTTCGCGCCGACAACGGCCGCGAGCCCACCGACGACGAGGCGGCCAAGGTCCGCGCCTGGACGCTGGCCAATGTGCGCGGCACGGTGCAGGCCGACATCCTGAAGGAGGACCAGGGCCAGAACACCTGCATCTTCTCGACCGAGTTCAGCCTGAAGGTGATGGGCGACATCGCCGAGTGGTTCGTGCACCACGACGTGCGCAACTTCTACAGCGTGTCGATCTCGGGCTACCACATCGCCGAGGCCGGCGCCAACCCGATCAGCCAGCTCGCCTTCACGCTGAGCAACGGCTTCACCTTCGTGGAGGCGTACCTGGCGCGCGGCATGCACATCGACGACTTCGCGCCCAACCTGAGCTTCTTCTTCAGCAACGGCATGGACCCGGAATACACCGTGCTCGGCCGTGTCGCGCGGCGC
>JACCDR010027148.1_pt1 | contig 12116 bp, 16 predicted proteins | sample 7446431 | NCBI WGS metagenome assembly JACCDR01 (sample SAMN15323443, study PRJNA562643) | freshwater metagenome | isolation source: river surface water | place: USA:Blue River Watershed | collected 2017-08-17
GTTGCAGGCACGGGGCTATATACGTATACCGACCTGAATTTAAACACGGGTACAGGGCTACAAAAAACGAGCATCCGCAAATACGATGAAATTCGCACGTCGAACGTCAATTACATCGATGTAGATGCCGATGACATCCCCGGCGACGCGCCTGCCTTGTGCATGGTCAGTGTGAAGAACTTGGCGCAAGGATTGGGCTATCAAGGGTCATTGCGTTTTATGGTGGGTCGCTCCACCTCAAAAGACCTTTACCCTGCTGATAACACATCGGCAACCACGGGCGGACGGGCGCGTAATACGCTCAATGCAGGTGATGCAGGTATTGGTAGTGGAGGTGGTTTAACCACGACCAAGACCACGCCTGCCGGTGACGATGGGCTTATCTCGAACGGCTCGGCGGTGACGCGCTATGTGGGTACGTTGACCTTTGCCGCTGGCACAGTGACCAACGTTAACGCGCTGACATGGACTCGTACACTGATGCAATATCCGCAAAAGTACCTCGCTTTTGTGCGCCTCAAGGCGACGGGTACACCGACAACGGTCACGCTTGCGCTTCAATACGACATTGCAGGCTTTAACAGTATCACCAATGGCGCGGTATCTTTACCCAACAACAACTATCAGGCGCTCTATCTCGGCGTTCTGGATGCCACAATCATCGGCAATCGCCAAATTTATTGGGACGGCAGAGGGCTAGACACCGCGACTCCGCTGAATATTCGGCTTGTTGCCAATAAGACAGGCGCTGACACCTCTACAATCACCGTTGCCGACATTATCCTAATGCCGTATGACGAGTTTTTGACGGATGTATCGGGGGGAATCCTTGATGATAGTCTGGGGGTGGTGGATACAACGGGCTTTAGCTCAACGGCTCGCAAGCCGATTGATTGCCTACAGCTGTCTAATACGCTATCGGTTGGGTTTTCACCGTCTGCACTACCGATACAATGGGCTGGCTCTGGCATGTGGCTCAAGCCGAAGGTGAAAAATCGGCTTTACTTTTTAATCATCGTCGGCACGGACATTAACGCGAATGAGCAATATGAGGTAAATCTCAATATCGTACCGCGTTGGTATGGGGTTCGAGATGATTAGACCGCATATTATCCAGTTGTGGAGCAAGCCTAAGCAAACCGCACAATGGTTGCAAAATTATATCGCTGTCAACTATAGCCATAAAATCGTTGCCAAAGGTGGCTATGAGAGTATGAGTGCCACGCTCACCATGACAGCACTTGAAGGGGAAGCGTTTTTAGAGCGATACATCGGCAATATTGTGCGTGTCTACGTGGATAATCCCGTTGTGCCGATTTGGGAGGGGCTGATTACGCGCATTACGTTTCGGGCGGGTGGCGTGGTCTTTACGCGCTCGACTGATAACATGATGAATCGGACAAATGTCACGTTTTACAATGCCGATAGTGCAAGCGCCCAAAAGACCGAACAGACCGCCGTAGCTGACAATACCCAAAGTCAGGCGCTTTATGGCATAAAAGAAGGCTCGATTGATGCAGGCGTACACTATAACAATGCCGATAAAACCCACAAGACCACGCTGAGAAACACCCTACTCGGCGTGAGAGCTTATCCGCAGATTAGTGTTAGTGCTGGTGGTTCATCAGCAAGCGCAAGCATTGAAATCGAATGTCAGGGACTTATCTACTTTGCGTATGAATGGCAAAACTACAAAAACACAGATACCACTCTCTCAAGTGCAAGCGGTATCTTAAACCGTATCGGCTCTGGCAATGCAGGGGCTATCTACCCTACCAATCTGCCTTTTGTCGTGGCGCTTGATGGCTCACTTGTGCAGTCTAATTTGAGTTTCAACATCTCACGCGAGAGCAAAACGGGGCAAACGTTTTTACAGTTTATCAAGTCTGTGGTAGAGGCTGGCGATGGGACGCAACAGTGGGTTTGGGGACTGACACCCGTTGACCCCAATACGGGAACGCGCCGATTTTATTATAAGGCAGCCTCTACCGCCGTAGTCTACACAACGCAGATTTATCGCGATTCGGGATATGTTCGCGATGTGTACGGCAATATCCTCAATGGCTGGAATGTGACCCCTGATGCAGGTATTCGGATTAACGATGCCTTCTTAGGGTGGTCGCTGTCGGGTACTGGTGCAGGCGACGACCCGCGAGTCGGCTACATCGAAACAATTGACTATAACGGGGAAACGGGCGCGGTGACGTGGCAAACAGGTGACAACATCACGCTAGAAGGTGTATTCCAAAATGACCGCTATTTCAAGGAACAAGGAAGGCGATTTGGTGCTACAATTAGATCATTAGTGTAATAGTCCTTAATGGAGGCTTTGCAATGGTCGAGCAACGTTTAACGCATTTGAATACCAAAACCCCTAATGTGCCAGTGAATATCTTCGCCACTGTGCCGAGCGCTGAAAAGCAGTGTTATTGCGCTCTGCGTGTGGACTACGGCATCAATACGCGAATCATCACCCCGTTTACTGCCAATGGCGGTACTGTGACGGCAGATGAGTCGCGTGTGGTCATGCAAACGGGGACTGACCCTAACGGACGCGCAGGATTCTACACGAATAAACGCCTACGCTATTTGAACTCTTTCGGCGGTCAGGTTGACTTTACCTCTGTATTTGATAGTGAACCGCAAGCCGACTCGCATCAAATCATCGGGCTTGGGGATGACCAAGACGGCTTTTTTGTCGGCTACAACGGGCTAGACTTCGGTGTAATGCGCCGTCGCGACGGCGTTGATTTTTGGACGTATGAGGACGAGTTTAACGGCGACGGGGCATTACGCGCTCTATGGGATAAATCGCTAGGCAATATTTATCGCATTGACTTTCAGTGGTTAGGCTACGGGTTTATTGTGTTTTTCGTTGAAGACCCCAAAGCCCTACGCCGTCAGCAATTCACGCCATACGCGCTGATACATGCGATTGAATACCCTAACACGAGTGAACTCACGCACACGCTCAACCCAACTACGCCGATTTACGCAGAGGTGAAGAATTTCGGGAATACGACCAATGTCACGCTAAGAACGCCAAGCGCGTCGGCAAGTTTGCAAGGCGGACCGGTGCAACCGCACCCGCTTGACCTGTATAATAGTGCCGATAACCTTGCATCCTTTAGCGATACGAACAACAACCACCTATTGAGCGTGCGAAACAATAGCACGATTAACTCAATTAACAATCGTGTGCCGATGGAGTTGGTTCGCGTGTCTTTTAGTCGTGGCAGTACAGGCACTAATGCGGTTCGGTTTCGGCTTTATCGCAATGGCACAACCGCCGGTGTACGTGCCTATACCAATGTTGACGCAGTGAATTCACCAGCCAGCACAAGCACCACCACCACCACCGTAACGAGCGTATCGCCCGAGCAAGCATACATCCTCAATCAAAATGAAGGGGTGGCAACGATAGATTTTTCACCGGGTGAATTCGTGCTACAGCCGAATGAATGGGTTACAATTGCAAGCCAGTCAGACAGCGGACAAGCGACCACGGTCGGGGTAACGCTGACGTGGCGCGAACAATTCTAAGGAGGCTATACATGCAACGAAAAAGACGCGGTTATCTGATTATCTTGGCGCTGATTGCGTTGGCTCTGGTGGTGACGCTTGCCGTCGCGACAGAATCGGCAAAATGGGCATATCGCTCACGGCTAAAAGGCGACGCGCTATTTATCATCATCGAAAACCGCAATCAACAAGCATTTGGGGCAGATGTGGACTGCCGACCCGTTGCGACGGGTCAGACGTGGCGCTGTCGCATCGGCTTAAACACGCTATCCGAGCCGACACGTTAGCAAAGACTAACGCAATAAATAGTTAGTTTATCGTACAATGATGCCAGACCGATGTACATTGCTCAGCCTGTCGAGTAGTGTGCATCATTCTGGCATCATTGTTTTTATATCGCCTAGACAGGGGGCAAACAAACACTATGGAACTAGCAATCTTTGAGGTTATCGAGCGAATAGGTATACCAGCATTTAGTCTTGTGGCTCTATTCGTGATTGTATTTTTCGGCTTGCGCGTGTTTAACACATGGCTCAAAGACCGCGCCGCACTCGAAAAGCTCAAGCTCACCAATGACCGTGAGGTCGGCATCCAGAACGCCGAAGCCATTGGCGCTATCTCGTTAACCAATAAGGAGATTAACGCCACGCTCAAGGACTTTGGCGCATTGGTCAAGACGTTGACCGAACAAGTCGGGGTGATTAACGCCACACAAGCCGATAATCTGAAACTGCTCGAAAAACTGAAGGGGCAAAATGGCGACGTTATCAAGGCAACACAATCGGCACAAGAGCATTTAAGCGCGAAGCTGGATAACACACAGAAAACGCTTGAAGGCTCAATCCGTGAGCAGGCTGATAGGTTTGCCGAGTTGGTCGGCTCAGTGGTTGAGAACCTGATGAAGCAGTATCACACCACGCAAAGCAACGAACAGCGCGAACTATTGAATAAAGAGTTGCATAGTGTGGTATCCTTATTTCAAATGAGAATCAACGAACTCGAAAACAAAATCATTCAGTTATTTAACGAAAGGCAGGCACAACATGAGAAACCTTCTTCTAGTGATGACATCGGCGCTGATGCTGATGTTTCTCCTCTTGACACGGATGCACCCCCAAGCGCAAGCGACGGTGATAACGCCGATTCAGCCAGCCGAAACGGTGGCGACGAATGAAGCCGATGTAAACGCTACAATCGGGCAATTCTCGCAACTTGCCGTGTGGACGGTCATCGTGGTTGGGGTGGTGTCGGTCTTTATCGCAGTGACGGCGATTATCGCCCTGAAAAACAGTATCCCTAGCGAGCATCTTAAAACAGGGCTAGAAAATACTGCCCTAGCAGGCGTTGACGCGCTAGAGACTGCATTGAAGCCAATGATTGAGAAGGCGCTCAAGAGTAGCACGGTCTGGGATGACGTGATAGCGAGAGCGACTAGTGATATTTTAGTAGCGTTGCGTGAGGTGATTCAGGGGGACGGCAATGCCGACGATGCCGAGCCTGTGAGAAAACAAAAGGAAACCGTTTAAAAGAAATACAAACACGGTTTCTTTATAAAAAGCCCGTCCTCTGCATAAGGGGACGGGCTTTTTTATTTTACAGCAACATCGGCTGATTAGGGATGTTGTGCAGATTGTGATAGCAGATTGTCCAAATGGCGCGTAATCCCCAAAGGCTGGCAGTGGCAACGGGGTCTAATTCGCGCATTTGCCATTCGAGCATCTCGGCTTGGTCGGTGTCATCGTCGCCGAGTGCGTCTATCCATTGCGCGTATAGGTCATTTAGGGTCATTCGCGCCTCCAATTATATTTCTTTGCCTGCCACAATGGGCAAAAAAATCTACAGTCTGCTTCAAAAGGTGGTTTGATTAAAACCAACACAGGGCTTTTAATCTTCCACTTTGCTATCTGACCTTTGACATATTTAGTACGCCAAGTAAAACAGTCGAATTTGTCACGGGTATCAAATATTAGATTTTTGATTTTCACGATTGCCACTCCTTCGGCTTGCGTCCGTATTGGCGCAAAATCATCTTGATTAAAAGTTCTCTCTCTGCATGCGTGTAGTTCGGTTTCGGGATTTTGCCCCGTCTGATACCTTTAGGTCTGCCGATTTTGCCAGCTTCGCGCTTGGGGTGATGCTCATTGCAGTAAAGCTGATTCTCGTATTCAATCACGAATTCAATGCCACACGTCTTGCAGTTGACGCGCTTCACCCCGACACGCAAATGAGGTGGCGTATAATTCCGCATCTCGGAACAGTACGCGCTACAGTAAACGCGGTACGGCTTGACAACGGGATTCTTTTGGCAGTATTTGCAGAGTTTCGTCACGGCATCACCTCGCGTTTGAGGTCGTCCAGAGGCATCACGTTAGGAAAAATCCGCGATGATTGGCGTTGAATCGCGAATTCTGCCGATGTTATGCACTTTCCACGCGGTTCATCTGGATTCGGATATTTGAACTCTGAAAAAGCCGCATCCCCGTGATAATGTTGGTTGCTCCATGCGTTATAGATATACATGCCTATCATGCCAAAACCCAAAAGGAAGGGGATTGCGCTTTTTGAATCGTTGTAAATGGACACTATAACGCCATGCTCAAAAATATCGATTTGCATGTGAGTGATTTTGTACTGCCCGTTCTTGTCAGTCTCAAGCTGGCTTTTGACAATATCTAGCGCGTGGTCGCTTAGATGATTGAGCGCCTCAATCGAATACGTGCGCTTGGTCAGCTGTGGCGCTGGCTCGGCAAAGTGTTGGTCGCTGAATAGTGATAGTTGTTTCATTGCTTCATCTCCAATTGATACCAATAATCGGGTAAAACACCGCGCTCAAATAAATCTGGAAACGCCTTAAACAGACGGTCAAAGGTGCTTTCTAAATCGGCATCCCCTGCAAAGATACCTTTATTTTTCCAGAGTGATTCAACGCGCTTTTTATCTTCGCAGTTAAGGCAATATCGGCGATATGTGCCGTTTTTGAACCCGTTGCTGTGGATACCACCACACTCGGCGCAAAACGGCATATCTAGCTGTGTGCCGTGTTCGCGTTCTATTGCTAGACCGCGCTTTGCCTGACGTGTCCAGCGCGTGTATTGCTCCATGCGCGAAAGCCTGACACCGCTACGCAAGACCAGACCGCTAATATTCCATTTGACTACAGGACGGTTATCGTTGGTGACGGCACGCTTAACCATTAACTCTAGTGCCATGCGTGCTTGACGCGCCTCTGCCGATGACTCTGGATTGATTTTAATGCCGAGTCGGTCATTGCCACCCATGCAAAAAACCTCAATCGGCAATGGGTACTCTAGCGAGCATTGCCGACAAATCGCATGGGGCGCTACGGGTGAATACTGCCCCAACAAGCTGACCGTTTCACCGCACAACGGGCAAATAGGAAGCAAATACTCGGCAAATTGGGGTAATGGTGTTTGTGGTAGTTGTTTCATGATTCGCCTTTCGCCCTCTGCCGACATGACAGAGGGCTTTATGTAAACTAATTTGCAGGTTGTGCAATCGGCGCTAATTCGCGTTTGACGATTTCGGCAAACCGCCGATGCCAGACATAATCACGACTGCTTAACAGTAGCGTCAGTTCACCACCGTCGAGCTTAACCAGATGATAGGTTGACTCGCAACCATTGCGCTTTTCGTCGTGGGTCTTGGTGCAAACGATAATGAGCGCGTGCTTGGGCGTAAACAGGATGTGACCGCGCTCAAGAAATTGCGTGCGAAAATGGTACATCCCGAAGGCGTTCGGGTCTTTAATGCCTTTGACATGTGCCAACCAAGCATCATAACGAGTATCAGTCTTGAGGTTAAACTTGCCGATAATCGTTGACAACAAATTACCTTGACCAGACCACGGCGCTTCTTTCTCGGCTTGGCGCTCGGCTTCAAGACGCGCCTCTAAGCGCATTTCGTTTTCAAGGCGCACGGCATCGGCGAGGGCTTTGCGTTTGGCAGTCTCGGCGATAAAGGCAGGCAAATCGCGCTCAATCTCGGCGCTATAGGTTTCGGCAAGGGCTTCGCGTGCCACGTCCCAGACGCTCTTGCGTCCGATTTCAAAGGTCTTGATATTGGCGTTCATTTGCTCTGTGCGTTGGCGCATGGCTTCCCAAAATTCGGGGAATAACGCAGGCGCGTCGCTGACGCGGTGAACAAATTCAAAAATCTCTTTGCAGTACGGGGGGAAGTTCGGGGCGATGGATTCTTCAAGGTCTTGCACTTCAACGGTGAAGGCTTCCATGTACTGATTGAAGATAATTCGCCCTGCCTTGTCGCGGATGATAATGCGCTTGTTGTCGTGGCTTGTTTTTGTGCTTTGCATGATGACTATTCTCCAAAATAGTTGTCGTGCGCGTTTTCATCGGCAAACGCGCAAGCCGTTGTAAACTAATTTGCAAATGTGTCGAGCGCAGTCATAAACTGCTCAAAGGTCAGCGACGTGTCGCTAAGGCGCGTCAGCGTCTTACCGGCTTCAACGTGGTCGGCTACCATTTCCCAAGTCAAGCCGAGTTCTTTCATCCGCTCTCTGACGCGCTCCCCACCGCCATTGTGCGCCCAGTGTGCTGGCTTCTCTGGCTGTTGGTCTTGGGTCAACGATTTAAGCCATTCGTCAAATTGGCGGTTGTGGTCTTTGATTGAGGTCGGCTTGCTGGTGAGATATGCGCCGACTCCAAATTGGACGGCACACCGGGGCAGTAGGTCGCTTTGGGCGCTTTTGAACGCCTTTGCCGTTTGGCGCGAAACCTCAAAAGGCGAGAGGGGGATATATTCGCCCGTGTCCTTGTTCTTGCTGACGGTGGTGATAATGCCTGTGCCATAAGCCGAGCGAGCCACGCCACACACGACCAACTCACCACGAACGACAATCACGTCATTCATAGCTGTGTGAAATTCGGGCGCGGTCATGTACCAGTTGGGGTCTACTAAAGACAAGCGACGGCGAATAGCTTGCTTGTCTAGGTAGATGTTGCCTTGAATGAATTTGTGTTCATGGCGCGAGAACGGCATTTCTAAGGTGTGTTGTGCTTTTGCGTCTAACATGGTATGCTAATCCCTATCTCCTAAATGGTTGATTGAGCCGACACGATTCTTCCCCCGTGTCGGCTCTTTTTTATTTGCGCCGATTCTTGGTCTGAATGATGATGGCTTGGTCGGCATATACCAACCATTCCAGATTACTGTCTTGCACGCCTTGCAGTTTACCGCTACTGACAGCGCGGTAAACTTGCATATAGCTATACAGCGTCCGCTTTTGCACTTCGCTTATGGTCAGAACGGGTCTGCCGTTTTTTGTGCGCTGTGCGGATGTTACAGGCTTTTCGCGTGGCATGGCGCGAAGTTGTTGGTTGGCGCGGTCTAGCTGGCTTTCAAGGTCGCTGATATATAACTGTTGGTCGGCTATCTTGTTTTGTAAAATCGCGACCTGTGCTTCCAAGTGACGTATCTCGGCTTGTTGGTCATCCATGCCCCGATTGCGTAACGCCGACTCGGTTCGCGCTTGGCTAAGTTTTTTCTCTATCGTCGTCGGCATGGTCATCCCCTTCTAAGTCGTCTAGGTCTAGCGTATTGATGAACTTCATAAACGGGCTTTGTTGTGTTTCCTCACGTCGCTGTAACTCGCGAATGAGCATCTTACGCCGATTGAGCAACCACTCGCGAATAAGTGCTGGTGGTTGCATTGCTTGGTTGTGCTGATTGAGCCTTGTCAGCGCGGTAATCAACTCTCTTAACTCATCGTCTGTCAGGTTGTCGAGGTTCACGGCGTTTCGCTCCAGATAGGCGTATAAAAGCGCCCTAAGTCGGCTAAGCATGGCAGATAACGATAATGGCATCAGATGACACGGTAACAGGTTTAACGATGCCCATTTGCATCAGGTCAAATGTGACGGTATCGGTGGTGACGGTAACGCCGATGCAGAGAATGGGGTGACGGTCTGATTCGGTCTTGAGAGCGAATTGAGCAGGGGCGGTCTTGATTTCGCGAGCCATGAGCATGCGCTGTTGTTTCATCCCGTAGACCGTACCGCGTTCGTAGCGTGCCGATTGCGTTTGGTATGCGCTGAGAAACTCAAAACGATTGTTGGGGTCAAAGTCTCTATTGATGTCAAAGGTTGAATAATCGTCGTCGTCGTGAAGCACAGCACACGTAGACACGCACAGCCAATTTTCAAAACCGTATTCGCCGTGCTTCATGGTGATGCTTGCCAGCGAGACATAAACGTTTTCAAGAGGGATTGTCAAAAGAGCTTGCATGTGATTGTTTTGATTACGAAAGTAGGAAACGCTAGGAACATCGGTCACTTGGTCTAAGAGGATACGCGAGAGGGTTTCTTGAAGATGCTTCGTGCCACGCTCCACTATTTCGGCAAGACCGCGCTTCTCGGCTTCTTCGGCTTCTTCCTTTGCCAACTGTGCGTTCAAGATTTTCAGGTCGTTCCTTGCTTTTAAATTACTGATTGTTGCCATTGCACTATTCTCCTGTTGGTTATCTATTCTCTTTAGTGGTCATTACCACTTATAAGTAAGTGTAAACTAATTTACATATCGCGTCAAGGGGGCAAAATCAGAAATCTACTTGCTAAAAGTGGTTTTCTTGGCGTATGATTGTTTTAGGTCGGCCCAATCAGAGAGGATTATCATGTCAGACAAGAAAAGTATGAAAATTTCGGAGCGTTGTCATATCGCTTTGCAGTTGTTGTCTAAACGGCAAAAGGCAACATCTCGCAAGCGTGGTGATGTTAATATGGATAATGTGTTGTGGGCGCTTATCGCGTATACATATCCAGACGTGGCAGAGCGTGCCGAAAAGATTGAGGCGTTAAACTCGTAAATACAAAGCGCCAGCACGGGGGAATGTTGTGCTGGCGCTTTGGTCTGCTACTGAGAAGAAAAGGCGTAAAGGAATTATAGCATGGAATATAAAAAATTGACAATGCGCCACATCGGCGCATTTTTGTACGCAACCAAACAGGACGAAATGCAGGTGCTTCTACACCTCTGCCAGTTTGACCACGCCACCGCGTTTGTACTTCGTGAGTTGCTGGTACGTGGCGCTGGCTATGAAGGATTCTGGCACACCGCCGAGCAGTGGTACAACGATTTAAAACTGTCTCGGCATCTAGTTAATAAGGCGCACGCGATAATCGCTGATTTGGGCATCACCACCGAAACGCGCCCAATCGGCAAAAATGGGTTGCTTAAGGCGACCCATTACACCGTTGACGTTTTGGTGTTTTGGGATGCCCTGATAACGTGCGTGGCGACACGGCTAAATAAGCCCCTTGCCGAAGTGCAAAATATTTACAGTTCGGCGCTCTCGAAGTGCGAAAAATTTACACCTCGAAGTGCAAAAAATTCGCATGTCGAAGTGCAAAATTTTTGCAATGCTTCTTTAGATAAAGACTCTGATAATAAAGACTCTCAAAATAGACTCTCTCAGTCAGAGCCTGAGAGGAGAGAGAGCTATATTTTAGATGCTTCCGGGGAGTTGTTTAGTAGTTACAAAAAACACCGCGAAGCGCTGAATGAGGCGGTCAAGCAGTTGGGTGAAGGGGTGGTGCGCGAAGCGATAGCATTTGCCCAAACGCGCCAAGCCGTTGACTGGCTGTATGTGGTCAACAATCTGGCACGCGCCAAGCCGAAAGCCTCCCCCCTTAATCCCCGCTCCAATGGGCGGACAATGTCCGAACGGGAACAAGCCGAAATCGCGTATCTCAAGACTGTCGGCAAATACAACTCTTGGGAGGAAGGTCTTGGCATGAAACCGCCTGCCGTTGACTACACGCCCGAAGAACTCGTGAAAATCGCCGAAGGGGTATCTTATGCCGAGATTTTCAAGCAACGCTATATCGCCAATGATGAAGCATATCGTCGGCAACAGGAAGCCGAGCAGGCGAGTGAGCCGATAGCGCAATCTAGCCCGGTGTGGGAAACCGCATACCGTCAGCTTGAATTACGCCTAGACCGAAACACGTTTGGGATTTATTTAGAGGGCGCTCGCTTTATCGGCATGGACGGCGATACCTTCTTTGTCTGGGTTAAAAAGGAGGCTGTGCGCGAGGCTTTGCAGGGGCGCTACTACCGGACGGTAAAAGGCACGCTCTCCAACGTGGTCGGCAGGGAGGTTGAGATTAGATTTACTTGCGAGTCTCTTGCGCCCGTGTAACAAAACTCTAATCGAATCGGTGGTTTTAGGTGTTTTTATTGTTCGTATAAATGGCGTATAATTGATTATAAATATCGGATATAGAAATGAGGTTACATCATGCCAGAAATTACAATGCCCCACGCCATTTTATTGCACGAAAGTGATGGCGCGTTTCTTCCGCGCATTATCCGCTATCAACACCGCCAAGAGGTGAGTAGTAAGACAGCCGTTTTTCAAAAGGTGAATCGCAAAACGGGTGAAATTTTGAATTGTGTTGTTGGCTCGGAGGTTGTTGACTCGGTTCGCCCTCTTTATGGTGCGGACAAATATGTAGAGGATTATCTTGATACCTACCTACTCGCGTCATTGAGTAAACTTTGCCCGAATGGGCATGATAACATCATTTTAAGTTTTGCTCATCCATCTGATTCGCTTGGCA
>JACCDR011266101.1_pt1 | contig 12115 bp, 14 predicted proteins | sample 7446431 | NCBI WGS metagenome assembly JACCDR01 (sample SAMN15323443, study PRJNA562643) | freshwater metagenome | isolation source: river surface water | place: USA:Blue River Watershed | collected 2017-08-17
AGACTTCCCTGAGAGGTATGACTTCTTCATTTTCCTCCATCTTTGTTATTTTAATAAATGTTTTATCTCTTTAAACCAAATAAAAAGAAGTAAAACATTATAAAATGAGCCAACAGTTGCCAACCTTTCTTAACTAATTCCTCGACTTTTTTATCTCCAAAACCTTTAATATCAAGCAATTTTTTTGCTTGATATTCTTTATTTATATTAGTTATTGCTCTCATTTTTCCAGTATCTAAATATTCTAAAATTTTTTCATATAATTTTTTTCCTACAAGATTATTTTTTATTAGATATCCTACATTTTCTTTGTTTATTTCGAAATCTAAATTTTTTACGTTATCTATTGCTTTTTGATATGCTTTAGTCTTATAAAATTGTTTTAACTTTGAAGTATAATCTCTTAATATAACAAAATTTTTTATAATTTCTTTATTTCTAATGTTCATATTTTTATCAAATGAGTAGTCATACCTGTAATTATTGGAATAAATCATTACTTTTTATACTAATGGAATAAAAGTAATCATTTTTAATTAAATTTTATAGTAAATCGTCCTCTTCGTCTTCATCTACTGAAATCTTAATTTTGATATAAACTTTACGATTTTTAATATATTTAAACTCAAGAATTTTATCCAATTCTTTTTCTACTGTTTTCGCCATATATTTTATACTGTTTTCTTTACAATATTCTTTATATAATGCCAATAATTCTACCCTTTTAACATTATCTTCTTCATTACAAGTTCTTATAATATTTTTATCAATAAAATCAAGGTAAGAATTGATTTGTTTGTTGTATTGTTCTTTATCTTTTTTAACAAAGTCAGGTATAGGATTGTCTTGATTTTTATTGTAATAAATAGAAGCATCTATCAACCATTTCAAAACTCCTTCCCTGTTATTTTTAAATTTTTCAGCCAAAGTATTATCTCCTAATCTTTCAAAGGATTTTGATGGTTCATCTACAAAACTTAATGAAAATGTAATAAGAACAAATCTTTCATACATAGATTTATCACTCAAATTGATATTAATAGCGTGATTTGTATTAATAATTGGAACAAATGTTGGTGTAAATTCTTTTTGTTTGCCGTAAATTTCCCTTACACTTAGTTTGTCAGTAATGCCTGTAAGTTGTTTCATTTGACCATCATTAATTTCAGCATTTTCTTTTGTATCTGATAAAACTCCTTGCCTACAATTTTCTAATTGACAAATTTCTGTAGAATGACTACCTGAAGTTTTTTTACCATTTTCTAACACTACAGATTTATCCATAGTAATAGAATAATACTCTAAAACATCTCCTATAGTATTAATAAGTAAAGATTTGCCATTAAACCCATAAATACCATATAAAATTATGAAAATTTTTCTTTTGGGTTGTCCTTGTAAAGAATATCCTATACACCATTTCAGAAAATTATATTTTTCTTCGTCTTCTCCTTTTTCATTTGAAGTAATTTGCCTAACAAATTTATCAAAATCTGTTGTGTCAGCATTGATATTGTATTCTGTATCTATACATTTTGTAATATTATCTTCTGGAACACTATCTCTTATTTCTCCATTTATAAGATTAACCATACCATTTTTACAAGAAAGAAGATACGGGTGTATATCTTTTATCTTAGAAAATCCTTTATCTACAATCAAAGGAGTAGAAAATCTTAAAATATTATTAATTAACAATCCATTATTTAATTTTACAATAATTGCTTGTGTTTCTTCTATCAATTCTTCCATAAAATCACTTATCTCATTATTTTCATTGTAAATTTTTACAAAGTGTCTTAAAAGTCTTACAACTGTCGTGACCAAAAGTCTTTCAATGAAAGAATGGTCATCTTCCTGCCATATCTTTCCATCCCAAAAATAACTGGAACCTTTTCTTCCTCCTTCAGTAATCCATTTAATTCTTTTTGGTTTCAAATACATTCTTTCAAAAAGATTTGAAATTCCCAATGCTCCATTAATTATACAATCTTTTATAAAATCGTGGTTGATATTAGTAAATTCATTATTAAAATTAACACTTTCAAAATTATTATCTATATTTTCATCTATATTCCCAATAACTTTTATAATTTTTTTATTGTTATTATCTACACATCTTCCAGAATGACAACCAGCACATATAAGATTATTAAATATATAGACAAAAAATCCAATTTTATTATGGTAAATATTACTTCCACTGAAACAATTTTCAGAACGGTCTAAGTAATTAAACTGAATGAACCCAGAAGTGTCTGTATGTTGATACTCTGCTGTAGGATGAATTTTTTTAACTGTATTTATAACAGTATCTAAATTTTTATCTATACTGTTGATATCTATATTTTTTATAGATTTAAATAGTGAATCTTCTTGTTCCTCACTTGTTAATACAGTAAAATCTTTATCTATATTTGTTATAATATATTCTATATCATTAACTTCTATATCATCTTTTTTAAGAGGAATAAATTCATTATCTTTAGAATGACCTACTAATCTCATATTTTGAGTTTTTTTATAGGGATTTAAATCTACTAAACTTTCGTGAAATAAATTTGTTTGAATACATTTTTCTCTTAATTTTCTTGCCAAAAATGAAGCAGAATTTGTATCATTATATACTACAGTAGGATGAGTAGAAATAATAATATGATATGAGTATTTATAATCTGTATCTTTAGAACGATGACAACTACTAAAAAGTATATCGCAACTATCTAAATAAATCTCATACTCTTCTATAAAAATTTCTTTTAACAATTTAGATATAAAATACTTTATATCATTTGCTTTATATTTAGGAAATTCACTCTTGAACCATTCTACATCCAAATAAGGTTTTACTTTAGTATTATCTAATATAAGTTCATTGAAAACATTTTCATTTTCTGGTAAATCATTAAGTATAGAAAGTGCTGTGCTCCAATCTTCTAAAAACCCATATTTTGTATATGCCTGAGAAAAACAAGCCTTTCCTTGATATTTTTGCTCTCTAAATTTACTTGGTTCTACTAAAACTTTTTTAAGAAGTTTTAAGTTTTTAGTTTTAGACGACATCTGTAAGTAAAACTTAAGTTTTTTTAATTATCTAATTATAAACCAATGTTCTGGGTATTTTTTACTTTGTTTGTTATAACTATATTTTATATATATACTTGTTATAATAAAACAGAAGTCTTTTTTCTAAATGAAACTCCTGTGGTAATAAAAGATACCGTTGAGGATAGATTTTTAAATTTCAATGGTAGAAATTTCTTATTAGGAAACAAGAAGCAAGTTTTTAAGTTAATACCAAATAATACAAATAAGATAAATAAAAATGAATTTCTATTAAAAATAGGTAATAAATTTATGAATATAATATATCCAAGTTATGCTACAAATACTCTTTATATAAGTTTAACTAAAAATTATAACAATACATATATTATGAAAATATATACAACTAAATATGGAAATTGTATAAAATTTTATAACGAATATTATGCTTGTATAGACCCTGAAACTTTAGAGTTATTAGGTTCAAGAGAACACGATAACATATTCTATTTTACTATTCAAAATGTATAATTTTTATTCAATTTTTTTTATTTTTAATAGTTTAAGTATAAAATGGGAACTGCTTTATCTGTTCCAAAACCACCTACAACTGTTCAACAGCAAGTTCCTGCTACATCACCTCAAGTAAATGAACCTAAACCACCTATAGTTGTTGATACCCAAACTAAACCATTCACAGAAGAAGAGATACTTGCTATGATACGAAAGGAAAAGATTTCTGAAAGTGATATGGAAAAAATTATACAAAAATATATTTCTTGTAATGATACTTCCTGTAGTTTTAATGGAAAATCTTTAGATATAGGTAAATTTAGATTATCAACTGTAAATGGAGATAAAGATGGTAATGAATTATGTATATTTGATGATAATAGTTCTGATCCTAATCAAAGATTAGCGTGTTTTACAAGTAAATCTTCTAAATGGAATGACAGATTTGTTGCTTATAAAGATGGAAATGGAGGAAATGATTACTTTTATTATAACAAACAAGGAAATGCCGGAGTTTGGCCTTCTGGAGGATTTAACACTGGTAAATTTATTTTGGCTCCTCTTGATACAGACGATAACCAATTTTGCGTATTTAATAGTCCAAATAGGACAGCAGATAATAGAATAGCTTGTTTCAATAACAAAAATAATAAATCGAATGATTTATTCTTCTCTTTTAAGAATTCTGATGGAAAACCTCCTTATTTCTATTATAGCAGAGGTAATACTTTTGGAACTTCTCAATAAATGTTTTTGTTTTATCAAATATAAATGTCTTTTATATTTACATAATATTTTTCGTTCTAAAAATATTTTTTTAATATAATTATTAAATATAAAATGGATAATTTTTATACTACAATTGATACTTTAAATTCAACTGTTTCTGTAGTAAATCTTAATTGTGAAACTTTAAGAATAGGTAATTTTAGTTTAATAACAAAAAATATAGGTGAAGATAGTGAAAAATTATGTATATTTGATAGAAATAATAAAGAATTGTGCTCCTTTTCAATAACATCTTCTGAAAATACTTCTGGAACTTCTCAATAAATTATTTTATTCTAAAAATTTTAAAATTTTTAGAATAAAATGTATAGTAATTTACCAAGATACTGGCCTTTTATTACGCAAAGAATTTTTTTCATTTTCTCTTGTATAATAAGCCCATAATTCTTCCATTTGAGTAAAATTATACCATATATTATAACTTTTAGTAGTATTAATTCTATAACAAAAATTTTTAAAACAAGGTATAGTTAATTTTATAGACAAACCTTTCATAGAAGATGTTATATTATAATCCTTACCAATTTCATATTTAAATTCTTCAAACTTTACTAAAGTTTCAAATTTATTCTTGAACCCTATATAAGAATATATAGAATATAAATCGATTACAAACTTGCTATTATTGGTTAAATATTTGTTAAATAGTATAATAAAAGTTATCAAATTTTCATCTTTCGTATTGTCATTGACAAACTTAAGGAAATGAGAATGATTTTCCATTTTTGATAAAAGTATTTTAATCTTATTATTCACAATAATAATTCAATTTTTTTTGTTTATAGTATATTAAGTTATGGGAAATCTAATATCTACAACAGGAGAACCTCAAACTGTTATTCCTCAAATTCCTTCAGTTTCTAAGGAAGAAATCTTAAAACTTATACAAGAAAATGTAAATATGACAAAGACAGAACTATTAGAAATTATAGGTAAAAAATCTAATCTTACTCCAGATGACATAATTAATCTAATCAAACAAAATCCTACAGGAATTTCCCAGAAAGACGCTTTAGATTTAGTAAAGAAAAGTGCCGTGTGGTGCGATGAAAAAGGTTGCGATACAAATGGAAAACCTATTAAAGTTGGAAAATTTGTTATAAGCCCAGAAGGAGATGGTAATCAAATGTGTCTATTTGATGAAGTTGTTGATCCTAAAAAAAAGATAGCCTGTTTTTCAAATAGTGCTTCTAAATTACCGGATAGAATGCTTATTTATCAAAATGCTGATGGAGAACAGCCCTATACTTATTATAATAAAAATGCTGGAATTTTTGGAATATGTAAAGATAATAATTGTGGTAATTTTCTTGCTGAACCAGCAGTTAGAAAATTAATAGAAAGTTATCCAAGACTTAGCCAAGATGATGTTAAAAATATTATATCTAACAATCTCGGGCTTCTAAATAATTATGTAATTGGGTTAATAAAATCAAACCCTACATTCACGATAGATGACGCTGTTAAAACTATCCAAAGTAGAGGTATAGATATCCTGAAGAGTAATATAATATCTATAATAAGGGAAAATCCTACCCCAACTCTTTCTCAATCTCAAATAATAGAAATAGTTAAATCAAGTTTCCCAAATTTAACAGAAGATAATGTCAAAAATATTATCAAGCAAAATGGTATAATATGCGACGATAAAAGCTGTCAAATAGGGAATAAATCTTTAAAATTCAATAACTTTAAAATTTCTCAGGCAAATGAAGGAGATATATGTATAACAGATGAAAATGATAAAAAATTAGGATGTTTTTATAATGATAAATCTTCAAGTAATGACCGTATTAAAGTTTTCCAGAATGGAGACGGAAAAGAACCATACTTCTATTTTAATAGACAAAATGGAAATGTCGGCGTTTATCCTACACAAGAACCTTTTTCTAAAGGAACACAGGGGCCTCAAGGCCAGCGTGGCCCTAAAGGAGATGTAGGAGGAATTTCAGAAGAAGACAAAAAACACCTTATTTGGTGCGCTGATGGTGTATGTCGTTCTATGGATGAAAACAATAAAGCAATTCAGATAGGTAAATTTATGATAAGTCCTTATGAAGATAATGGAAATCAAATGTGTATATTTGATGGGTCAGTAGAAGGTGGAAAAAGACTTGCTTGTTTCGCAAATAATCAATCTGGATGGAACGATAGAATGGTAGTATATAAAAACGGTGATGGAAAATTACCATTCTGGTATTGGAATAAAACTGCTCAAGATACTGACGCATCATATGGAATTGCTTATGGAGATAATAAGAACGGTCAATATGTTGATACAGCACAAGGTTATCAAATTTATGACCCTACAGATAGGAACAATTATCTTCGTAATATAAGAGCAAATTGGGGAGTTGGTCTTGGAAATGTAGCAGATACAATAGAAGAAAAAGGTAAAAGAGGAGCTTGGAGATTTGGTAAAATTAATCCTATTCCAAATTAAAATTTTATTACTTATCTTAATGGAACAAGAAAATAATTTGATGAGACATATTGTTTATCTTATAAAAAGATTTATCAATGAATTTTTAGAAGCATTTATTATAATAATTCTATACAAATTAATAACAAAAGATGACTTCTATACAAATATTTTTGATGTTATCAAAAAATCTTTAATAATTGCTCCTATTACTTTGTTTTTAGAAGAATACGATAGAGAATATAAAAAAGCAGTAAAAACTGGTATGCTTACTATAGCAGGTTCTGGAATTATTAAAAAATAAAATTACTTATTACACTTTCCAATTCTTTTAGATAACATAAACTATTTTTTCTATATCCTATATCAAAAATTTTATAAACTTTATTATTATATCCTTTTAACTGGGCGTAATTAGCCACTACAGAAATTAGTTTAACATTTTTACCAAAATCAGAATTTATATATTTACATCCTCTATTTAGTTGATGACCTCCACTCCATAAATCTAATTGGTTCATTCCTATAATAATTTTCTTGTTTTTGTTATTTAGTATATACCAATCAGGTATTTCGTCAGTTTCAAAATCTTTACATTTTTCTTCAAATTTTAGTTCTATTTCTTCAGGGAATTCTATACAACTCAAATAATTTCTAACTATATTGTTAAATTTATTTCCTTTTATAACTCCTTTTGTCCCAGGAGGTATCAAATTAAATATATATTCTTCTATAATATATTTTTTACAATTTACATCGTATTTATCTAATAACTTTTCTAATTCTGAAACTTTTTTTCTAACAGAATTACAATTAGTATAATCTTCTAATAAATTTTCATCTTTCAATGAAATTGATGTATCTTCACAAAAAGTGCTATTAATTTTTTCGTTGATATCTTGTATAGTTAAACTTGACATAATTAATTTTACAAGATAATAATTATATAAATTTTATACGAAAATTGTATTTAAAGAATACTACACTTAATAAATTCATAAAGAAGATAAATAAAAATGGTATCAATCCTTAATTCTGTAGTTTCTGAAAATGTTAAGGAATTCTATGAAAATCATAGTAGTGCTTTTGAAGGAGATGTAGGTATTGATTTATTCATTCCTCATAATGTAAATATTCCTGCTAAATCTACTTATCTTATTGACTTGGAAATTTCTTGCGAACTTATTAATTCTCAAGGACAAAATGTAGGATATTTTATTTATCCAAGGTCATCAATTTCTAAAACTCCTTTAAGACTTTCCAATAGCGTTGGAGTAATTGATGCTAAATATAGACATACTCTTAAAATTTCTTTAGATAATCATTCTAATAACCCTTATAATTTAGTTAAAGGTCAAAGACTTGTCCAAATTGTATCTGGAAATTTAGAACCTATGAAATTCTGTATTGTAGATAAATTAAGTGAAAGCAGTAGAGGAGAAGGGTTTGGTTCAAGTGGAATGAATGGAAAAGTTTCAGGGCATTCGGTTTAAAAATAAATAAACTATATTTTTATCAAGAAGAAAGGAATAATGAGTTCTACAAACTTTGATAAAAATAAAGAAGAAATTCTTAGAGATAATCCTTTAAGATTTACTCTTTTTCCAATTAAATATTATGATATCTATGAACTTTATAAAAAATCTTTAAGTTTATTTTGGACACCAGAAGAAGTAGATTTATCTAAAGATTATGATGATTTTAAGAAATTAAATAAGGATGAACAATATTTTATTGAAAATATCTTGGCATATTTTGCTTCAAGTGACGGATTAGTTAATGAAAATTTGGCAATTAATTTCTATAATGAAGTGCAAATTGCTGAAGCAAGACAACTATATTCAGTTCAAATTTTGATAGAAGCAGTTCATAATGAAAGTTATAGTTTAATGATTGAAACTCTTATTCAAGACCCTATTAAAAAAGATAATCTTTTCAAAGCCATTGAGACTAACCCTGTAGTAAAGAAAAAAGCAAGTTGGGCTTTAAAATGGTTTGACAATTCTAATAATTTTGCTGAAAGACTTGTCGCTTTCATTTGTGTAGAAGGTATCCATTTTAGTGGCTCATTTGCCGCCATTTATTGGTTAAAGGAAAGAGGTATTTTAAATGGTATTACCAAATTTAACGGTTTTATTTCAAGAGATGAAAATTTACATTGTCTAACAGGGATTATGATTTACGATAAACTACAACAAAAATTATCAGAAAAACAAATCCATAAAATTTTTATGGAAGCTTATGAAATAGAAAAGGAATTTATGACAAAATCTTTGCCTGTTAGATTAATTGGTATGAATTCTGATTTAATGGTTCAATATATTCAATACATAGTAGATTTTTGGTTAGTAAAATTGAACTGTTCTAAAATTTTTAATGTAGAAAATCCTTTCTTATTTATGGAATATATTAGTTTAGAGAACAAGACAAACTTTTTTGAGCATCGTGTGAGCGAGTATAGTTTAGCAAAAACTGGTAATTCTATAGAAGATAACCAGATAAGATTTGATGAAGATTTCTAATTAGATACAAAAATTACCCATACTGCTAACAATGGTATAAATTTTTGTAAGTTATATTTTATAAGGAATACTGTTGTTAAAATTATATTGAATAGTAAATACTCTATCTTTCTGTTAAAGAATTTTTTAATATTTTCTTCTTTTTCTCCAACTAAAGGACATATATTACTTATTATATCTAATCTTAATGGAGTTAAATCTTTATCTGGTATTTTTTTACCTAACATTTTTTTTAACATTTTTCTTGGGTAATTATCTTTAGCATAATCTGGAATATTTTTTACTCCTTTTTTAAAAAAATTATATATATCTACCATAATACATCTTCTAAAAACTATAAATGAAATAATTGTAAATAATACAAGTATATCTAATATTTTTATATCTTTATTAAAGGCAAAACTTAGTAAAAATAATGAACCAGAAACACAAAATATACTATGAATAATAACTAAAAGTGTTAGGAACTTTATCATTTGAAGTGCTTAATTAATAAAATAAAAAAATCTTAAATCGTTTATCGATTTAAGATTTTTCAGTAGGTATATAAGAGATACCATCGGGCTCAAGATTTTGATGTTTAAAAGATTTTCTTAGTTAAACCAACTAAATACCTTTTTAATAGAATTTGTCATACAAGTAGTTATAGTTGTAATTACAGTAATAACAGGTTCGATGAATACCAATGAAATTATTGATGTGATATCATTAATCATATCAATAATTAGTTCCAAAGATTTTACAATTATTTTGATAATGTTTTCTTTAGAAAATGTATATTTTCCAGTTTGTAATATTTTTTGTATGATATTTAGAATATAGTTAGAAGGGTCAGTAATATATTTACTTATAAAGTTAGATACTTTTTTGTTCTCTTTTACAATATTGACTATATCTTCTACAGTCTTATACAATACATACTTATTATATCCACAGGCATAAGAATTATATACAATAGCATTTACAGCGTGAGGAATTAGATGATAACTATAGAAATCTTTTCTGTCTAACATAGATTGAGTAATCAATTTATACCCCATAGATACAGTAGCTCTTTCTACAAAATTAAGGAATTTTTCAAGATTTTTACTTTCCCATTTTGGTTCAGAGCAGATTTGTTTTAGTTCTTCTTCTATTTCTTCTTCGTTTGTAGTAGAATATCCACTATCACTTTTTACTTCTTTTGTTTGTTTAGTAGGACGATAATTTATCATTTCCTCTAATTCTTCATCAGTAGTATTAGTCCATTCAAGTTCTTCGACTTGTTTTTCTTCAGTCTTAACTTCGAATATAGTATCATAACCACTATCACTGTCTTTCATCTCTGTTTCTATCTTTTTATGACAATTTGTCATCTCTTCCATTTCTTCATCACTAGCATAAGCCCAATCAAGTTCTTTAACATCCTTTTCTTCTTCAATAGTATAATACATATTGATATATTCTTCAATAATAGAAGTCATTTTGTTTTGTGTGTTATTTATTATTTGATTTGAGTAGTAATTATTTTTATGGTTCGAGTAAAAAATTTTCAATTTTTTTACGGTTAATTATATAAATTAACTTTTTTATTAAATATAAGAAATTTTCTTACTGTTAATTATGTCATTGAATATAAATATAAATAATATCACAGAACTTAAAACTTTACTTGACAAAGTAAATGAAAAAAATAAAGAAGAAATAGTTTATATATACAATAATAATGAAGAAGAAAATTACGAAGGAGATTATGATTCGGAAAGTAATTATACAAGTGAAGAAGAAATTACAGATAAAGAATATATAGATAATTTAATTAAGTATTACAATACTGAATGGATGAATGATAATTTCGATGCTATATATGATTTATATCAAGAATTGAAATATGATTTTATTTGGTTATTTGATACAAAGAATTATCTTATAGATTTATTTATTTTTGGAAATTATTTAAGAGAACATAAAATTAAACAAGTTATACCAGATACTAAAATCAATGAAATTTTCATAGAGTGTGAAAAATGGGAAAAAGAACTTATCAGAATTAAAATTCTGAATAAATTAGGTATTAAAATAGTATAAAAAATTGAATTAAATTTAGTTTTATAATTATAATTTATAAATAGGTAAAATGAGTATAACTTATACAGATACTAAAATATCTACAGTAGTATGTATAGCAGAATTGTCTTGTCATTTAGATTTAGACGCCATATATAATAATATCTCTATAAACAATGTAATAGTTGGTAAAAAAATAGGTAATGATACTATAGGAGATATGAAAAATAAAAAATCATTTTATAATCAATTAACACTAAAAGTTTATTTAGAAGAATACAAAAAAGAAGTTAATAATAAGATATTTAGTAATAAAAAAAATTTCCAAATTACTGGTATAAAAAATAAAGAACAAGCCTTGTTATCTATTAAAAATATAATAAATCTTATGATACAGATAGAAGGGGAAAATAAAATTTATATAAATATACAAAACAATTTAATACTTAATAAAATAGATATAGATAAATCTTGTAAAAATGAAAATTCTATACAAAAAAGATATAATTCTATTATTAAAATTTATGGTAAAATTCCAAATCAAAAATATTATAAAATAGTAGGAGAAATTAAAGAAAATAAAATTTATTTTACAGATGAGGAAGGAATAAAAAAACAAGTTTGTTGTTTATATGATTACTTGTGTGATTATACACAATTAGAAAATATACAGGAAATATATAAATATATTTATGTGGATATAAAACATAAAAATTTTTATAAAAATCTATATAATTCTTACGGAGAAATAATAGGAAATATTTATTATAAATTTAAT
>JACCDR011296053.1_pt1 | contig 12115 bp, 12 predicted proteins | sample 7446431 | NCBI WGS metagenome assembly JACCDR01 (sample SAMN15323443, study PRJNA562643) | freshwater metagenome | isolation source: river surface water | place: USA:Blue River Watershed | collected 2017-08-17
CCAAGAAAGGTAAGATCGATCCTAAAAGAAGACCAATCAAGACACCTGAAGATGTCAAATCAAGCGCCATATCACCTAAGCCTTTCAAAGCTCGGATATGATTCACTTCCATATTAAAGGCAGAAAAAAGTGCCAGAACGGTCAAGATCGCTGAACCAATCGCAAAACCTTTTCCGATCGCTGCCGTTGTATTTCCAACCGCATCGAGCTCATCAGTAATGGCGCGAACTTCTTTACCTAGACCACTCATCTCTGAAATACCGCCCGCATTGTCAGCGATAGGACCGTAAGCATCCACCGTCATCACAACCGCGGTTCCTGCGAGCATTCCGACGGCTGCCATTGCAATACCGTAAAGACCCAAAGCTTGATCAGCAATGTAAGCAGCTAAAACAACCACCACCATAGGAATCGCAGTCGATTCCATACCGACTGCCAAACCACGGATAATTCCTGTTGCTGGGCCTGTGAGATTCGCTTCAGCAATAACGCGGATTGGTTTTGCAGCCGTATAGTACTCGGTCACAAGACCAATTAAAGCACCACCAAAAGCACCCGCCGCCAAGGCCACCGTCACGTTTTGTGAAAGACCAAACATCGGCATCAATAGATAAGAAGCGATCGTGAGCAAGAAAGGAGGAATGATCAAGCTGTTACGAAGAACAACTGCCGGACGCGCATTTGAAAACATGCGAGCAGCAAAAATCACAACCACAGATAAAATCAATCCCAATGCTGAAAGAGCCAAAGGCAACATGATTGCAGCCAATCTTTGCTCTTCAGCTGGAGCATCGACCATCAAAGGTTTCATTTTTTCCCATGGAATCGTCAACGCAATCGCCATCGCAGAAACAATCGCCGCCACCATGGATTCATAAATGTCAGCACCCATTCCGGCCACATCACCGACATTGTCGCCGACGTTATCTGCGATCACACCTGGATTACGAGGATCATCTTCAGGAATTCCTTGGATGACTTTACCAGCGATATCCGCACCCACATCAGCCGCTTTGGTATAAATGCCTCCACCGATACGAGCAAAAAGAGCAATCGAGCTTGCACCCACCGCGAAAGAGTGAAGGATAGTTCCCACATGCTCAGTGCCTTGATAGAAATAATAAAGAGCCCCGAGGCCGATCAATCCAAGACCGGCAACAGAAAAGCCCATCACCGCACCACCATCTAAAGCGACCAATAATGATTTTGCTTTAGAACCTGTTTGTGCCGCCTGCGCAGTGCGAACATTCGCATAAGTCGCTGCCTTCATTCCGAAGAAGCCTGCCAACAAAGATAAAAAAGCTCCGAGCAAAAACCAAATCGCCGCAACCCATCCAAGAGCCATACCGAGAGCGATGCCAACAACAAGGGCGTAGACAGCGAGAACTTTGTACTCACGAACAAGAAAAGCCATCGAACCTTCACGAACATAAGTCGCGATACGGTTCATTGTTTCATTTCCTTGCGGCTGAGCTTTCACTCGCACGTACAAGACCATGGCAACAATAAGACCAATCACACCGGCGATGATTGGAGACAACAAGATAGAACTTTGATTCATGTGGTATCCTTTGTGATGCTAAAACTTTAGAAACCTTTATGTCTTGGGGGTTTCAGAGTGTCAATAAATGACAAAGACATGCACAAAGGAGCGGCGTTGATCCTCAAGAAAATGCTCTTTTTTTAGGCAGAATTAAACAAGAACTCGGCGAATCCGCTCGAGCAAGGTCGGCGCAATCACTTTTTGCTCCGCTAATCGAATCATCAAATCACCGACCCGAGCCTTTAAATCAGTGGGGCTTTGGCAGAACTCAGTAAAAGTTTGATCCAATTCATCGGCAACGCGCAGAACTTGGGCCAATTCGTGAACGTTAAAACCACGAAGGCCATTGGGATAGCCATTCCCATTGAATTCTTCGTGATGCTGAAGAATCAAAGTTTTTGTAATATCCGAAACAGGAATTCTTTTTTCATCCAAGATCTCTAGTGAGACTTGGGGATGTTTATATAAAAGCTCGCGATCACTGATCACCGCATGGACGACATTATGGGCATTTTGAATGAGCTTAGGTGATAAACGAGAGAGACCTATATCATGAAGGACACCTGCCATCGCCACATCCGACAAAGTTTTATCTCTTGAATAGCCAATACCAAATGTTATCAAAACCGCAAGACTGGCAACGTTGACCGGGTGTTTTTGAAAGTCCGTGCCTTTTTGCGAGAGTTGAAAAAGTCTTTGAAATAATTTTTTACTGCCATAGCCTGAATTCTCTAAGGCCGATTCGATCACCATTCCTGTGATGTCATTCAGATTACTCATCAGAGCTGCGGCAATCGCCGGATCGTTTTGGTTCAGTGTCGAAGATAAAATAGATTTGGCTGCCGCTTCCATGACCTTGCGAGTTTCCGGAGAGTTCTGAGGTCCCACGAGAGCTTTGATTCTCGTCGCCACATATTTGACGAATTCCATATAATCTTTTTTCTCGATGAAAAAGTTGCTCAGGTTTCCTTCGCTCAATCTTTCCATCTTATGGGTCTCAATAGAGCCTCCTGCACGGCGGTACAGGATATAACGGTTATTCAGAGGCAGATTGACGTAAAGATTAAAATTAATCTTTGTCTCGGCCTCGATATCCAGACTTTGAATAGGGAGATAGTTCCCTTCCGTCATTTATTCTCCCTGATATTCGCCAGCTTGGCGAAGCACTTTTTTAGCTGCTTCTGCTGGTGAATGATGAGGATCTTTAACTTCGGTAAATGGAAATTGAGACACACTGTCTTTAGCGCGAATTTTTTCTGTCGGGATCACGACTTTCGAAGTCGGCAGCGGTTCGCGGCTCATATATTTATCGGCTTCGACTTGTTTATCGCGCTCTTTGAGTGCTTTTGCGCGTTTTTCCCAAAGCTCCGAATAATGAGCTGCAAAAGTGCTTTGCCCTTTATGAAATTGAGGATTTGGAATCAAAATTTCTTTTCCTTCTCTCAATTCATTCGCCGATTGATAACCATTGGCGCTCAAGATCTTTGTAAATTCTTGGCCCTTTCCGTAATAGACATTGGCTAAAAACCAAGCTGTTTCGTCTTTTGTTACCACGTGCTTAACACTGGCTTGAACAGTGCCAGGCGATGATTTTACCACAGGCTTATGCGCCACTTTTTTACTTGGCTTTGCCTGAACTAATTTAATTTTCATGTCTTCTTTTTTTGCACTATGAGATTGCTCATGAGCAATCTCCTCAGCGACTTGTTCAGACACTTGCTCAACCAGAGACTCGTCATCAGCGGCCTGAAGATCCATCTCTTCAGTGGCTGAAGCCGGAGTTCTCTCCTGCAACCATGGTAATTTCTTGTGTACTTGATATTTCCATGCGCCGAATGCTGCCACACAAACAAAGGCAAAAGCGCTCACCATAAAGAAGTATTTTTTCATCCTGATTCCCCTAGTTTTCTGTCTCAAAGTGATTCAGTAAGGTTTATCGGTTGAGTTTGCTAGAAACTTGACTCAATTTATCCACCTGTTAAGATTCCCTCTAAATGCTTGGCAATACTCAGGACTTTTATCTTATCAGACACGGCGAAACGGATTGGAATATGAAAACCAGACGTTTTCAGGGCCATACCGACATCCCTCTGAACGACATCGGCATTCGCCAGGCGACAGAGCTTAAAACGCTGATCAAAGACCTGCAGATTGACCTCTTTATTAGCAGTGATCTTTCACGTGCTCACAGGACCGCTTCAATTTTGGCGGGCACCGAAGATATCCCGAAAGATATTCGTTTGCGAGAGGTTCATTTAGGCTCCGCCGAAGGACTGACTCCGGATGAGGTCGATCTCGCTCATGGAGCGGATTTTAGAAAAAATTGGTCCGGCTTTGAAGATGCCTTTATGGATCTTTGCTACCCTGGCGGCGAATCAAGAAAACAAGTCATTCATCGATTCCAAGAAAGCCTCCATTATTATTTAGATCAGCACCAAGGTAAAAAAATAGCCTTCGTATCCCACGGCTTTGCCATTCGCAGTTTTGTTTATGCGTGCGGATTGCAGGTAAAAGATTTTTTTGTTCCGAACTGCGCCCTGCTCCCTTTTCAGAGAAACCTTAAAGAGAGAACTTTTGTCTATAAGGGTTTACACGACCCTCAAGCATTGTTAAAACCCAGCATCAAGACGATTTTAGAAGCTTAGAAATGGGTGGTCCGTGAATTTACAATCCTTGATCAGAGATATTCCTGATTTTCCCAAAAAAGGAATTCTTTTTCGGGACATCAGTCCTTTGTTAAAGGATCCTAAAGCCATCGATTTCATGTTGAACGAATTCGCCAGGTCCTGCGATATGCACAGTATCGATTATATCGCGGGTATCGAATCCCGGGGCTTTATCCTGGCTTCACTGCTTGCACAAAAATATCAAAAAGGATTTATCCCTTTACGAAAAGCGGGAAAGCTACCCCCACCTGTCGTCGCTGAAACCTATGATCTCGAATACGGAACGGCGACCTTGGAAATGACGCCCGGAAAAGGCCGCCTCTTGTTGGTAGATGATGTTCTTGCGACGGGGGGAACCCTGACCGCAGCGATCAATATTTGCGAGAAAGCAGGATTTCATGTTTCTCAAGTGGCTGTCTTAATTGATCTCTGCTTTCTTAACCAAATGCGTTTTAAAAACGAAAAAATTTTTTCAGTGATTCAATACCATGCCTCCATTAGACCTTAAAAAAACAGCGATCATCGTGGCCTTACCTGGAGAAACTCAGAAAAGCTTTACTGGTGTGGATATTCATTATTGCGGAATTGGCAAAGTGAATGCGGCCTTTAAAGCCACCGAAGTGATTTTAAAAACAGGCTGTACTCACATTGTGAATTTGGGAACTGCCGGCAGTTATACTTTTCCCACGCATTCTTTGATTGAATGTTCTCAAGTTGTCCAAAGAGATATGGACCTAACGCCGCTCGGTGCTCCCTTAGGAAATACTCCGATGGACGAAATTCCTGGCACACTCGATTGCCAAACTTTTCTCTCTCATTTGAAAAAAGGTATTTGCGGAACAGGTGATAGGTTTGAAACGTCACCTCCCGCTTTGAAATGCGATCTTGTCGATATGGAAGCTTATGCCATTGCTAAAGTTTGTAAAAAATTAGGCGTCGGATTTTCAGCCTATAAATATATTACAGATGGCTCTGATGATAATGCTCATAAAGACTGGATGGAGAACCTGAAGCCAGCGTCAGTGGCGCTTAAACAAGTTTTCGATCAATTATTTAAAGATGGCCATTAAAGATTATATTTTTTTTGAATAGCTTCGGCTTTTTCCCGAATCTGTGGAACAGGAGATCTTGCTCCCTTCGCCAGAGCTGATCTCGTTTCTTCCTTGAGCGCCGAAATAGAAAGATCCAAGCTCCCCGCGGCTAATCTGGATTCTAACTGATAAAGACTGACAAGCTGGGGATAATTGATAGAAACCTGATCGACCGCTCCCGTATGAGCATCTCGGTCACTGAGGTTTTTGCAATCTGCCATGCTCAGACAGGGCTCTTCTGTTAAAACCTCACCCACGAACTCAAGATCCTCGACGCTTTTCGCGTCTCGTGAAATCAAGAAGCTCACAAAGCCTCGCTCATTGCGCCTTTCGGGAGCCAAGCTTCGATAATATTTTTTCATCTGATTCTTTAATTCGGAACTGAGATTTTTTAATTCTGAATCAATCCGCGGGTCATTGTCTCTACCACTTTGGGAAATATCGAGAAAACTTTGAAAGCGAGCTCGATCTGCCTCTTTCAAGCCATCCAGCATGTCATTCACCATTTCCTGGGGAACATCCTCACTGGGCCCGACGAGAGATTGCTCATTTCCCATAGCTGTGTCGCTTTCCGACACAGGATAATTGCCTTCTTTGAAGTCGATGGGACCAGAGTCGGGATCGACCTTGGCTTTAAACAAAAGGGCTAATCCTATGACGAAAATCAGGAGCAGCCCGCCGAACAATTGTTTGCTCATCGACTTAACGTAAGGCTTTTTTAACATTGCTTAGGGAGCATTAAAGTCTGCGATCATCGCGTCTTTGACCGCAGGAACTGAAATGCGTCCCAATTGGTCCATCGCGTAGATGTCAGCATCCATACGAACTTTTTCTGAGCAGTTCGCACAGAATTTAGCAATATTTTTCAACATGACTGTCGATGATCCGTAAGAACCCTTATAAGAAGAATCACAAGCCGGCTGACCTTCAAGGCGAGCTCCTGTCCAGATGCTTGTTTTATCTTTTCCTGCTTCGTCTAAAAACGGTGTCGGGCAATTATCGTGGGCCCAATTTCCGTTCTTGCTCTCCGAGTGACGGGCTTCATGAAAGACAACCATCGAGCGAGCGACCTGGGGATGGCTAAAGTCAGTAAAGTTTTTTGTTAGCCACATTTTATTGGGATTAAAAAATGGCATGACACAAGCAACAGCACTGCCGCCGCCACAGGCATTCATTCCCACTTCAAAGATTCGAGTTTCAAAGAATGTTTTATAAGTAGGGCCGTCGACTTGAGCGAAAATTTCTTGGTGAAATTTTGTCTGGCCATTTCCTTGGATTTGACCAATAAAGGCCAAGTCTTCAAGCATCTGAGTTTGAATATTCGCTGGAACATTTTTGTCGAATTTCAAAGCCGCGAACGCGATCTGTCCAAGCACCAAAGACAATATAACAACAGTAGCTTTCATCATTTAGATCCCCCCTTAAATGAAAACGAGCTCAGTCTAGGCCTTGATTTAAAATCGTGTCAAAAGAATCAGTTAAAAATAAATCTTATGGTCTTCAGTAGAAGACACGCAACGTCATCCTCGTCCCGTGCACTCCTTCGTTAATCCAGGTCGACATAAAGGCCTCTTGTTTTGAATCCGGCGGCTGCTTAGAATGAAGGTATGAAAAATACTCTCGAAATTTCTCTCCTTGTTTGCATACTGGCTTCAAGCTCTCTCGCTAGCGCCGCAACCAATGTGAATTTGGGTAGCAATGCTTTTCGCATTGAGCCTATTGCTGGTTATGAGACTGTGTACCGCGATACTCCAACTCCCCATACATCGACACGGGTGATTTATGGGGGACGTTTAGTGTTAGGTTCTGGATTCTTGGCGGGCGAGCTCGAGTACACGAAAGGTTCTGATACAGAAAACTACTCAGCGGCTCCTGAAAAAGTTTTCCATGAGGATGAAAAAGCAAAATTGGGTCTTCGCTTAACGCACCCTTTTAACCAGTACTTTTTCACCTCAGCTCGCCTCGGAGCCCAAGCGAGCAAAGGCTATAAAGAAGAAACCAATGGTGGAGTGGTCACTCGAACAGAGATTCCCGTTAAATATCTCCCCTATGCTGGCGCTAGTCTAGGTATTCATTTTGGATCATTCATCTCTGTCAGCGCTGGGACGACCATGGTTTTTCGCGACAGCTCGGATATGTCAAAAAATGATGTCCAGAACACTCTGTCGGTTTCGATTGGCGTGAACTAACATACCCTGTCAGCTTAAAAAAGCCCTGCAATTTCAAAATCCCTCATGTCATCATTGATTCCTTTAAGGGGAATACAATGGTCAAATCAGCTCTCATCTTTTCATTATTTCTATTTTCAATCATGAGCTTCGCTCAAGAATCCTATACTGTTCGCAAAGGCGATACTTTGTTGAATATTGCGGATAAAGCTTTAGGCATCACTAAAAAGAATGACCCCCGTCGCTACGAATTTGCCAAGCAGATTCAAACTCTGAATCCACAACTGAAAAATCCTAATATTTTAGAGCCAGGCGATAGCATCACTCTGCCCGCATCAGCGACAATTGGAGCGGCGGCGGCAGCAACGAACCCCATCGCTCAAGCTCCGACTGCTGTTGAGGAGACGGCGAAACCGGAAGAGACACCCGTTGCTGAACCAGTCCCGGCGACCAATCCCGTGCCCGAAGAACCTCGCGCTGAAGCCACCCCTCTCAATTCCGAAGCGCCAGCTCACGAAGCCTCTCCGGCTCCTCAAGCAGCTGATCACATCGCAGGCAAACATAGTCAGCATCCTGATTTCATCTTCTTGCAAGCTCGCTACCAATTGTTAAAATTTAAAGCCAAAGACGAAGCGACAAAAACAGAATCGACTTTGCCTGCAGGCTCTTCTTATGGCCTTGATCTGCAGTATGGAAAAATCTTGAGTGAAACTTGGCATCTTTTATTCCAAGCGGGATTTACTCAGACAAATTTTAAAGATTTCAAAGAAGCCGGCCGAACTATTAATCACAAATCAGAAACTTTGAAATTCTTCGGCTTAGGTGTGGCCTATGACCTTACGCATACATTACATTTGGATTTGATGGCGACTTATGCGGATCGCACATTCTTGATTCCCACAACTTCGACAGATTATGAATTGAAAGCGCAAATGATTCCTGGAGCTGATCTCAATATTTCTTGGGATTTTTACTCTGGCAATTTAAATATCTTTGGAGCCTCGGCCATTGGCGAATACATCGCAAGTCTGAAGAAAGATAATGTTGAGTATAAATCAGCGGTAGAGCCTGTTTATGCTCTCTATTGGAAATCAAAACACGGGCATGATTCGCTCGATTATAAAGCGACTTTGACATATAAACATGGCCACCAGAAAACAAGCGTCTCTGAACAATACGAGGATTTAACAGCTCTTGGTTTGGGCGTCTATTTCTAATACCTCAAAGTTTTTTTCGATAGTTACCATTTGCGGCGCTCCTCACCAAAAGTTTGGCAGGTGAATTTTCTGGGCTCAAATCTATGAAGCCTTCAGCTTGGCCTAGATTATGAAGCGAGGGCTTCAGGTTCGAATTCATTTTACTTTTACGAGGATCAACATGAAATCATTCTTAGCTCTTTTCGCCCTCTTAATTGTCGGTGCTCAGGCCTTTTCTGCCAATACAGATATCAATCTCAAATGCGAACAAGGTATCGGAAATATTGAGAATCCTTTGCCATTTATGACTATTGCCGGCTCCATATCCAATATCCAGGCCGAAAGAGAGCTGAGCCTTGACGAGAAAAATAAGCTGAGCTTGAGTGTCTTTAACGGGAAAGCACTTGAAAAAATCGCTAGCCAAAATTTTTCTGCTCGCATCTTAAGAGATAAAACCAAAGCCAGTGGCGTTATTACTCCTTCGCTGGCTATCCGTGTGATGATTCCAGGGTTTCCTGATATCGTTCATGTCATTAGCGGCTACGGCAGCCCCTCGGGAGGCGAATTCCCAATCAGTCTTATTGGGAAAAGCGCTATCTTAGGCCGTGATAAGCTCGTTGACTCGGGATTGTGCTGGGGAAATTTTCTTCCCGTCAACAATGACTGGTGACGGATAGAGATTCTAGAAAATTTGGTCAGCGTGACTGGATTTGAACCAGCGACCTCTTGCACCCCAAGCAAACGCGCTACCAAGCTGCGCTACACGCTGACGCTTTCATTTAAGATTTGAATATGTCTTTAGCTCTGCGGATTTGCATGAGGAGATCATCGACTTGATCTTGGAAATCTTCAAATTTTGTGTTGATCGATGTCCAATCACGCTCTTTTTTTACCTCTGAACGAACAAAGCTTTTCAGCTCTTTCATCGCAGAACGCGCACCTTCAATCGAGAAACGATCACGGTGCAAAAGCTTACGAATGAGATAAGCATTCTCGACGTCTTTTTTTGTATAATGTCTTTGATTGTTTTGAGCTTTTTTGGGCTTCAAAACTTCGAATTCGCTCTCCCAGTAACGAAGAACGTATTGTTTGATCCCAAGCATCTCAGCAACTTCGCCGATTTTAAAACCCATTTTATCTGGGATCGAGTTGATTTCTTCGATAAGCAAGTCATCACAAAGAGCCGCTGGAAGAGACATATTATCATCACTGAGATCATTGAGTGGGATTTTTTGAACTTCCACATAACGATCAGCCAAGGTCACCTCAGTCAGCTGCATTTGCTCAGTCATTGTCATCATCCTCATCTTTACCGATTAAGTGTGCGTACTCTTCACCATTCAACATGGCTTTCAAAACTTGGCTTGGGCGGAAAGTCAGAACTCGACGAGCACTGATTTTAATTTGCTCACCCGTCTGGGGATTCCGACCTACCCGCTCATTTTTTCCACGAACGACGAAATTTCCGAAACCAGAAATTTTAACTTTATCACCTTTGTGCAAAACATTTTTCAAAGTATCAAAAACAAGCTCCACAAGCTCACTTGCTTCTTTCTTTGAAAAACCAATTTTTTGATAAACTTTTTCAACGATGTCCGCTTTGGTCATTGTTGATTTACCGATATTTTGCCCTGCCATGAAACCCGTCCTGGTTATTACGATCGACATAAAAGCATCGATCCCTAACAGGCTAGCAAGTTGTTGAAACGAATCAAGAATTTATCTTACAGTCAGACCAAATTTTTCTTCCAGCGCCTTTAGCACCTTCTGCGTGCTCTGATTGACAACTTCATCGCGCAGCGTGTCTTTCTTGTCTTGGAAGACCAATCTGAAAGCCACGGATTTTTTCCCCAACTCCATCTTGTCGCCCTCGTATACATCGAAGATTTGCGTATCGATAAGATGTACTCCCGCCTCTTTTTTAATCACCTGAACGACATCTCCTACACGAGTGGCTTTAGGCATGACCAAGGCCAAATCTCGCTCGACCCTGGGAAACTTGGAAAGAGCTTCGACTTTGTAAGCTCTTGGTTGGCCTTTCAAAAGAGCATCGAGATCCAGCTCAGCAAGGGCGGCTGGTACGCGAATTTTATCTTCAGCCAATAAAACCGGATGAAGACTTCCGATAAATCCCACTTTTTTTCCTTCCACCACCAATTGCGCTGCCTGCCCTGGGTGAATAAAACTAGGAACCTCGCCTTTTTGCTCAAAACTGACCCATTGGAAAGAATTGATATTCAGAGAGCCTAAAAGCTTTTCAATAGCTCCTTTAATTTGAAAAACCACTGGAGCATTCTCATGCACCCACAGGCCCGCAGGCTGACCCCACGCCGACATAGCGAGACGCCAAGTTTCCTTATAGTTCTCAGATCCTTCGAAGAAGAAACTCTTTCCAATTTCAAAAATTCTTCCGCTTTCATTGCCTTGACGGAAATTCATCGAAATATTTTTAAACATCGTGTGCGATAAACCCAAGCGCATGCTGTCTTGCTCTTCGTTGAGCGGATTTAGAATCTTCACAGCCATTTCGCTGGTTCTAAGACCCGCTGAATTCAGATTCTTGATATTCTTCAAAAATCCCATTTCTGATTTACTGCCTGAAAGCGCAGAGAAAACAGCGGATGAAAATCCCTGAGCTCTCAAAGCTTCTGAAACTTTCCTCTGCAGAACATAGTTCTGATCATGAGCTGTGGGTTGCGCAGGAAAAGGCGGCAGAGTTTCAGGAATATGCTCATAACCATTTAGACGGGCATATTCTTCTACTAAGTCCATCTCTTGTTCCAAATCAAAGCGAAAGCTCGGGGGTAAGATTTTATATCCCTCTCCTGCTTTCTCTAATTGGCATCCCGATCGAGTCATAAAATCTTCAAAGAGATTGGCTTGAGCAGGATATCCCAAACGCTCACTGACCGTTTGCAGATTCAAATTCACCATTTCTTTTTTGATGGGTGATGGGTAAAAGTCATATTCGTCACTGAAAGCGTCCCCGCCCGCAACTTGGGTAATCAACTGAGCAGCTCGATTGAGCGCTCTCTTTGCTCCTTCAGGATCAACTCCTCGAGAAAAGCGATAAGAAGAATCTGTATTAAGACCATGAGCTCGAGCTGATTTTCTCACCGACATCGGCGAGAAATAAGCGCTTTCCAGGAAAATATTCTTTGTCGGATCCGTCACGCCCGAATTTTTTCCACCAATGGTTCCTGCGATACAAAGATTTTTCTCCGCATCTTGAATCATCAATTCAAAGCCTTTAAGCACAAGCTCCGTTCCATCGAGCGTGATAAATTTTTCTCCTGGCTTTGCGGTATCCACGATAATTTTAGATCCAGAGACTTTGTCAGCATCAAAAGCATGCAGGGGTTGCCACATCTCCATCATCACATAATTGGTGCAATCCACAATATTGTTGATGCTATTCATTCCCAGGGCTTCACGGCGTTTTTTGAGCCAA
>JACCDR011840832.1_pt1 | contig 12115 bp, 12 predicted proteins | sample 7446431 | NCBI WGS metagenome assembly JACCDR01 (sample SAMN15323443, study PRJNA562643) | freshwater metagenome | isolation source: river surface water | place: USA:Blue River Watershed | collected 2017-08-17
ACTACACTACTATCCAGGAAGCAGTAGACGACGCACTGTCTAGGTCAGGTAAAACCCCTAATGCCATGGGTGCCACCCTTGACATGAACTCTAATAAAATAATCAACCTAGCTGCCCCTACAGCTAACAGTGACGCTGTACGGTGGGTAGACGTAGTTAATGGTGTAAATATTGTTGACTTACCTGTCCCTAGTGTTACAGGTAACGGTGGCAGAGGTTTAGTTACAAACGGGTCTACAGCTACGTGGCAGAATGTGCAAGTTGTAGTAGACAGTGTTGCAGCCATGAAGGCCTTGACAGGGTTAGCTGACGGGGTTTTTGTGTACTGCGCAGGCTATTACGCAAAAGGTGACCTTGGTGCAGGGGTTTTCTACTACAGTAACAGTAGTGCTTTGACTGACGACGGTGGCAGGTACATCACTCCCACCACCTTACCTGGTAGGTTTATTAGAGTAGTTGACAGCGTACTTACACCGCAGATGTTTGGCGCTAAAGCTGACGGGTCGACTGACGATTTTATAGCTGTACAAGCTTGTTGTAATGCAGCCAACCCAGGGTTTAGTGGTTCACCTGTAAGTTCAGGCTCTTTTAGTGTTAAGTACATACATTTCCCCGCGGGTGTTTACCGTTTAAGTGCAAGTGTTGTGGTGTACGGTGGGCACACACTGACAGGTGAAAGGGCTATTATTAAACCTGATGCTGGTGTTACTGGGTTTGTATTTAACTCTACGTACCAAAACCGGATAGACAACCTTGTATTTATTGGTGGTGCCTGGGCTATACGTTTTGACACAGGGAATGTTGACACATCGACAGTGACTATAGAGAACTGTGAGTTCCAAGACCAAACAGCAGGCCATTGGCAATCAAGTGCTGCGTCAGCAAGCACTACTTATAGGGTGTTACATAACAAATACTACTCGTTATCTACTAATTCCAGCTTTATTGGTATAGACCTTATAGGGGGTAACCTTACTTTAAGGTCTTCTTGGGTGACTAGCTCCCAGACATTTATACGAAATGGTGATGGGGTTACAGGTGAAGGTGGTGTGGTTGTACTATATGACCTCTTTGGTGTACCCCAATTTACAGGCAACGGTGGTTGCAGGTGGGTTGATAATACCGCTGTGTTATATATGTACGATTGTCGTCTGGGAGGTGAAACTGATGCAGTGGGGGTTATTGTAAACCCTTGTGCTAACGTAGGTGTCGGGCAGACAGTGGTTATCGACAATAGCCAAATATTCTCAGGCAACCAACCCACGATAATCTTTAACAGGTTCCCGACTGTTTTTAGGTTTAAAAATAACATAGGATCTTTTGATTCATGGGAAAAAGGGTTTTTATTCAATAGTGGTGCTTTAGATACACTTGGCACCATCAGACGTTTTACACACAGCTGGGAGGTTGGTAACCAGACTGTAGATAGTGCACCTGTATATGAAGGGAACGAAATAGCTATAGCCAAAACAGCTACCCTCAACCATGACGGTACAAGTGTTGGCAGTGGCCTCCTGTTGTCAGACATAGTAAACAGCATAGCGTTTAACGGGGCTGGTGGCTGGGCTACAGTACTAGTGAGTGCCACAGCTACTAACGGTACCGACTTGTTCGGAGCCCCTGTCAGAACCTACGGAGGCTCTGCTACAACTTATATAGGTCAGTTTACAGAGATACACAATACTGTGCTTACAGGTTTACCGGCCGGTATGTACACAGTGCATTTTGTAGTAGAGGTTGTTACTCAAAATATAGTAAGCCTAGGTTTTTATGCTGGCGCTAACGAGTTAGTTGAGCGTTTACCAACCGGTAGGCACAATGTGTGTGTTACTACTTACTACAACAGTGGTGTTGATACCCCTAGAGCAGGTGTGTTTGCTAGTAGTTTGAACAATGCCCAACAAGTAAAGGTTTCCAGGCTAAGAGTCTACAAAGGACAAGTGCAACCTAACACGGTGAATACAGTATGCTACGGCACAGCAGCACCTGGAGCTTTATTGTGGGAACGAGGTGACCGCGTTATCAACGCTACGCCGGCAGTAGGCCAACCTAAGTCTTGGGTTTGTACAGTAGCAGGTGTACCGGGTACGTGGGTAAGTGAGGGTAATTTGTGATGGAACATTTATTACTTGAGATACTTAGAGGGTCTGGTTTGGTAAGTACTGCCACTGTGGTGGTATTAGCTGTAGGTTTCAGTAAGTTAGCTTACACCCTGTATAAAGGGGAACGTAGTAAGATAGACCGTACCATAAGTACGGTAATGGCTGAACAGAAGGTGCTGAAGAAGGACATTGAAGCTATTGTAGACATAAGTAACGCTAACAGGGAAGCTATAAGTGTGTTAGACACTAAGTATGAGCAATTAAAAGCTGACCACATACAGTTACAAGCTAGGTTGTTGGTTTTAGATACGAGGGTGTCTGAGTTAGCTAAGGACATGCACATAGGCTTTAGTGACATGAAAACAGTATTAATACAATTGTTTGGACAACGCAAACATGACTAAACAAACAGTAGACTTACCAGTACTACCTAACGCTGACGACCTACTTAAGGAAGACTTTCTCCTTGAGACAGATGAGTCAGGCAAAACCGAATATAAGACTGTGGACTACGGTCGTAGACCTACTAGAGCCCTTTTTTATGAGTATAAATCACCTTTGGTAGAACCTTTGTATACCGTACACTTCCAAGACCGTACAGTTAACGGTGTAGTGTATAAGTCTATGCGTAAGGTGTTTATTGACCTAGGTGACCCAACAGAGTGGGCTTTTGTACAAAAGGTTTGCCATGGTGACTGGGCTTATTGGGCAGTGTTACAGCGTGCCCTTAATAGCTACATATTGAAACCTAAAAAGGACAACGTAGACCGTTGGCGTAAAGAGCTTGAGATCAAGCTGAGGTCAGACGCTTTATTAACCATCTACCGTGACGCTAAGTCTGATTTGTCACAATCGTCAGTAAGCAGCGCTAAGTGGTTAGCAGAAGGTAAGTACAAGCTTAAAGAGCCTACAGGGGCACCTACTGACAGTGGTGAGACTAACAAGGCAGACGACCTTTACCTAACAGACATTGAGCGTATGGCTCAATTTGCGATAGACAAGAATGCAACCATCCAATAAGGTTTTACACGCTAGGCAAGACTTGAAAGTGAGGGCAACCAACGACTTTGCCTTTTACGTTGCCCTGGTGTGCCCAGAATTAATGCTAGGCGCTGTACACCAAGAGCTGTTCACTTGGCTACAAAGTTCAGACAGGTCACTAGCTAGTTTGGTACTACTACCTAGGGGGCATTTGAAGTCAACTATAGCAGCGCTGTTAGCGTCTTGGTGGGTAACACGGGAGCCTACAGTCCGTATTTTATACGTGTCAGCTACAAGTACCCTTGCAGAGGCGCAGCTGTACGCTATAGGGCAAATATTCACTAGTAGAGCCTACCGTAGGTACTGGCCTGAGATGGTACACGAGCAGAAAGTTAAAAGGGCTAGGTGGAATACAAACGAACTTATTGTTGACCACCCCTTGAGACATGCTACGGTGATAAGGGACAACACTATTACAGCTCTAGGGATTGGCGGTAACAGTACAGGGTTACACTGTGACATCCTGATTTTGGATGATTTAGTTGTACCTGACAACATGACAACCAGTGACCAAAGGGCTAAGGTGGAAGCAGCTTACTCACAGTTAGCGTCTGTTAAAGACCCTGCTGCTAGGACACTTGCAGTTGGGACAAGGTACCACCCTGACGACCTTTACAATTCATTGATGGGCCTCAAGGTTTACAATGCAGAGTTAAAAGATACCGTTAAGCTGTATGACGTATTCCAAAGACAAGTTGAAGACGCAGGTGACGGTACGGGTGATTTCCTCTGGCCTAGGCAACAGGCACAGAATGGTGCTTGGTATGGTTTTGATGCTGATGTGCTAGCCTACAAGAAGGCTGAGTACTTAGACAAGAATCAGTTTTACTGCCAGTATTACAACAAACCTAACAACGAAGCTAACGTATTAATACAACCTGAGTGGTTTAGGTACTACGAAAAACAACACGTAAAGTTTGACCAAGGTGTATGTTTAGTAAATGGTAAGCCGGTTAATGTAGTAGCAGGGGTAGACTTTGCCTTCAGTCTAAAAGCTAAAGCTGACTATAGTACAATTGCTGTTATAGGTATGGACGTAGACAAACACATATACGTACTAGACCTTGCAAGGTTTAAAACAGACAGGGTGGCAGGTTACTTTAATGAAATTGAGCGCCTGTACCATAAATGGGGCTTTAAGAGGATCAGAATGGAGGCTGTGGCAGCCCAGAAACAGATTGTAAACGAGCTTAAGTACACGTATTTCCCAGACAACAATATCTACTGCACAGTTGAGGAGCATACCCCAACAAGGTCACACGGCACTAAAGAGGAACGTATACAAGCTACACTTAAGGTTCGTTATGAACAAGGTTACATATACCACTATAGAGGGGGTAACTGTGAACTACTTGAGGCTGAGTTACGTTTTGAAGCACCCCCTCACGACGACCTTAAGGACGCTTTAACCATAGCTGTAACAGCAGCTAAACCGCCTAGCAGGCAATATGGTATGCCTGTAGAAGACAATGTAATTTATAACCGTAAATTTGGGGGCGTAGCTTACCGATGACCACTGTAACAAACCTGAGTGACCCTAGAGCTAAAGCTAAGTATATTGCTGATATGTGGGTAAAGTTTAAGACAGCCAGGGCACCTTTTGAAGCTGAAGTAGCTGAGTGTAGGGCTTATGTGTATGCAACTACCACTAAGCACACAACCAACACTAAGTTACCTTGGAAAAACAACACCCACTTGCCTAAGCTTTGCCAGGTAATGGACAACTTGCATGCTACTTACTACGAGTCTCTGTTCCCAAGTGACACCTGGGTTAAGTGGGATGCTTATAGTGCTGACGCTGCTGATAAGGCTAAGTCCACAACCGTTACGGCTTACATGTCTAACAAACTCCGTATTAGTGGGTTTAAGGAAACAGTTTCAGAGCTGCTGCTAGACTTTATACTGTGGGGTAATTGTGTTGCTACGTGCCAGTATGTAGAAGACTACTACGTTGACGAACTCACAGGTGAGAAAGTTGTTACCTACGTAGGGCCGAAAGCTGTACATGTCCCCATGGATGATGTTGTATGGGATCCAACAGCAATAAGCTTTGCTGTAAGCCCTAAAATTGTTAGGTACATCAAAACACTAGGGGAATTGCATGCAGAGGCTCAGTCTGAACCAGAGCACAGTTACAAAAGGGAGCTGGTAGCAAAAGCCTTAACCAACAGGTCAGTATACCAAGGGGCGGACAAGCAAGCACTTAAAGCTTATGACTCGTTAGCCGTTGATGGTTTCGGGAGTTACCAGTTGTATATTAACTCAGGACTTGTAGAAATACTTGAGTACCACGGTGACATGTATGACATGACTACAGGGGCGTTTTTAAAAGATCATATTATGACTGTAGTAGACCGGTCTGAGTTAGTTAGGTGTGAGCCAAGCCCTAGCTGGCTAGGTAAGTCTTACTTGGTACATAGCCCTTGGCGGCAAAGGTCGGGTAACAGTTACGGTCAAGGCCCGTTAGTTAACCTGATTGGTATGCAATACCGTATAGACCACTTAGAGAATATCAGAGCGGACTTGTTTGACCTCATGGCATTACCGCCCATCAAGGTGCGAGGTTTTGTAGACAATTTTAAATTTGGCCCTGGTGAGAAAATAGTACTCCCAGATGCTGAGGCGGATGTGGAGTTCTTGAGAGTTGACGGCACGGCTTTACAGGCTGACAGCCAGATCGCTAACTTGTTGAACCTTATGGAAGAGTTTGCAGGTATGCCCAAAGAGGAGTTAGGTTTTAGGACTCCAGGGGAAAAGACAGCTTTTGAAGTGGGGGAAATGAAACGCGCCCGCAACAAACTCCCACAACAGAAGATCAAGCTGTTTGAACAGAGGATTATTGAACCGTTACTTAACAATATGTTAGAGTTAGCAAGACGTAACATAAATGCTATTGACACCATATCAGTTTTAGATACTGACACCGGAGCACTAGAGTTCTTAAGTATTACTAAAGAAGACCTCACGGCCAAAGGTAAGCTTAGAGCTGTAGGAGCTGACCATTACGCAATGCGTAACAACGTGTTACAGAACTACTTAGGGTTTAGGCAAGCTTTTGTAAATGACCCGGCAGTTATGTCACATGTTTCAGGTAAGGCTGAGGCAAAACTGTTTGAAGAACTACTCCAACTTGAACGTTACCAACTGATGACTCCGAATATCAGGCTATCTGAGCAAGCTGAAACACAGATGCTTGGTATGCAGTACCAAGAAAACTTACAAGTCACTCAAGACCAAGAATTGCCAGACGGGATGTAATATGCCAAAAAAGCGTGATTATAAGAAGGAATACCGAGAATACCACAGCAAGCCGGAGCAAAAGGCTAATAGGGCGCAACGTAACGCCGCTAGAGCCAAAATGGAAGCAGAAGGTAAGGTACGTAAAGGGGACGGTAAAGATGTTGACCACAAGCGTCCTGTTAGTGCTGGTGGTACTAATGCACGTAGTAATTTACGTGTTACTAGTAAATCTGCTAATAGGTCCGCTGGTGCTGCTATACGTTACCGTAATAGGGGTAAGTGATGCCAAACAACCTGATTCAAAGACAGATAGACCCTAAAGACCTAGCAAGGGTAAGTGTAGCTTTTCAAGAAGCTGGTTATTTGTTTGACTATATAACACAGGCAATAACGGAGGTGGAACAGTCCGTAAGGGCCAAAGCAATGGCTGACGATTTTGGGAAAGGTGACTGGGCTTACCGCCAAGCATACCTGCTAGGGCAACTAAAGGCCTTAGACTTTTGTAAACAACTTATAACAAGGTGATTTTATGACCGGACAAGCTGACCAAGCAAGTCAAAACGTACCTACTATCTTTAACGACTATGTTGGTGAAGGTAAGAAGTACAAAACTGCTGAAGAGGCTATAGCTAGTATACCTCACGCTCAAAGCCATATTGCCAAACTGGAAGCTGACAATAAAACTTTACGTGAGCAACAACAAGCTATCGAAGCTAAACTGGCTGCATTGTTAGCTAACCAAACGCCTACTAGCGGAGTGACCGCCCCTGCACCACAGGTTGGTACTGCTGCAACCACGGTAGACGTTGAGGCTTTAGTGGCACAAGCACTGGTTAAACAGCAGGCTTTAACACAAGCACAAGCCAACAGTAGCAAGGTTGCTGCTGAACTTAAGCAGCTATATGCCGACAAGGCTGAAAGCGCTTATGTAGCAAAAGCTCAAGAACTTGGCCTAGCTGTTGAAGACCTCAACAATATGGCTGCTAAAAGTCCTCAAGCGGTGCTTACACTCTTTAAAGCTACTGCACCTCAAGTGCAAGGTATGCAATCAAGTATGGCTAGCGCAAGCTTAGGCACTGGTGACAGTGTAGAAGCTTTGATGGCCACTTTAACAACTGACCCTAAAACTTATTACAGCCCAGCTCACCAAGCTAAGCTGTATAAAGCACTAGCAAATCAATCCTAAGTGAGGTTATATGATTAGATCACAAGATACCCACCTGCGTGCGGTAGTCTACTCTGAAGAAATCAAGCGGTCATTTCTTGCCGACCTAATGGCAGGTAAGTGGTGTAAATGGATTACACCGGAGTTTGGCCACGGTACTACTTTTAGTATCCCGTCTATTGGGCAACCACAAGTTAAAGAGTGGAATGAAAATATCGACACCACATCTTCAGCCCGTGACCTGGGTGAATTTACAATGGTTGTTGATGAGGACATCTACTCACAAGACTCTATGACCGACAAGGCTAAAGAAGACTCTTACTTTCTTCAAAACCAGTACGGACCAAGCCAGTTTGTGCTTGACCAAGTGCGAGCTTTGAATGAGTATGTTGAAACAGCTTTGCTGAAAGCTGCTGGTCCTGGCGCCAAATCTGGTGGTGGGCAAGTTGCTGCTAACCCTAACCGTATCAATGACGCTGACCACCGCTTCGCCGGTACAGGTGCGAACCGGACAATTACTATTAACGATTTTCACTATGCCAGGTCTGCTTTGTCACGTGCAAACGTACCAAACCAAGGGCTAGTGGCTGTAGTTGATGAGTCAGTTGCTTTTGCAATTAGCCAAATTGCTACAAACGTACTGTCACCGGTACCTATGTACAATGATGCTATTGCTAAAGGTGTAGTTGGGGCTAACAGTCAGTTCCGCTTCAACATTGCAGGGTTTGACGTGTACGTGTCACAGTACTTGTACCGTTTACAAGCTGCTGAGAACATCACCCACTTAGGTTCTGCTGTGACTGCTGCTGTACAAGATGTTCAAAACTTGTTCTTCGCAATTCCAGATGAGTCTTTTGCACCATTCCGTGGTGTTATGCGACGTGCACCACGTACCGAGATGCAACGCGACCCCCTTAAAGGTGGCGGTACAGATACCATGGTAACAACGGCTCGCTTAGGCGTTAAGCTGTTCAGACACGATAACATGGCTTGTGTTCTCACTAACCCAGCACTTTAATATAGGAGTTAACTAGTATGCCTAATTTTACAAACAGAGACGGTCTGGTCCAGTTTTACGGACCAAGAGGTGCTAATGACACCCCTGTTGCAAGGCAGGCCATTAACGACGGTGGTCAAGAAAAGATTATTGAACTTGACGTAAAGTTTGACCAGATTGGTTCAACCTTAGCCACGTTCGTTGATCAAGATGCCAATGGTGACGGTGTTAACGACAGTTTCAGCGGGTCTCATGCTTATATCCCAGCTAACTCTGTTATTACAGATGCTAAGTTCTATGTAAAAGATGCTTTCACCTCAGGTGGCGCAGCCACGCTAGGTGTAGGTCTTTACCAACGTAGCGGTACAGCAATTGACGCTGCTGGTATTATCTCAGCTCAGGCTGTGGCAGGCTTAACGGCAGGTGCTTGTATTGTTGGTGGTGGTGCTTTAGCCACCAATGACAGTGTAGGTGCTAACGATGCGTACGTAGGCATGGTGTTCGGCACTGCTGCATTTACAGCAGGTAGTGGGCGCTTAGTTGTACGCTACGTACCACGTAGACCGTAAGTGTATTAACGGGGGTGGGTAACCGCCCCCTTTTATATTGGTGACATATGGCGAACATTGAACATAGTACTTTAGGGCATGACAAAGTACATGAGCCTAAGCACATTACGATTGCTACGGTAGAAGATGCTGGTAAGGTAATAACACCCAGTGGAGCAACTAATGGTGTTAGTGTACTCAGGAAAATTGGTATACACGAGCTAGATGCGAGTGCAGTTGCACCTAACCCATTTACAGGGTTTCAGATTTGGTCTGACAGCCAATACACCACAGGTTCTAGACGGGCTATTAGTGCCGTTACCCGTACTAAGATTACCATTAATGGCCTAGGAGCTGGTCAGACTACGACGTATACAGCCAGCGGCTCAGGTAACTGGTACAACACAACCAGTCAGAAAATTACCCCAACAAACGTCAATGACTTTTACCTGTTAGAAATATATTTTGGGCTCAGGATCCCTGTGGGTTCTAGCCCGTACGTAACAGTAGACGTTGATGTAGGCGGTACTACCGGTATTCTCAGGGAAATTACGCGCGCTGTGCACAAAGGCGCAGCTGTAGATGAGCGTATGTCTTTTATATTTCCAGTCCACGCTGTAACAGACTTTAAGAATAACGGAGGGGAGATCTACCTTACTACAAGTCACGCTGCTGAACTTTTTGACGTACGTTTAATGGCAACCAGACTACACAAGGCTTCTTAACATGCAGATGACACTACTTGAGATTGTTCAGGACATTTTGTCCGACATGTCTTCAGACAACGTTAACAGCATCAACGACACGGAGGAAGCTCTGCAAGTTGCACGTGTGATAAGAACTACGTTCTTTGAGATGATGTCAGTTGGAGATTGGCCTCATTTAAAAGAGGTATTCCAGTTAATGGCACTAGGTGATACAAACAAACCTACACATATGCGGTTGCCAACCAACGTGAGTAAAGTAACCAGTATTAAGTACAACAAGTCACTTGTTGGGCAAGTTGAGTACTGTGAAATACCTTTCATGGACAGTGAAACCTTTTTAACTATTACAACTAAACTTGACAGCTCGAGCCCAAGTAACCAACTTATTACAGACCCGACAGGCCTTACATACCCTATCAGCAAAATTCAAATGCCAACTTGTTGGACAAGCTTTGATGATGAGTACATTGTGTTTAACAGCTATGACAGCACAATAGACAGTACACTACAACAAGTTAAGACATTATGCCTTGGTTACAGGGAACCTGCGTTCAGTTTGTTAGACACTTTTACACCTGATTTACCTGCAAAAGCCTTTAGTTTACTATTAGCGGAAGCTAAGTCTGCATGTTTTAACGCAATTAAGCAGCAGCCTAATGCTAAAGAAGAGCAACGTGCCAGACGTCAGCGTTCCTGGTTAGGCACCGAGCGTCATAGGACCCATTCACAGATAGAGTACCCAAATTATGGCAGATAAGATTAAATACTCAGCAGAAGACTTTGAAGTGATTTTTGACAAATCAATCAACCTGCACCGTATTGCGTGTAAAGCTGAAGCGGGTAAGCCTACACCTGAAATGCTTAAGCATAGTTTTTACACACGTTACCAGTTCGCTGATGAAGCAATTAAGAGCTACTTAAAAGGTTAACACTTTGGCGCAACAGTACTTGTTACCATTTAACAAAGGGCTTAACACTGACCAGGGGCTTATTACAGGCGACCCTGGTTTTAGCCGTGACGAATCTAACGTTACCTTACTTAAGGACGGCTCTAGGCGTGTGCGCCTTGGTTTGGACTACGAGGCGGCAGCGAGACTTGCCATTACCGGCACTAACATTAATGAAACCGCGTTTACAAGTTACACCTGGCTGAGTGCAGGTAACACTGACAAAACATTCATTGTTTTACAGCAAGGTTACAAGCTGCATTTCTTCGACGCCAGCGCACCTAACTTAGTAGCAGGTTACTTTAGTTTGGTTGAGTTAATACCAACCCCATATTACACACCTATAACAGCCAGCGACTCTAAAGTTCAGTTTACATCTGGTAACGGGGCTTTGTTTGTTGCAGGGCTTAAATTTGAACCTACCCGTATTGTTTACACTGGTACTAACCTTACGCAGACAACTATTAAAATTGAGATCAGAGACTACTACGGAGTACCTGACGGTGTACCTACAGACTTAAGACCAACAAGCTTAACAGCTGACAATAAGTACAACTTGTTTAATCAAGGTTGGTACCAAAAAGCTAACAACCGTTCAGGCACGCCTTTGAACGTTATTGATGAATTCTTTAATGTTGAAACCACTTACCCCGCTAAGATCTACCAGTGGTGGCGTGGTAAGCGTGAGTCTGACAACGGGAAGTTCTACTCAGAAGACTTGCGTAATGCTTACACAGGCACTTTGGAAGCCCCTAAAGGCCATTTTGTAATAGACGCTTTTAGACGTAATTACAGCAGAGCTGACCTAGTTAACTCAGCACTTAAGCAGGAATGGTTTGGGGGTGCTGTAAGTGGTCCAGCTAGTTTTACTTATGTGAGTAAAGATGAAGAGCGTACAAGGCCAAGCTGTGTTGCTTGGTATGCCGGCAGGTTGTTTTGGGCTGGGGCTATGGCTGATACAGACGGTGCCCTTAGTACTACACCAGATATCACTGGTTACTTGTTTTACAGCCAAACCGTAAGGTCTGATACCGACTACGGTAAATGCTACCAAACAGCTGACCCAACTGCGGAGGATGATTCAGGTATTGTAGCCACTGACGGTGGTTTCATGGTGTTCCCTGGTGCCGGGTCTATTAAGCGTTTAGTTGTAGTAATGGACAGCTTAGTGATACTAACAGACCGTCAGATAGTAGCCGTAAGAGGTGGTGACGCAGGCTTTACAGCTGAATTCCAACAGTCTTACAAAATACTTGACTCAGGTATAGCCAGTGCTGGCTGTGTGGCGGTAGCAGAGGGAGCTCTGTTTGTCTGGGCTAGGGACGGTATATACACGATTAGTTATAGCAACCAAACCGGTGGCCTCAC
>JACCDR011950785.1_pt1 | contig 12114 bp, 13 predicted proteins | sample 7446431 | NCBI WGS metagenome assembly JACCDR01 (sample SAMN15323443, study PRJNA562643) | freshwater metagenome | isolation source: river surface water | place: USA:Blue River Watershed | collected 2017-08-17
ACCCCCGGCCCACCAGCCGGGAATTCCAAACCAACCAACGAGAGAATAACTGAGATGACGTTTACGAAAACCTACCTGATCTGGATGGCGTTCTGGGAAAAGACCCCAATCTCAGGTCTGGCGTTTTGCGATTGGTGCGACGAGAACGGACGAGACCCAGCCTACACCGCATCGTGGCGGGCGATGCTATCCCCAATGTACGGAGTTGCGACTTTTGAAGCCGATCTGCGGAGGCTGGCAAACGCCGAGTCGAATTACATCGAGAACAAAAGAAAGCGACGGCTTGGCCGTACCGCATAACTTGCCACCCCGGCTCACCAGCCGGGGTTTTTCATCCCTTGAGAAAATCATGCCAAAATTCACCGACTTGAGCGGCCGGGTGTTTGGTCGATGGACGGTCCTGCGATACCACAGGCATGGCGATCCGAAGCCCATTCCGCCCAGCAGGAAGAAAATTTCCAAGCAAGGTCTGCGTGCGGTCTATTGGTGGTGCCGGTGCGAGTGCGGCATCGAAAAGGAGGTCGAGGGCCACAAACTCAAGCTCGGCCGATCCAAGCAATGCCACGCATGCAAAGCAAGAGGCGACCACGAAGCGGGCCGACTGGCTAATCACACAGCCCGACTCTCTCAGCCAGTATGGGACCGGCGATGTAAATGGTGCGGGTCGGATTTTATCGGCACCGCGCGTCAACAATATTGCGAACGGCACCGCACGGCGAAATCTCGACAGATAGTTACACACCCATGCGGTTGAGCCATTTCATTTCCCGGCATTTGCCGGGAAACTCATTTCGGCCTGCTTTTTTGCCGGGAAATATCACTGTCAGATAGTCACAGATGACCACTCTTGCACACTTCGACCCGCGCCATAAAACCCTAGTATTCCTTGTGTTTTATGCTGTTTTTCGGCCTACCGCATTCCCTTTTCCTAAACGGGTGGTCGCAGGTTCGATTCCTGCCGGGGGCATTGAAAAACAAGCACTTTCGCAACACTTCCGACATCTCAGCCAGACGAGTTTCCCGGTAATCTGCCGGGAAATCCAGGAGTAAGCGAATGGCCCGACCCAGGAACACCGTACCAAGCTACCGTCTCCACTCGCCAACCGGCCGCGCCGTGATGACCGTGTATGACAGAAGCGGAAAACCTCATGAGCTGTATTTGGGCGAACATGGATCGGCGGAATCGAAAGCCAAATACGCCCGCGTGTGCGCGGAACTTCTGCCGGGGTGTATCTACCTCGGAGATTCGGATTCCCCGGCCGTAGTGGACCTGATCCTCGGCTTTTGGAAACACTGCCAGGGGTATTACGGCGAGTCAGAGCAAGAGATGATCCGATCCGCGTTACGAATCTTGAGAGAACTGCACGGCGACACCAGAGCGGAAGACTTCGGGCCGAAGGCGTTGAAAGCTGTGCGTGATGTGATGGTAGCGAAGGGCTGGGCAAGAACTTACGTCAACGCACAAGTCACGCGGATAACGCGGTTATTCAAGTGGGCTGCGTCGGAAGAGCTTGTTCCGGCGACCATCTACCAATCACTGCGCACGCTGGTCGGCCTCCAGGAAGGTCGAAGCCAGGCGAGAGAAACGCCGAAGGTACTGCCGGCGGTCGAGGCCGACGTTGTGGCCACCCTGCCCCACCTCCCGCACCATGTGCGAGCGCTGATCGAGTTATTGCGGGTGACAGGCATGAGGCCATCCGAAGCGTGCAATCTCACCCTTGGGCAAATCGACCGCACGGGCGAGGTGTGGGTTTACAATCCGATCAAGCACAAGACCAAACACAAAGGGAAAGACAGGACGATTCTCTTCGGCGCGGCAGCCAGGGCGATTCTTGAAAAACACCTCGGCGGCGTTGTGATCGCGGACACGGACCCTGTATTTTCGCCCATCCGACAACGGGCAGAGCGATACACGGAGATGCGAGCGAAACGAAAGAGCAAAGTCCCACCCAGTCAGATATCGCGGATCAAGGCCAAACCCCAGGTGCTACCCGGCGAACGATTCGGCCACCGGGCGTTGACGTGGGCGGTAGCGCGGGCCTGCGAGCGGGCCGGCGTGCCGAAATGGAGTCCCTACCAGCTCCGACACCTCGTTGGTGCGGAGATTCGCAAGCGTTTTGGCCTCGAACACGCGCGGGCGGTCCTCGGTCACTCGCACGCGGCGATGAGCGCGCACTACGCGAAGGGTGCGGACAACAAACTGGCGACGGAAGTGGTGCGGGAGATCGGCTAGAAGTTGAGCCTAATCGACTGTCAAATATACACTTACAGCAATTTGATATCGAAAAACAGGCATCTGGAAGTTCTGGCCAAAAATCCGTTATGGGAAATCCCTTAACGAAAAAACCGGCTCCATCGAAAGATGGGGCCGGTTTCAGAGCCGGAGGCCGTGGACTCGAACCACGTCGGGCAGGATTTACGGTCCTGCTGTCCGCCAGTCGGCCACCTCCAAGTGCCACCGATTGTACACCGCTGAACAAATCGCGCAAGTCTGCCAACGAAAAAAACCGGGTGGGACCACCAGCCCCCACCCGGCTACCAATCCACTCGCCAACACGACGAGAGAACGCGGGCATTATACCCACGCACGTCAGGCGCGCAAGTCACTCTCGCGGCTTCCATTCACCGCACCATTGAGAGTAATACACTGAGGGCTGATACCAAAAATACGGGTCTGTCGCTTCGTCATTGGCATCTTTTGACATAACGGCAAAAACCGGCGGATACCTGCGGCACTCGCCAACCTCGTTTTCGGTGCCGAGATCGCAGGAGGCTTGGTAGTGCCTGCACGTCCGGCATATTTTTTCGCGGGAAGTCGTTTCTTCTGTGTTCATGCGGCAATTCCCACTTGTAAGAAAACCCGACACCGTGTTTGACGATAGCCGGGTTGGAGCTTAGTGTATTGGTGTTCACTTCGCGGAGGTGTCGTCTTTTGGCGGCCATGCACCTTTTGACTGTAAGTAGTTCCGGAGCGCTGTCACGAGTATTCCCTTCTTGCTCGACCGCTGATCCGGGGCCAACGTAGACAGAGATTTCAGGTACGCATTCAGTGCAGCAACCGTATCCCGGTCGGCGTAGAACTGCACGCTCACTTCGTCGGTGCGGTTAGGCTTCTTTGCCACCGCTGTGACTTTCTTTTTCATGACAATCACAATAACGACCCTCTGCTGTAATGACAACTAAAGTCTAGCTTCTTAACTAATGACGATCAACTCTGTGTGGAGTAATTTCACGAATTAGTGTTGACTTGTCACGACACAATGTTACTATTCCCCTGTCGAGCCAACCAACAAGGTTGCCTTCGACAGGTCGAAGCCCCGACCCAAACGCGGCAGTCGCGGACGACGCTAACCAGCCCAGTCAGGCCTGACTTAAAACCAGCCGGTCTTTGAGGGGTGTACCTAACACCTACCCCAGCCGTGTGGGAAGCACGGCACGCGAGGCAAAGCCGCGTGAAAGTGCTACGGTCGGAGGCAAGCCGGACGCAGGCTACCAATCCCAAACAAGCGGCCGCCGACTGTGCAAGCCAGTGGTAGGGGCTTTCGATCAGGACAACCCATCACATTCAGCCGGAGGCAGCATGAAAATCGTTCGTGCCTGGATCGACATCGGCCACGACTATTGGGATCGCGAAGCCAAGAGCTACGGCCCAATCGGTGACGAGGGCTTGTCGGACATCGACCACGACCAAGCGATCCTCGATCTGTGGGACCGCGAGACGGATCGCAGCGATGCAACGCAGCAGGTAGCGAAACCGGGTGCCACACCGTGGACGCCCAAGCAAGCTGGCCCGGCGTTCGGGCTGGTGAGCGATGACGAGATACCCTTTTAATCCTGGAGACTGACCCATGCTGGAAATCACACTGAAGTACATCGACGGCAGATGGTTTTGGAACGTCAACGGCGGTCGCTTTGAAGATCGGGCTTGCCAGACGAGTTCCGAGGCCGTGGCTGCTGCTATCGCTGATGCAATAGCAACACAAGAGGCAGAAGCCGCATACGCGCTTTCGCGGTCAAAGGATGCGTCAGCCAATGCCGCCGCCCTGCGGCAGTTACGGTAACGAACACCAACAGGAGCAAGCATGACCACCAGATACACGACATCCGAAGGCAAGTTGTACAAATCGACCGAGGACGGCGGCGCGGTGCTCGTGGCCACCGGGTTGAGCGAGCAGGACGCGGCCGAGATCGTGGCGGCCATGAATGCCTACAAGCCGCCAAAAAAGCCACCGATTGGACCCAGGGCGGTTGTCTCGATCACGATCATTGGCGGCACGCCTTTGATTCTCGGCCAGACAGTAGAGGGTCGATTTGAGTTGCTGTCGTCAAGCCGACTTCCGTTTGGTGTTGAGTTTGCAAGTGAGGATTTCGGCATCCGCTGCGCCAGAAGATTCTGGGGCAGCCTGACGCCAGAAGACAGGCAGGAGATCGAAGCCAGCATTAGCGAGGCCAGAGCGGTCAACAAGACGCCAACGATTGTCGAAGCCGTCATGCAACTCCGCAAGAGCGCACGGACAGGTACGGATTCCCCCACCGGCGTGTAAGCCCATTCCACTTGCGCCCACTGTGGGCACCACGATGATACCTATTGATCGCCGTATTTGGCTCGCTCACCTGTTGCGTGAGAACGGGTCGGAGTGCGGCAGAAGAAGACACCAAACCGGAGGGCTGGACGTTGACACTGCGCGCCGACCGGCCCACCCAGGCCGACCGAGAGATTGAGCCACCGGGGTTGTCGGCCCCGGTTGATTTGAGCCGGATACTCACCGTGGGAGCAACGTACCACGGTCAGCCGGTCAAGAGTGTTGTGATTGTTTGGGATAACGGACGGCTCGAATCTGAGTTGCCAGAGACCGAAGAGGAAAGCGGGGGCCGGCTGGCGAACCGTATTCTCGAAGTGCTGCGAGCGAGTACAGAGCCATTGCAACGGAAGTCGGTAGCGAAGATTCTCGGATACGAAACGACGACGGGACGCTTTGGGACGACCTTCAATCAATTGTTGTCCGCTGGCAAAATCTATCATCAAGATCGTTATTACACAGACGACGTAAGTAAGTTCCCTGACGAATCTTAACGACTTGTCCGCCCTCGTGGACAAGTCCCGGACAAACTGGACAACTCGCGGACATGCGAGAACCGGTTAGGCTGTGTACGCACCCAGCGAAGTTTTCAACATGCAATCAGGAATGGAAACAATGTCACTGTTGAACGAGTTGCCATTACTGGATTTGAACGCGGCTGGTCGCCTGTTTCCCGGCCAGCACGGGGCGAAGTATCGCACACGCACAACGGTTCTCCGCTGGATTACCGACGGCTGCCGAAGTGTGTCGGGTCAGATTGTTCGCCTCGAAGGGGTTCGTGTCGGTCGGTCCTGGTACACGACTCGCCAGGCTGTCGAGAGGTTCACGCTCGCGCTGAGTGAGCAACCCCAGCCGGCACAACAGCAGCGGAAAAAGCGGCTGAAGAAACTGGCCGAAGTCCACGCACAGTTGGACGCACTCGGCCTGTGAGACCATGGCCCCGCACTTGGGCCAACGACCGGAAACCGCTGCTAGAAGCGGAATGTGTGGACGAGGGCACGGTGTCCGCCGAGCTTCACGGCAAAACCGGCTCTGCCATCGACTCGGAACATTCCTACCGGGTGTGGTGGCCGCCATCGGCTGGCGAGAGCAGGAGGCGGGGCGAACTCGCCCGGTGTGCTTGCAGCCGGCTTCACAACCAAACAAGAGGACAAAGCGGTGAAGATCAGAAGACGAAACAAACTGTCTTTGACAACTGGCGAAGTCGCCAAGATTTGCGACGTTGCACCGAGAACGGTTTCTAAATGGTGCGACTCCGGCAGGCTCAAGCACTACCGCATCCCGACTGAAAAGGACACTGGCAGCAAAGAAGGCGACCGCCGTGTATACAAGGATGACCTCGTTGCATTCATGCGTTTAACAGGGATGCGGGTTCCTGCTGGCCTGGAGATTTGCAGCCGGGTTCTGTTGATTGGCTTTCCGCCGATGGCGGTGTCTTTGCTTGATGGTATCTACAAGTCCGAGAACATCATTTTTGACAGCGCCGACAACGGCTTTGATGCCGGTGTTTATTGTGCCAAGCATCTTCCGCAAGTCATCGCGATGCGTCCGTGGTCAATCCCGGCTGATGATGCGATCTGCATGATTCAACGAATCATGTTACACGACAACGCGCCGCATGTCCTGGTATTGCTGCCAGAAGATGGGCACCGCCGAGAGAGCTATTCACGTTTGAATTGCGAACTGATTGAGTACGGCGAGACGGTTGAGCAGATCGGCAAGCGAATCTATGCGGCACTCAATCCAGAGTGATAGTAACCAATCCACTTAACCACGAGGTGATTTATCAAACTCTCTTCAATTGTTCGCGGCAAGCAATACCGCCCCCCGCGATTGGTGATTTACGGAGCCGAGGGTATCGGCAAAAGCACATTCGGTGCGGGCTGTCCGTCTCCAATCCTGCTGCCTACCGAGGACGGGGCCGCACACCTGGACTGCGACAAGTTCCCACTCATCCGCAGTTACAGCGATTTCATGGGTGCAATGGGTACGTTGGCTCAAGACGAGCATCAATATGCGACCGCTGTCATTGATACAGCCGATTGGTTGGAACGATTGATTTGGGCCGATGCTTGCCGAAAGCACGGCAAAGATGGGATTGAAGACTTTGGCTACGGCAAGGGTTATGTCGCTGTCTTGGACTGGTGGCGTGATGTGCTGACAGCCTGTGATTATCTGCGAGATGAACGCGGCATGGCGATTGTGATCCTTGCACACGCCAGGATCGAGAAGTTCCAAGACCCGGAGAGCGATGGGTACGACAGGTACTCCCTCAAGCTTAACAAGCACGCCGATAGCATCGTGCGCGAATGGTCCGATGCGGTGCTGTTCGCCTGTCGAAAAATGCGGGTCGAAAAGGCCGAAGGCCTGGGCGGAAAACTGAAGGCGAAACCCATCGGCAAAGACGGCGGCGAGCGGGTATTGCGATGCACCAGCGGACCGGCAGCAGTTGCAAAAAATCGATTTGGAATCACGGGCGAAGTGCCCATGAGTTGGGAATCTCTTGTTCCCTATTTCGCTGAGTAATCAGCAGTCTTTTTCACAACACTACTTGCGAGAACTGAAATGAACCTCGACGGATTTAACGCTGACGAAGTGGAACCGGCCAAGACCTACGACCTGCTGCCTCCAGGCAAATACAAGGTGGTCATCTCCGAGAGTGAGGAGAAGCAAACGAAGAAGGGTGACGGCTCGTATCTCCGGCTCACGCTCACAGTTGTCGAAGGCGAACACGAAGGCCGGAAATTGTTCGACAATTTGAACCTGAACAACCCCAACGACCAGGCCGCAGCGATTGCCCGCGCCTCGCTGTCCGCAATCTGCCGAGCGGTCGGGATCAAGACTCCGCAGCACTCTTCGGAACTGCACGACATCCCGCTGATTGCTGTCGTGAAGGTCGAGCCGCCGAAGGGTGAGTACGAGGCTCAAAATCGGGTGAAGGGCTACGAAGCCGCGATCTCGACAGGCACAACGGTTCTGAGCAACAAGCCGAGCAAACCGGCAGCAACGAAAGCGGAATCGGCATCGCCACCGTGGGCGAGAAAAAAGTAATCACCGCCTTGCACTGGGGCGGTGTCAAAGCCGCCCCATCACTTCATCGGAGTATTCAGAAATGGAATTGCGCTGGTATCAATCCGAAGCTGTCGAGGCTGTCTGGAATCACCTGAGAACGAAGCCCGGAAACCCAGTTATCGAACTGCCCACGGGTGCGGGAAAGTCGGTCGTGATTGCTGAGCTTGCAACACAGGCCGTCAACAAATGGTGCGGTCGTGTGTTGGTACTACAGCACGTCAAAGAGTTGATCGGCCAGAATGCAGCGAAGCTACAACAACTCTGCCCGACAATCAAAGTCGGCCTCTATTCCGCTGGTCTCCGCAAACGTGAAGCCGACGCGCCAATCGTCGTGGCCGGGATTCAGACTGTACACACGAAGTCCGCCGAGCTTGGCCGATTCGATTTGGTGGTCATCGACGAGGCACACCTAGTGCCGGAGTCTGGCGACGGCATGTATCGCCGATTGATTGGCGACCTGCAAGAAATCAATTCCGACCTCGTTATCGTCGGCCTGACCGCGACACCCTACCGGACTGACAGCGGGCCAATCTGCACACCAGACGGGCTATTGAATCACATCTGTTACAAGGTGAGCGTAAAGACCCTGATTGCACAAGGGTTTCTCTCGAAGATGATCGGCCGACGTGCGCGGATGGAGGTGGACACCACAGGCATTAAGTTGCGCGGTGGCGAGTTCATCGAGAGCGAAGCGGCCGACGTGTTCATGGAGACGAATGAGATCGTTGCCCAGGCTTGCCAAGAGTTGTTCTGGGAAACGCGGGATCGGCGTAGCGTGCTGGTGTTCTGTCAGAGTGTTGAACACGCCGGAATGGTGTTCACATCACTGATTCACCATCGTGATATGCACATGAATGAATGCGGCCGAGAGTTGCAAAAGGCAGCCATTGCGTTTGAGGTCAAATCGAACTGGCAGGACACAGACAATATTGACGTGATCGCGGATTGGCTCGAAGAACAAGGAATGAAAAACTCTGCACTCCGGCGTTATCTGGATTGCAAGGATGAATTCATGGAGGTCGTTGTCGGATCGACCGAGATGAAAGAACGCGACGGGGCTATCGAGCGGTTCAAGAGAGGGCAAATCAAGTACCTGATTAACGTCAACGTCCTGACGACCGGATTCGACGCACCAAACACAGACTGTGTGGCGATCATGCGGGCCACGATGTCACCGGGTTTGTTTTACCAGATGGTTGGACGAGGATTCCGGACGTGTGCAGACAAGGTGAATTGCCTGGTCCTGGACTACGGTCAGAACATTCGCCGGCATGGTCCGATTGATGAGATTCAGCCACGAAAAGCACGGGCGAAAGGCGAACAAGACACCGAGCCAGCGAGCAAGGAATGCCCGGAGTGTCGAGCGATTGTCAACCCGGCAACGCGGTCATGTCCTGGATGCGAGTACATCTGGCCCGAAGTGGCGCGGACCATTAGCCACGACGCAACCGCCGACGGCGATCCACTGAGCAAGACGGCGACGGATGAAGTGAAGCAAGTCACGAGCGTGGAATACCGCGTGCATCGAAAGGCGAACGCGATGGACGACGCACCGAAGACGCTTCGTGTGACGTACAAGTGTGGTCTCGCGGACTATGTGAGCGAGTGGGTTTGTATCGAGCATCCGGAAGGCGGGTTCGCTCACCAGAAAGCCTTGAAATGGTGGCGAAAACGATGCATGGCACCGATGCCAAAGACAGCAGCCGAAGCGGTGGTGTATGCACTCCACGGCCTGCTGGCTGAGCCGACAGAGATCACGACTCGCACCAAAAAAGGCGAGAAGTTCCCGGAAATCGTGAAGCAAGTCTTGGGGCCAGTGCCGGACGAGATGAAAGGCTGCGAGAAGTGTGGCCAGAGTGTAACCATCTTGGTTCGCAATGATGAGCGATACGTTCCGGGCAAACTCGTGTGCGGTCTATGCAGCCATCAACTCGGATTCGTTCAGCAAGAAGTTGTCAATCATTACGGCTATTACGACGGCAGTTTAGAGGCGACGGGGATCATCTCCGAAGAAGTCTTTGACGTTTACGACGGCGTTGAATCCGATCCACCCCGCAACAGCGACGATACAAGCAAGTCAGACTTGCTTGCAGCAATCGAAGGAATGCCAGCCGATCAATGCCCGTTTTGAACCACAACAACCCACAGAGAGCTAATTCAATGTCTTCGATTCTTGATAACGCCATCTGGTACACCGAAAACGGGATCAGTGTAATCCCCGTTCGTGCCGACGGCAGCAAAGCCCCACTCATCACCGAGTGGAGGAAATACTCCAACGAGATTGCTTCGCGCGAACAACTCAAAGAGTGGTACGGCGATCCGAAAAAGATCGTCGGCATTGGGGCGGCATGTGGCCCGGCATCCGGAAACCTTGTCGTCCTCGACTTCGAGTGTGACGGCGAATCCGCATACACCGAATGGCTAAAACGCTTGCCGGATGAACTCCGCGAACTGGCGATTAGCCTGCCCACCGTGACGACACCGAGCGGCGGCAAACACATCTGGATTCGGCTCCCCGAAGCCCAGCCAGGCGGGAAGCTGGCACGCTACGCGAAAGGCAAAACCAAGATCGAAGTACGAGGCGAAGGCCACCAGGTGCTGGCTCCCGGTTGTCCGGCCGAGTGCCACAAGTCCGGCAAGTTGTACGAATGGGACCGCGACCCCGTGTTCATGGAGATCACGCAGGATCAATGGTTGCTCTTGTGTGCGTGGGCGGCTGAGTGCAACGAGTTCTCGGCACCGGATCAGCCACGAGACTACCAGGCCAAGGGTACGCCAGCCGGCGACGGTTCGCCGGGAAACGACTTCAATGCACGCGGCACCTGGGCGGAAACCGGACTGTTCGACGCGGGTTGGGTGTGGGCACAGCAAACGGGCGTTGATCGCGGATTCCTGACGCGACCAGGCAAGGAATCGGGCATCAGCGCGAGCGTGGGGCAAGTGACCAGCAAAGAGAGAGGCCACCCCTATTTCTTCGTGTGGTCCACCTCGACGGACTTCGCGGCCGAGACACCGTACAGCCGATTCGCCGTTTACGCGATTTTGAAACACGCCGGCGACTACAGCGAAGCCGCGAAGGAACTGGCAAGGCAGGGATATGGCGAACGGATCGACCAGCGGGCCGACGCATCCGCCGTCATCGACTTGACCAACTTCACGCTGCCAAGCGGGGTCAAGCCGTTCAGTAACTACATCCCGCCGAAGATCACCACCGACAAAGACGGCGACAACCGGAATTTCCGCTGGTCTTCCGAATTGGCCGCGCAGGACACCGATACGCAATGGATTTGGGAGGGCTATTTGCTTCGTGGTGGGCTGACCTTGCTCAGTGCCCATCCGAAGGCCGGCAAGACCACGATGCTCTCACACTTGCTCAAAGCTCTGGGCGGGTCAGTGTCCAAGTTCCTGGGGCAAGCTGTTCAGCCTTCGCGGGTTCTGGTGATCACCGAAGAAAACGAAAGCATTTGGGCCAGCCGACGCGATGAGTTGGGGCTTGGCGATCACATCGGATTTATCTCGCAGCCGTTCAAGGCACGGACCACCGCGCCGGAGTGGAAATCGTTCGTCGAAGGCGTTTCGGAGACCGTTCGCAAGTGGCAGTTCGATTTGGTGGTCGTGGACACGCTGGCAAAGATGTGGCCGGTGCGAGAGGAGAACAACAGCGGGCAAGTCGATGAGGCAATGCTCCCATTATGGAACATTGCAAAAGAAGGCGCGGCCGTGCTGGTGATCCACCACAGCCGGAAATCGGGAGGCGGTGAATTCACGTCGGTTCGGGGGTCGTCGGCGTTGGCGGGCTTCACTGAGATCATCATGGAGTTTCGCAGAAACAGCGACGAGCGGGGCGACCGAAAGCGAGTCCTGAAGGGCGTCGGCCGACTGCCAGGCATCCCGGATGAAAACCTGATTGAGTTGCGGCCGGAAGGATACACCTCGCTGGGCGATCCGACGGACCCAGAAGTCCGGGCTGAACACAAGGTCTTCGACTGGGTGCCGATCCTGATGACGATCCTGGAGGACGCTGGCGAAGAGTGGACCGAGACCACCACCTTGGCCGACCTGCTTGCGGATAAACGGGGCGAGGCTCCCAAAAAGGGCGATTTGAAAGCGTACCTCGACAGACGGTTTGCAGACGGCGAGGTTGAGCGTGCTGGCGAGGGGAGGAAAGGAGACCCCTATCGGTGGCGTCTGACGCAGTAAATACCTCCCCCTCCCTAGGAGAGCCAGAAAACGGGGGAAGGAATGACAAATGTCAGAATATAGACCAAAAATTCCTCCCCCATTTTTCGACTCTCTTAGGGAGGGGGAGGAATCCAGCAGCCTAAACCCCTCAAACACAGAGAGACACCAAATGCTCATTCTCAGCAGAAAGATCGGCGAAAGGATTCTGATCGGTGACAGCATCATCATCACCGTGACGGACTATCACGACGGAAAGGTCCGAATTGGCATCCAGGCACCG
>JACCDR012100954.1_pt1 | contig 12114 bp, 19 predicted proteins | sample 7446431 | NCBI WGS metagenome assembly JACCDR01 (sample SAMN15323443, study PRJNA562643) | freshwater metagenome | isolation source: river surface water | place: USA:Blue River Watershed | collected 2017-08-17
CGGGCGCCCCGGCCAGCGCGGACCAGCTGAATGCCGCGCTCGCGGCCTACGTCGACCAGCTGCGCACGTCCGGTCAGGTCGCCGCGGCGCCGCCGACGTTCGCCCAGCCGGTCAACCCGACCGCGCTGCCCATGCCGGGTGTCCCGGCGGCCGCGACCGGGCCGGCCACCGTGACCGTGACCGAGCCGGAACCGTACCGGCTCACGTTCGACCGCAAGGGCATGGCGGTCATGGGTCGCGGGACGCACGACTTCTCCGGCGACTTCCACGCCTACTTCGTCAACGGCGACCAGGCCGCGCACGACCGGGCGCTCGGGTTCGTTCAGCGGCAGATGGCGCACCTGTTCAACGTGGCGACCAGCGACGTCACCGATGCCAACCCGACTCGGCAGCGCCCGGACCTGTACGTCGACCAGCGCGACTACCGCACCCCGATTTGGGACGCGATCAACAAGGGCACCTTGGGCGACATCACCCCGTTCAAGTTCCCGAAATTCTCGAGCGCGTCCGGGCTGGTGGCCGCGCACACCGAGGGCACCGAACCGAGCACCGGATCGTTCGCCGTGACCGGCCAGACGGTCAGCCCGACCGCGTACAGCGGCAAGGCGCGCATCAACCGCGAGGTCTGGGACCAGGGCGGCAACCCGCAGATCAGTACCCTGATTTGGAACCAGATGACCCGCGGGGTCCGCGAGGCGCTGGAGGCCGCGGCCGTCACCCTGCTCAACGCGGGCAGCTTCACCGCGCTGGCGACGCTGACCGCCGGCGTCACCGACCGGGCGGCCGCCGGGCTCACCCTGGGCCGCGAGATCGAGGCCGCAATCGCCGCGCTCCAGTTCATCCGGGGCGGCTACCGGTTCACCGACGCTTTCGGCCAAGCCGACCTGTTCCTCGCGCTCGCCGGCGCCCGCACCACCTCGGGTGAGCCGGTCTACCCGATGCTCGGGCCGGCCAACCGCAACGGCCAGTCCGCGCAGAAGTTCACCTCGATCATCGTCGCCGGTCAGGAGTTCGACCCGGCGTGGGCGCTGGCCGCGGCCGGACAGACGGCCGCGACCAAGAGCTACCTGCTCGACCGGACGGCCGTGCACGGCTGGGCCAGCGCCCCGCAGCGGCTCACCCTCGACCAGATCGCCGTCGCGTACGTCGACCTCGGGGTCTGGGGCTACCAGGCGACGGCCGTCTCCGACACGTCCGGCGTCCGTACCATCACGTGGGATCCGGTGGCGTAACCCGATCTTCCCCGACCCGCTGACCAGCGGGTATGCACGTCCGTCAATGTCAGCCCGTACGCACAGGATCGAGGAACGTCGATGGCACCGACCAAAGAAGAGCTGGAGAACGAGAACGCCGCGCTACGCGAGCAGGTCGCCCAGCTCGAGGACCAGGCCGCGGCCGCCGCGGCGCCGGCCACCGCCCCGGCGCCGCGGTACCCGACCGACGACGCCGGTAACCGGCAGCTGTCCGCCGGGGAGCTGAACGACCTGGAGGAAACCGGGGTGACCGTGTCGCCGTTCGACGGGGTCACGCTGAACGCCCTGGACGAGGGGGTCGAGCCGCGCACCCCGGAAGCGCGGACCCGGGCGGAGCAGGCACAGGAACGGGCCCGCGGCCGCGAGAGCTCCCCGAACGAGTGGCCGGCCGCCGGGCCGCCGCCGGCCGAGGGCGGCAACGCCGACCCGGACGGCACGAACGTCAGCACCGGGCGCTGACACGATGCCGTGGGCACCGACGTACGCCGACCTGGTCGACCTGGCGGACTTCGTCCGCGCGTCGCCCGACGACCCGTGGCTCGCGGACTACGCCGCTGCCGCGTCCAGGTCGGTCGACGGGGTCTGCGGCCGCCAGTTCGGCAAGCTCGACGCACCGGCCAGCTGGGTCTACCCGCACGACACGGCCATCCCGTTCCGCGGCCGCTGGCTAGTCCCCGTGCTCGACACGCACAGCGTCGTGGGGGTCGGCATCACCGTCGACGGCGCCGTCGTCAGCGGCGCCGTCTGGGGACCAGCCAGTTGCACCCTGGACGGCACACCGTTCACGACGCTCAGCCTCGCTGAGCGCCCCGGAGCGGACATCACGATGTCCGGGGTGGGTCTGGGGTGGGCCAGCGTCCCACCGGCCGTCACGGCGGCCGTGCGGCTGCAAGTGCACCGGTGGCACACCCGCCGGGAGTCGCCGTTCGGCGTGGCCGGCTCCCCGTCCGAGGGCGGCAGCGCGGACATGCGGCTGACGGCCGTGCTCGACCCCGACGTCCGCGCGATGGTGGCGACCACCGCCCTGATCCGCAAGCGGTGGCCGCGGTGAACCTCGCGGACCTGGTGGACGAGATCCTGTCGGTACTCGACGGGGTCGCCGGCATCAACGTCGCGGCCGCCGGCGTGGGCGCCACCCCACCCACCCCGTTCATCGAGCTGCCGGAGGTCACGTACGGGGAGTACGGCCCCGGGCTCGACCGGATCACCGACCTGGCGCTCACCGTCGTGTTCGGCCCGGCCGCCAACGAGCAGACCTTCCGGTTGGCGCTCCAGCACGCCAGCACCACCGGGCCGCAGAGCATCCCGTACGCCCTGCGGCAGCACACCTGGACCAGCTGCCACACCGTGTTCGTCCGCAAGGCCGAGCCGGACACCGTGGAGTGGCGCGGCGCCAACGCCGCTATCGCGTACGTGTTCCATCTCGACATCTCCGGAGCGCCCTGATGACCGCAGCACACGGCAAGGACACTGAGCACACCGTCGACGGCGACGACCTGACCGAGTGGATCAAAACGAGCAACTGGGAGGTCAACCCGGACATTCACGACTTCACCGGCTCGGGCACCGACGACAAGCGCAACCGCGGGGGCCAGATCGGCCGGTCGCTGACCCTCGGGGGCTGGTACGACACCACCACCGGCACCGGGCCGGCCATCCTGGAGGCGCTCGCCGGTACCACCGTGCCGATCGTCCGCAAGCTCCAGGGCACCGGGACCGGCAAGCCGCAACAGGCGTTCAGCGCCGTGGTCGGCAAGTACGTCGAGTCCGGTAAGAACGACGACATCATCCAGTGGACGTGTGATTTCGCCGTCGACGGCGCCGTCGCCACCACCACGCAGGCATAACCAACCGAACGGGGTAGCACCATGACGCTGACCAGGGACCAACTGCTAGCGCGCAAGCTGGGCCGCGAGACGGTCGAGCTGGCGCCGGGCGAGGAAGTCGTCGTGCGCGGCATGACCCGCGGCGAGGCAGCCGGCATGCGCGCCCTCGACCAGGACGACGTCATCGGGCTGGAGGCGTACGCGCTGAGCATCTGCCTGGTCGAGCCGAAACTCACCGTCGAGGAAGCGCGGCAGTGGCTCGACCAGGAGGGCGCCGACTACGTCCAGCGCGTCATCGACGCGGCACAGCGACTCGGGGGACAAGCCCAGGGTCAAGCCAAGGGGTACACGAAAAGAGTTCCTAGAAAGCGGTGAGCTGTTCGCAGAGTTCTACCTCGCAGAGAAACTGCACATGAGCGTTTCCAGACTCCGCGAGGAAATGTCACAGCTGGAGTTTATCCAGTGGACACGCTATTTCGCAGTGAAGGCACAGACGCGGGAATTGGAAATGGCATCGGCGGAAGCGAGGGCGCGGCGTGGCTCGTGAGTCTATCCGCATCGACGGCATAAAGCAGTTTCAGAAAGCGTTGCGCCAAATGGACGCCGACCTGCCTAAGCAACTGCGGGTGGCGTTCAACGGGGCGGCCGAGATCGTCGTCTCGGCTGCCCGGCCGCGCGTACCTCGACGGACCGGCCGCGCTGCCGGGTCGCTCAAGGTGCGATCCAGCCAGCGCGCCGGCCGCGTCGCGTCGGGCGGCCGCCGCGCCCCGTACATGCCGTGGCTCGATTTCGGCGGCCGCGTCGGTCCCAACCGCAGCGTCCGCCGGCCGTTCCTCACCCGCGGCCGGTTCGTGTACCGCGCGGCCGACGACAAGCGCCCTGAGATCCTGGACCACCTCAGCAAGGCGTTGGGCGACCTGGCGCGCGGCGCCGGGCTGGACGTGTCCTGATGGCGAACCAAGTCACCCTCACGTTTGCCGGCGAGGCCGCGCCGCTACAGGACACGTTCCGCCAGGTCGGCGCCGACGCTCAGCGCATGGGCAACCAGGTCGGGGACGCTTACGACCGGGCGGCTGAGGCCAGCGACAACGTCGACACCCGCGCGATGGGCTTCCGCGACACCCTCACCGGCATTCAGGACGGCGCCGAGGGGATCAAGCTCGCCGCGTCCGGCGAGTGGGGATTCGAGACGCTGCTGTTGCTCGGTTTCGGCGTGGGTGACCTGGCGTCCGGCATGACCAACTTCCTGATCCCAGCGTTCAAGGCGAGCAGGGTGGGCGCGCTCGCACAGGCCGCGGCTACCAACGTGGCCGCCGGCGCGACCAAGGCGTTCACCGTCGCGCAGAACCTGCTCAAGGTCGCGTTTTTGACGTCCCCGATCGGCTGGATTGTGCTCGCCATCGGTGGCCTTATCGCCGTCATCGTGCTTATCGCAACGAAAACGGATTGGTTCCAAAAGGCATGGCGCAATTCATGGAATTGGATTAAGAATGCGGCTAGCAATACGTGGGAGTTTATGAAAAAGATTCCCGGGTGGATTGGCAGCGCATTCTCTCGCATTGCCGACTTCGTGACGCGACCATTCCGCACCGCGTTCAACTTCGTGGCCCGCGCCTGGAACAACACCATTGGCGGGCTGTCCTGGACCGTGCCCGGGTGGGTGCCGGTCATCGGCGGCCGCTCGATCAGCGCGCCGCGGCTGGCGACGTTCCACTCCGGCGGCATCGTGCCCGGCATCGCCGGTCAGCCCGTGCCGATCATGGCGCTGGGTGGCGAGCGCGTGTCCAGCGGCGCCAGCGGCGCCGGCGGGACGACGTGGGTCACCGCAGGGGATGAGCTAGTCCGCGCGCTGCTCTCGCGGCTGGCCGACGAGGTCAAGGCCCAGGGTGGCGACCCGGCCGCCATCGGAATCCGGGTGGTCTGATGGTCGCCAACTGGAGCACCCTCGCACAGCTGTACTACTCCGGCGCGTACAACCAGCTGCCGTCGCGCGTCGCGCCGTCGCCCGGGGTCCAGCTGGAGCGCGGCGTGTCCGACGACCTGGACCTCAAGCCGTCAATCTGCACGTTCCGGCTGTGGGACGACGACGACCTGCTCCGGCCGTCCAACGCCGCGAGCGCGATCTCCGGCCAGACCGGTCCGTACATGCGGGGGGCATTCGCCACCGGCTCCAGCGTCCGGTTCGCCGGCGAAACGCAGAGCATGTCGCCGGGCCAGACCGACGACCACCGCGCGGTGAACGGGCAGACGGTCCGCGGCCGCCGCTGGGTGGACGTCCGCCTGTCCGGGCCGCTGGGCCGCGTCGGGCAGTGGCGCGACACCGTCACGTCGGCGCTGACCACGCAGATCCAGACGTACGGCTCGAACCTACGGGGGCACTGGCCGCTGGACGACGGCCGCAACTCGACCCAGCTGACCAACCTGTCCCACTCGAACCGGCCCGGCCGCGGGACCGGTCTGTCGTACGGCGCTGAGGGCCCGACCGGCGCGACCACCGCCGTCGAGGTCCAGTCGGGCGGAACCCTCTCATTCCCGTACGCGCCGATGAGCACGTCCGCCGGCTGGCAGCTGGCGTTCCCCGCCCGGATCGCCAACGCGGACGCCACCCTGCGCGACGTGTTCACCTGGCGCACGACGTCCGGCTCCGTGTGGCGCTGGCGCGTGTCGACGTCGACGTACGGGCTCAGGGTCGAGGACGCGGCCGGTACCGCGGTGGTGGACGACGTCTACCTGCACGGCGCCGGCGCCACACCGGGCCGCTGGATCACCACCCGGGTGAAGGTCTGGATCGTCGGCAGCAACGTGAACATCGAGTCGAGCTGGTACGCCAACGACGGCGAGTTCATCTACTCGATCGGGCAGACGTTCGCCGGCACGGCCGGCGCGATGGGCGCCCCGACGTCCGGTGGCGTGCCGGCGAACGTCGCCACCACCGGCAGCCGGTGGGCCGGCGTGTTCGCGCTGACCGGCATTGCCGATAACCTGTCGTCGGCCGACTTCATCAGCGCGTACAACGGGTACCGCGGTGAGGGCACCGTCGACCGGTTCACGCGGCTGCTGGACGGCCGCGGCGTGCCGTACGTGGTCCGGGGGACCAGCTCGACCCCGATGGGCGCACAGAGCGCCACAACGGTCCAGGACCAGTTGAAGGAAATCCGGCTGACCGAGGGCGGCCTGATCTTCGACCGGGCCAACACCCAGGGCATCGTGCTAGCGACCAGGTCGTACCTGTACGACGAGGCAGCCGCGCCCGTGCTCGACCTGGTCTGGCCGGACGACTTCACCGGCCAGCTGGCCGAGAGCGACCCGTCCGCCGACCTGGCGAACTACGTCACCGCGAGCAACCTCACCGGCTCCAGCTTCACCGCAGAGCTGACCACCGGCCGCCGCGGCACCCAGAACCCGCCGACCGGCGCCGGCCGCGTCGATGCCAAGGTTGAGGTCAACCTCGCCACGGACAACGCGCTCGATGACGTGGCCTGGTGGTGGCTACGGTTCCGCACCCAGGACGGCCCCCGGTTCGACTCAGCCAGCGTCGACGCTGACCTGCGCCCGTCGCTGCTCACCGCGCTCAACACGGCCGAGCCGGGCCAGTTCATGCGCATCACCGGCCGGACCCCGGACCCGCTGCTGTGCCTGATCCTGTCGACGTCGCAGGCCACCCACCGCAAGCGCAACGTGTTCACGTTCAAGCTGGCGCCGGGCGACGTGTTCCGGGTCGGGGTGTACGACGACGCGGGCAGCCGGTACGACTCGGGCTCGACCACCCTCGCCGCGGCCGCCACGTCGACGGCGACCAGCCTCTCGCTGGCGACGACGGTCTATGAGGAACGCTGGTCGACCACCGCGGTCCCGTACCCGCTGACGATCGCCGGCGAGCGCGTCACCGTGACCGCGATGGGCGCCGCGTCGTACGCGTCCGGCGCCTGGCGCCAGACGGCGACCGTCACCCGCTCCGTGAACGGGGTGGTCAAGGCCCAGACCAGCGGAACGCCGGTACGTCTCTACAACGCCGTACACTACGGCTGACCTGCGGAAACGAGCCGCTGGTGACCCACCCGCGGCGTAGAATGGCACCGGGCCGACTGGCCCGCGCGCCGGGGGGGAATCTGTGTTCATGGACTGGCTCAAGAAAGCACCGACGGCGCTCGCCGTCACCATCGTCGCTGTGTGCGGGGTGCTGGTGCTCGCCGTGCTCGCCACTTACGTGCTGCTCACCCTGAATGGGCACGACACCACGGAGTTTCGCCAGTGGGTGAACACCATCGGGCAACTGCTGATGTTCCCGCTGGCCGGCGCCGGCACCGTGGCCGCGGTCAGCGCGGCACGCTCCGCCAGCCGCGCCGAGGAACAGACCAACGGCCAGCTGGAGCGCCGTGACCGGGCGATCCAGGAACGGGACCAAGAGCTCGACCGGCTGCGCAACGCCAACGCCCAGCTGGCCCAGCGCGCCGGCGAGATCCGGGGCGGCTACTGATGGCCGGCTGGTACCTCGATGAGGGGCTGGTGGTGCTGCGGGCCGAGTGGCGCCGCGAGCACCCGGCCGCGACGGTCTACACCATCGCGGACGGTGCGCACAGTCAAGATCCCGACATCAGCCAGCACGCGCCGGACCGCGGCGGCAGCAAGCCGGGCGACGACCGCGGCGAGGTCGACGCGGCCGACTTCATGCCCGGCAACGGGGTCGACGCCGGCGACCTGGATGACCTGTTCAACGGGTTGGTCCGCTCGCGCGACCCGCGGATTCTGCTGCTGATATGGGGGCAGACCATCGTGTCGTCGGTGGTCGACCCGTGGAAGCGCCGGACGTACACCGGCAAGCGTCACGGCCACGTGCACGTGTCCGTGAACGATCTCTACTCCGCCAACCGCGCTGACTGGAAGTGGGAACCCCCGATGGCCCGTACGGTCAACCAACGCCCGATCAGCGGCAAGCTGCCGGACCTGCTGCTCGGGGACGAGGACTCGACGCTGCCCGGTTGGGATCACCTCAAGTACCGGGTGCAACCCCTGCTGAACGCCCTGGACGGCGACCTGCCGGACCTCGACCTTGACGGGGTCTACGGCCGCAAGACGGCCGCCAAGCTCGCCCGGGTGATGCGCGACGCCGGCGACACCGGCACGACGTCGAACGGCACCAAGATCAGCACGCCGGAGTGGCGCCGGCTCTACGGCATGAGTGCCTGATGCCGTCCGGGGACAACGTGCTCGCCGGCGACATGCCGCGCATCGTCGCCCGCGGCCGCCGCTCGACCGTCACCGGCAACATCACCACCACCGAAACCGGGGTGCTGCGCCTCGACAACGTGCCGGTCCGCGCCGGCCGCGCGTACCTCATCACGACCAACAACCTGAACCTGGACACCACCGTGTCCAACGACATCGCGGCCGCGAGGTTGCGCGCGGTCCAGGCCACCGGCACCGGGACGACCGCGTCGACCAGCTCGACGCTGGCCGGCCAGTGGCGCAACACCATCGACGATTCGGTCTACTCGAACCTCGGGGTCGCACAGGCTTTCTGGCTGCCGTCCAGCGACGGATTCCTCTCGGTGCTGCTCTCCGCCGTCAGAATCAACGGCAGCGGGAACATCGTCATGTACGCCAACTCCGTCAGCGGTGAGCTGATCGACATGGCCGTTCTGGACCTCGGGACCGACCCGGGCGACACCGGGGTAGTGATCTAGCCGCACCGGCCGCTACGGTGGGCGCTCACCCGGCCTGGCGCCTCTCCCCGTGGCGCCGGGTCGGGCCCGGACGACGAGCAGGGCCCGGTGGACACCCACCGGGCCCTGCTCGCGTTCCCCGCTCAGTCGCGGCCGGTCCGCCGCTGCCTCGACACGTGCGCGTGGACCAGCTCCGCCGGCACACCGTCCGGCCGCCCGTTCACGATGGCGCTGGATAGCGTCCGGCACGGCTGCCCGGTCGCGGCGCCGCACCCGCACCGGCGGTACGCGCTCCAGTCGACTGCCTGGACCGCTTCCTCGTGCTCGATCCGGGCGACCACCGCGGCGAGTTCGTCCGGCATCATCGCGCGTTCCTCAGCGCCAGGATCAGCGGCAGCATTAGGCACCCGCCCCATGCCGCTGACGCCAGGATGACGGCGAGCACCGCGACGACGGTCCGCGGCCGCCGCCAGGTCGGCACGGCCGGCGCCGCGGGCTCGACGGCCGCCGGCACCTTCCCGTCCGGGTAGCCGGGCACCACCGGCACCCGGCGCGGCAGATCGTGGTCACACCCGCTGACCCCGACCAGCTTCCCGTGCTCGCAGGCGTACTGGCCGGTCCAGGGGTCGCGGACGGCGCGCATCACGCCACCACCCGCAGGCGCTCCCACCGCGCCAACGCCTGCCCGCACCGGACCCGGTCCGCAAGCGTCACGTACGGCCGCCCGGTCCGGCGCTCGCACTCTTCGAGCTGGACGACCGCGTCGACGGCCGCGGCTGCCTCGCTGGCCGCCTCGAACCTCAGCGCGGCCATCGTGTCCGCGAGCAGGTCGATCGTGCTCATTCGCTGTCACCCGCGTCCAGCTGGAGCGCGCTCTTAGCCGCGGCGATTGCCTCGCGGAGCAGGTCCGGGTCGACCTGCGCGGCGAGGTAAGCCAGCGCGCGACGGCTCTCCAGCGGGGACAGCTGAGCCTCGACCAGCGCGATGATGGCGCGGTTGCCGGAATCCGGGCAGGTCCGGTCCAGGGCGCGCAACGTCCGGAGCAGGGCGGCGTCTGCCTCGCGGTACCGCTCGCCGGCAGCGTCGGCGCCGAACCGCTCCGAGATCACGTCCGAGTAGTTGGGGGGTGGCGTGCTGTGATCGGTCATGCGGGCCAGCTTGCGCGTCGACAGGCACGGATGTCAAGCTCTCGGACATGAGAGTCACACAGACGGCGCTCGCATCGCCGGGCGACTGGTGCACGCGCCAGTACGCCGCCCGCAAGCTCGCCGTGTCACCCCGGACGATCGAGCGCATGATCGAGGACGAGGTCTTGACCGGGCACTCGCCCGAAGCCGCGGCCGGCGAGAAACCACCCGTGATGCTGCTGCTGGCCCAGGTCGAGGAAGTGGCCGCCGCGCGCCGTACCGCCGGCGTCCGCCGCAGGGCAGCGTGACCCCGTGCCGGACCGGCTGCCCGGCATGCCACTTGGTCCGGATGACGTGTTCGTCTGCCGGATCGAGGACGGCGACCCGGGCCCGGTCCGGCTGGAGCTGCTCCAGACGGCGCCGCGCGACCTGCGCGGCCGCTGGCTGGTGCTGGCGCTGTGCGGCAGCTGTGTCGAGCGCACCGGGTACTACTGCTCTGCGCACCGGCCGCCGGGGGTGAAAGGAAAACGCCCCCAGCTCGACCCGCTTGACGCGGGGAGGTCTGGAGGCGTTAGCCTGTTATCTGTCTAGGACAACTGAGCGGTGAGCCTACCGGAAACAGGCACCATCGGACGAGTCGATCATGCCCACATGGGCCCGATCTCGCACGATGCGCACACCGGGAGCAGGTAGCAACCCGGCGCCGTGCACCATCGACGGCAACCAACGTCCCGCGGCCGCGCGACCGCGTAAATGCTCGACCATCGCGTACTGGAGTCGGTCGCCACGCAGGCGTTGGCCCCCACCGCGCGAGCAGGGGGCCCGTACGGATGGCCCAGCCTGCCCGTCGCAGAGACGGAACGCGCGGATAGACGCCCGACCCCGGACCGGGGAATCCAACCCGTCAGCTGAGCCTGAGGGCCCCGCGATTCGCTACGCACCCGGTCCGGGGTCCGGGTCCGCGCGCTGGAGAGCTGCCGACACATCCCGCCCATGCCCCGGAGTAACGCCCGGAGCGGTGAGCTCTGCAGACGTCCGAACGGCCGACCGTCGAGATCATCCCCACCCCTGAACGTGCCCGCTTCCCTCGCGCACGTTCAGGGGTGGGGTGCACCATCCACCAACCTCCCATCGAGAAGGGACACCCACCGTGAACGCTCAGGAACCCAGCTACGCCCAGCAACTCGAGTCTTCGTCGACACGTCAACAAAACCTCGAGGTTTCCCGCCCCACCACCGACGTCGACCTGCTCGGCAAGTACCTCACCCACGCCGCCGGACATCAGCGGTGGGAGCTGGTCACCGAGCTGGCCGCGCTCGCGCGCCGGGCCGCGGCCGCCGGCCGCGGGGAGATCGCCAGCGCGTTACCCACCCCCGACGACGCTGCCCGCGCGGCCGCCGCAATCGGCCGGATCGCCCCAACGGTCAACGTCCCGATGGTGGACATGCCCATGCGCGCCGACCAGCCGCGCCAGCACGACGACGACGGTTCCCACGCCCCGTCGACGTACGGCTACCTGGTCGAGCAGGACGGCTCACAGCGACTCTGCAACGAGCCAATTCAGCACGATGACCGCAACGGCGGCTGGTACCACACGAACCCCGACGTGCTCGACCACGCGGCGCGGCCGTTTCGCCAGGTGAACGGGCCATACTGAGTCATGGGGGGATGGTCGCGCGGCAGCACCCGTGCTTACCGGGGGGTGAGAGCGGGGGTGCTGCTGCGCGACCGCGCGGCCGTCGACCCCTCGACGTCGAGGCCCTGGCGCTGCCGCGCCCATGACGAGGGCTGGTGTGCCCGGGGCAACGCCACCCCGCACAGCTGTGAAGGCACCATGGACCAGGCACACCACACCCTCGGGCGCGCGGTCAGTGGCGACGACCCGGCGCACATGGTCGGCGCCTGCCAGCCGTGCAACCTCGCCATCGGGGAACCGGGCCAGCGCGTACCCGTCGACCCACCGTGCGTACGGGTAACGCGGTGGTGAGCACCGAGGGGGGAGCCGTGCTGAAGCTGACCACGGCGCGGCGTGGGCTGGTGATCGAGTGCACCCGCTGTGCGCCCCGGCACCCGACGCGCTGGCTGGCGATGCACGACCGGCCCGGCTCGGTGGCCGCGTGCATCGAGGCCGCGATGGTGCACGACGAGGCCGCGCACGGGCCGAAACCTCGCGGAAATCGGGCCGACTCGATCGAGGCCGCTCGATGACGGCCCGGTTTTTTCCGCAGGTGGGGGGCAGGGACAC
>JACCDR010726488.1_pt1 | contig 12113 bp, 24 predicted proteins | sample 7446431 | NCBI WGS metagenome assembly JACCDR01 (sample SAMN15323443, study PRJNA562643) | freshwater metagenome | isolation source: river surface water | place: USA:Blue River Watershed | collected 2017-08-17
CCGGCCACGGTCACGCCGAGCGCCACCCCGGCCCGCGCCAGATTCATCTTCTTCATCCCTTACCCCCTTGTTGATCCCTATATGGGCATGTCGCTGACCGTACCCAGCGGATGGGAAGGGGCGGATCGGAAACGATCAAGCGTCACCCGGACGGGTGATCCGGATGAGGATGCCGGCGTGCGCGGCCAGCCAGGCGCGCATCTGCTCGTGCTCGCGGCGCTCGAACTCCCGCTCGGCGCGGGCGGCGGCCAGGCGGGCGGCGGTGGCCGGCACGATCTCGTGCTCGTTGGCCTTGCGCCACTCCTTCATCGCCCGGGTGAAGGCGCGGTCGTGGGCCCGGTCGTACCGGCGCGCGTGCGGGCGCTTGGTGGGCGTGCCGGTCAGCGCGTGGCGGGCCTGGACCTTGGCGCTGCGGTAGTGGACGAAGGCCGGGTCGACGCCCTTGAGCGGGATGTAGACGCACGGTTGGCCGGCGGGCTGCCCGCACTCGTCGCACGCCTCGGCGTTGACGTCCGCGTCGGTCAGCGGGATGCGGTACCGCATCGGCGGGAAGTTCTCTTTCACCGGCACCACCTGGCTTCCACTAGACAAACATCCAGTCTCGATTGCTGTTTGTCAAGTGAAGGAATGGTGACGCCGGGGACTCTGGCGGCGTGAGTCCCCGGCGTCCTTCTCCCCTGTGTCAGGTCTTGGCCTTGCCGCGGCCCGGCGGTCCGGCGACCGGGAACATCGAGCGACACGGGTGGCACGGAGTGGCGTGCTTGTAGAGCGTGACCAGGTGGTAGCAGTCCATCCGGCCGGGCTCGTTGGGGTGGCACAGCGTCCACGCGCCGTGCTCGTCGCGGACGAAGCCATAGCCGGCGGCGAAGGTGCCCACGTCCGCGGCGCCGCAGTGCCCGCAGGGCGTCAGGGGCCGACAAACAGCCATGGCTTGCGGTCCCGGTTGCGCCGGCCGGTGGCCCACCAGGTGGGGCTCAGCGCGTCGGCGACGATGGACTCCCACCGCTCGCCGCGGTCCTGCCCGTCCTGGACGAACTGGAGCAGCGCGCGGGCGAGCGGGTCGATCTTCTTCAACGCCGGGTGCCGGCTCTCGGCGACCTTGACCCCGGCCTGGCACAGCTCGCCCACCGGGTGCTCCTGGTCCAGGGCCCGCAGCACGCCGACGGAGAAGCCGAGGCGGAGCAGGACGAGGGCGACCAGGCAGTTGGGCTGGCCGCGGTCGATGTAGCGGGCCGGTAGGCCGTCGACGGCGCGGCGGTCGGCCCGCTTGGGATGCTCCCGCACGACGGCGGTCAGGGCGGCGGTGACCGCCTGCACGGAGACCCGGCGGGCCCGGGTAGGTCTGCTCAGCACAGCACTGGTTGACATCGATGTCCTCTCGTGGTGTGGCGCGACACTTTTTCGACTGCCCGGATCAGCGCGGCTGGCGCACCTCCAGGTGGCGCAGCTTGGCCTCGATGGCCAGAAGCTGGGCCAGTTCGGCACCCGGGTCGTCCGTGGTGGCCGGCACGACGTAGAGCCGCCGGCCGGAACGCAGCCGAAGCTCCTCGTTGCGGATCAGCCGGCGCAGAACGGCGTACTCCCCGGCCGTCAAGCCTGCGGGGCCCGGACGGCGGCGTAGCAGCGAGAGCACGAGGTGGTCCTCCGGTCGGTGAGTGCCTGGGTGTTCATCGGTCATCCGTTCGGGTGGGCGGCCACCCCCCGTTCGTCGGCCAGCCCGGTAGTCGGGGCGGGCTGAGCCGGTGGCTGTGCCGCAGCGGGCCCGCCAGCCAGCTCAGCGCGCCCACCAGGGCCACCGCCCGGGTGAACGTGGAGGCCCGCATGAACTGCTCGTAGCAGCCCTCGCCGGTGTACCGGCAGATCTGCCAGGGGTTGCGCTGGGCGTTGCGCAGCTTGCGGATCCGCCACGGCCGCGGATGCGGGCAGCGCACCACGAAGTGCTCCCCCCGCCAGCCGTAGCAGGTGAACCGGTGGCGGTGGATGGCCAGTTCGCGTCCGGTGTGCATGGTGACTTCTACCGGCTCGCGCCGGTGGACGTTCGCTCGCACGGGTCAGTCGAAGGTCACGCCGGTGAGCGCGGTGATCCGCGCCCGCAGCTCGTCGACGGTGGGATGCACGTCAGCGCCGACCTCGTCGCCGCGATAGCTGCCGAAGTAGAACAGCCGGGCGGCCTGGGCCGTGCTCAGCCCGAGCAGGGTCATGGCGACCACGTAGACGCTGGACCCGCCGTCGCGGGCCACCATCGCCGCCGGGTCCATGCCGGCCAGCTTGCACGTCCAGGAGGCCAGGCAGTAGGCCGGCGGCCGGTTCGCCCCGCGCGAGGTGACGAACCCCCGCTGGTCCCACTGCTCCGGCGCCAGGGCGATCATCGCCACCACCCCCCGCAACGCGGTGGCGTTGACCGTGCCGGTGGACGCCGGCAGCACGGCGGTCATGCCGCCGCCTCCCGCGGCCTCGGGCCGACCGGGGTGACCGTGACCGCCACGCAGAACCGGCGCGGGCTGAAGCCCTGCGGTGTGGTCACCTCGATGTGCGCCAGCGGCCCGTCGCGGCTGACGAACGCGATGGCGTACTGCCCGCCGGCCGCCTGGTCGAAGTCGGTGTAGCCGGCCAGTCCGGCGATCAGGGCCTGCATCGCCCACTCCGAGACGGTGGTCGAGGTGACCTTGCCGGTGGTCATCGACTGCTGCCGCCAGCCCTCCTGGAGCCGCACGTGCGCGTCGGCGATGCGCTCGCGCAGGGTGGCCGCCGGGCCGGCGTGCAGGAAGTACGAGGGCTCCAGCCCGCGCAGGACCGCCGTGCCGGCCTCGGAGAGCACCGCCAGCACCGCCTCCCGGGTGGTCGCCTCGGCCAGTTCTCCGCGGACCCGGGCGATCACGTCCTCGGTGGTGATGTCACCCTCCATCGCGCACCTCGCCTGGCGGCTCCATGGTGTGCGTGGTCGTCTCGGCGGGCTTGAACCGGATGCCGGTGACCTCCTCCACCTTCTCGCACAGGTCGGCGAACGTGGGCGCCCGGTAGGTGCCCATGCCGTGATTCTCCGGGCCGGGCACATGCACGGTGGTGAAGAAGAACAGTTCGCGCGCCTCGCCCTCGGTAAGGCCCAGTTCCGCCTTGGCGAACTGCTTGATCGTGCCGCCGCCAGGGACGAGCAGTTCGCCGGTGTGGTGGCGGCTGTAGGAGATCGGGTGGGCGGCGCTCAGCACGTACGTCCAGCCGGCCAGGCAGTGTGTGGTGCCGCACGGGCTGAGCCCGGTCCACACCGTCTGGTCCCACCGCTCGGGGTGCAGTTCGATCCAGGCCAGCACCTCCCGGAACAGCGCCTCGTTGATCCGGTCCGGCACCTCGCGGGTGTCCGGCGGCAGCATCGTCGCGGTCATGGCGCAACCTCCTGGGGTTTGTGCGTCCGGCAGGCCGGATCGGGGCATCGTCGCAAGTCGTTGACCGGGCAGTTGAACCCGCCGCAGGTGAACGGGGCGCGCCGCCACCAGCCGGCGATGGCGCCGGTGATCGGGTACATGCCCTCGATGTCGAGGTCGCGGGTGAACAGCGGCGAGAGCGCCACCGTGGCGGCGATGGCCTCAAGCGGGTCGCCGTCGTACTCGTGGCGGTCCAGGAAGTGGTAGACCCCGTCCTCCACCACGAGATAGCTGCCGGCGGTGACCAGTTCGCTGTAGAGCCGGATCTCCTCGGCCACGTGCGCCCGGGAGTGATCGGAGTCCAGGCTGACCAGGGTCCGCAGGCCGGCGGTCAGCCGGGCCACCCGGCCGAGGATGGCCGGCGCGGTGGAGTTGCCCGGCACCCGCAGCACCCGGGGGTGCTGCCGGGCCGTGTGCAGGTCCGGGCGGCTGTCGATGGTGATCACCCGAGACACCCGGCCGGCGAACCACACCGCCGAGTGCCCGCGCCGGGTGCCGGTCTCCACGATCACCTCCGGCTTGGTGGCGTCAATGATCGCCTCGTACCGGGCCAGATCCTGGGTCGCCTTCTCCACCCCCGGCACCACGCACGGCGTGCCGAACTCGGCCAGGATCGCCGCCATGTCCAGGCCGGGCGCCGGCTGAAGTACCGGTGGGCCGGTGCGGCCCTTGGGCGCGGCGGCGTACGCGGCGGCCACCTTGCCGGCCGGCTCGTCCGGCTCGAAGAAGTCGGTCACGGCGCGACCGCCTGCTCGCCCTGGGCGTACGGGGTGCCGCACTGCCCGCAGTGATCGGGCCCGCCGCCGGGCGGCTGGGTGGCCGGGTGGCACGGCTCCGCCTCGGTCGCCTCCACCGCCGGCACGTCCACGCCCGGCGCGGGGCTTTCCGGCGGCCCGGCTCCGTCGTGGGTGGTCGGGTCGTCGCAGTTGCACGGAGCCGGGAAGTCCCCGCACCAGGCGGCCGGGACCGGGCCGAACGCCACACCGCCATCGGCCAGGGCCGCCCGGTACACCTCCGTCGGCGGCAGGAACACCGGCGCCGGCTCGCCGGACGGCCGAGGCGAGCCGTCCCCGCCTTGCGGGCCGACCGCGTCGAACATGATCCACAGCCGGTTGTCCGTGGGGTAGGACACGTTCATCGGCCGGCGCCCGCGTTCCCGGGCCACGTACAGCGCCGGGCCGTAGGTGGCGTCCCCGCCGGTGATCTGCCGCACGTCGGCAATCGCCCGCTCGAAGGCGTGGATCGTGGCCGCGGTGATCGGCTGCTCGTCTTCGCGGCCCAGCTCGAACAGATCGGTGCAGTCGACGTAGAAGGTGAGCCCGTACGGCCCCATCCGCCAGAACACGAGGTTCTGCACCTCGGGGTCCACGCTGGCGCGCAGCACCCGATCGGCCAGCTCAGGGCCGGTCAACTCACGCAGCGCCAGGCTCGCGGCGTCACTGGATTCGGTCATCCCCGTGTCCCTTCTCAAGGTGAGAAAGACCATAACCAGTCACCCATACGCTCCGCTGTCGATCACTGACACGCCGTGATTCATCCACCCGATCGGGTGATCACGACGTGCCGCCGCGAGCTGTCCATGATCCGACACGAGGGCCCGCCGGCCTTCGGCCGTTCGGCCGGATGTCGGGTCGGACGGGGATCGGAAGCGGTTCGGCGGTGTCTCAGTATGAGAGACAAGAACCCTGTTCAGAGGGGGTTTTGGACACATCGAACTTCTTCAGTTCGGAAGTCCGGGGTTGTGTTTAATTACCCCGGTGAGCAAACCAGAGGTTTAATACAGGTTGATCTTGATTGGTTACATCACATGCGTACTTCTGCATATGAGCGAGATCTGACCATTGCGCGAGGGTAGTGATCTCGCCACGCTTTGTGCATGACACCGCCCAGACCCCGCGGTTGGCATGGAAGCGTCGTACAGGTCAACACCGACGACGGTTTCGAAGTCCACCTGCGGCGCAGCGACCAGCCCAACAAGTGCCTGCACTTCTCCGCCGCCTGCTGGCGGGAGTTCATCGCCGCGGTCCGACGAGGGGAACACGACATCCCCGAGGACCGACGGGAGGCCGCCTGAGATCGCCGCAGGCGGCCTAATTCATGCCCGCGGTGCGGTGCTTGTCGTCGGCCTCGATCTGGTGCGCCAGGACCCGCAGCGCCGCCGCGGCATCAGCCGGCGGCATCACCTGCGGGATGTAGCGCAGCATCGGCCGGAACCGGTTGCGGCCGGTCACCGCCACGACCACCGTCAAGGCGATCGTTGTGCCCGGCTTCACCGTGCCCGGCGGCAGATCGGTACGCATCGTCCCCTGAACGTCTCCGGGGACACCCGCGGCGGGCCGGCGTCGTTGCCTCAGGAACAGCATGAACGTGATCCCGACCAGGAAGCCCAGCACCGCCGAGATCCCGTCGGCCGGAAAGAAGTGGGCGATGATGAGTAGCGCGCAGACCAACAGCACACCGACACCGCTAGGGCCGAAGAACGCCCTGAGCCACGACCTCACCGACGACCCCCCTGAATCCGAAGCCTGCCCAGTCGGGCACCTGTTCTTCCGCCGCGACCAGCTCGGCGGAGCGGACTGGCTGCTGCCGTGCCTGCGCGTGGTCGGGAACACCGGCCTGCTCGTGCTCATCCATGAGGTCGGCCTGTTCGGCCTGTGCTACCGGCACGCCCAGGCGGTGATCTACCCGCTCAGTTCATAGCCGCCGTTCGCTTGCGGTACTCCTCCTCCAGACCGTCCGCGGCCAGGCGCAGCGCGTCCACGACCTCCGGCGCCGGAACGACCGTGGCGTCACAGTCGAACGAGGCGTGCCGCTGACCGCTCTCATCCACCCGGATCACGAACTGCACCGGCGGAGGCGGCGGCGGCGGTTCCGGGCGCTCGGCCAGCATCTTGCGGACCATGTACCGGGCGATCTCTTTGTGCGACTGCCAAGCGACGAGCATCATCGTGCCCGCGCCGTAGAAAAACGCGAAGGCGTAGCCCGTGTGACCGAGGTCCGGCGGCACCAGGAGCGTGAAGATCACGGCATAGCCCACCGCCAGGACGAGCCATAGCCCGACGCCGGTGGTAAGCGGCCGGGTCAGTTTCCTGATCATCACGTACACCTCCTGTCGCCCGTCAGTGTATTCGTTCCGACACGCTGCGCAGCGACGCGGGCGGCATTCACTCATCCGGCAGGATGTGCAATCAGCGCACCCGGGGGGAGGCGCGTCAAGCGTGGGCCGGGTCACCGGTGGCTGCCAACCCACTCCGTCCGCCCGGCCCACGCTTGATCCCCGACGTACGGTTGCCGAATGGCGATCCACCCCCAGGTGTTCGTCACCCCGGATCGGCGGTGGCGAATCGAAGCCGACGCCGCCGGCACTGAGTTCGTGGTCCAGGCCGTGGGCGCGCACGGCAGCCTCCAGCCGGTCGGCACCGCGCATTCAGTCGATGCGCTCGTCGCTCTCCTCGCCGAGCACGACATCGACTTCGCCGACCTGATCCCCGGCTGACCCGTGCAGCTTCTCCCACGCGCGGCGCTGCCACCGGTTGCCGTTCTTGTCCGGCTCCGGCTCTCCCCCGGAAATGGCCTTCTCTACCGGCGTCAGCATCCCGCCATCGATCCGCCGTGAACGTTTCGCCATACCCCGGACAACGAACGACCCCGGTACTCAGGTACCGGGGTCGCCCGCCCGTGCCGTATCCGAATCATCTCCGGGACGCAGCTCGTTGCGGGGAGCGGATTTGAACCGCCGACCTGGAGCTTATGAGGCTCCCGTGCTACCGAGCTGCACCACCCCGCGGCGTTCAGGATAACGGCTCAGCCAGGGCTCCGGCAGCCGTTCACCCGGTCGAGCAGCCGCAGATCGACCGCTCCCCCGCCGGCCGCCGCGATAATGCATTCCCATGAGCGAGCGGGAATGCGGAGTCGGGCGGTTGATCGAGCGGGAGGACGCCCTGGGCGGACTGGACTGGAAGGCGCCCTGCCCGACGCCCGCCGGCCCAGACGGACTGATCCTGGCCACGCCCGAAGGGGAGATCGCGTCGCCGCCGATCGATCTGTGCGCGCCCCACGCGGGCGTCCTGCTGCCGGCGATGGAGGCGGCCAAGCAGCGCCGGCTCCGGCTGAACTGACCCGCACCGAATCCGCGGATGGTGGATACATCTAGGTGGTAGGTCCGTCACGACCCTCGACCTCCACAGGGAGGCTCCGACGCGGCGTAAGGGGCCGGCTTGTACCGGGTGCGCGCGACCGGGAACGTCGGCCCGCCTACCCATCACTAGGCGGCGGCAACGAGTCCCACACAGCAGAACGACTGAAGACACGGACGAGCGCACGGCGCTGTGATTCCGCGATAGACCCGTGCGTCAGACCCCAGCGGACGACATCCTCCCGGGTCGATGTCGGCAGTAACCGCCAGGTCGGGTTCCTCTTGAGAAGGAGGGCTTCCAGCGCTGCCGCTCGCGCCCGGACCTCGGCCTCATCGCGTTCGTGTGGCACATGAGCCCATACAGGCTGGATCCTGCTCGATGCAGCCTGACCTGGCCGAACGGCCGGTACCGCGGCCGGGCAAGGGTCGCCGAGAATAGCCACAGTTTTCGTCGACGAAGGTCACCGAAAAGTAGACACATTCTCCGGTAGAAGACCACTGAGCAGGGAAAACGAGGGAGGCCAGCCGATGCGGCTCATCACTGATGTCGGGCACGCTGACGACCAACAGGGGACAACCCGGGCAGTGATCTACTCCCGGCAATCGAAGGCTAGCCTAACCTCGATCAAGGAGCAGGACGACGAGTGCTTGGCCGACGCGGAGGACTTGGGCCTGACGATCGTCGATAGGTACAGCGACTTGGTCGGCGCGAGCAGCCAGGCTGACGCTGAACGCCCGGACTGGGATCGCTTGCTCCTTGACCTCCGCTCCCGCAAGTTCGACGTACTTATCCTGTGGGAGTCCTCGCGGGGTGACCGGCAGGCGGATATGTGGCTAGCGCTGCTCAAGCTCTGCCGGGCACGAGACGTGAAGATCAGGGTCACCTCGAATATGAGGACGTACGACCTCAAGAGCAATCCCGGCGACTGGAAGTCCCTGGCGGTGGAGGGCATTGAGGCTCAATTTGAAACTGACAGACTCGGTCTGAGAGTCCAGCGGGCGCTTCGCTCCCGGGCGCAGAAGGGACGTCCTCACGCCAAGACCCCGTTCGGATACGTCCGGAAATACGATCCGGTAACCCGGGCATATCTTGGCCAGGAACCGGACGAGGAACTCAGGCGCGCGGACAGCAGCGATCCATGGTCACCTGCTGGGATTGTGCGCCAGATCTTTACCGACCTCCATCGGGGGGTGTCCGTCAACGAGGTTGTTCGGAAGCTCAATGCCCGGCGCATCCCGATTCCACGGTTTGCCGCGATCGATGATGGCCGAGAGCGGCCGAAGCGGAAGTACAACGTCCGCGGCGAAGTTATGTGGATGACGCCCGCTGAGCGATGGTCCAGCGGTCGGTGGACTCAGGCCGTCGTCCGGCATGTGGTTAGCAATGCGGCTCACATCGGTAAGGTGCGGCGGTACCGCAGGCTCGTAGCCGAGGAAGCCTGGGACTCACTCGTAGACGCGGATGTGTTCCAGGAGGTAAACGATCTACTGGCCGATCCCAACCGCAGAAGCACGACGGACGCCCGTGTGCGCTACCTAATTTCGTGCATCGCCACGTGCGCCAGGTGCGGCGGGAAGGTGACATTCCTCAAGCCGACGGGAAAGGCCGGCCGAGCGCGAATCCTGGACAATGCTGGCGCTTACCGCTGCTCCGAGGGAAGCTGTGCGGCGGTGCCCGCTCCGGAGACCGACCAATTCGTGACTGCCAAGATCCTGCTGTGGCTCACGTGCCCTGATATCTGGCAAGTGATCCGCACCAGCAGCGACGGCCCAGGAGGCGTTGTGGCCGAGGCGCGATCACGGATTGCCGCCCTCACCAAGGAGTTCGAAAACTTCCAACGGGAAGTCCGTGCCCTTCCGGCGGCGCAACGTTCTGCGCAACTCTCCGTCGTAGCCGAGATGGAGATGAACTTCCGGCAAGAGATTGCACAAGCTGAAGCCGAAGCACTGCGCGTTGTTCCCGCTGCCGTACGCCGGTTCGTCGGACTTCCGCTCGAACAGGCGGAACACCTGTGGTCCAGTCTTGGGCTCGACGAGCAGCGCCAGGTGATTCGCACCGTAGCCACGGTCACTATCAGCCCCGCAGGCAAGGGCCGGCGAAACGTGCCGCTCGAACAGCGGGTCCACGTCCGCGAAGTACTAACCGCTCGATTCATCCAGCCCGACGCGGCCTGACCGAATGGATGACCGGCCTGCAACTTTCCCCTCGTACGCTCTCGTTCCCAGCCCTGAAGGAGACCGCCCCATGACGACCCCCGCAGAGACCTCGACCGGCAATCTCGACCCGTACCAGGTGGCCCAGCTTCGCCGGGTGCTCGGCGCGATGCCCTACGCCCCGCTGGCCGGCTACCACGGTGGCGGCAGGCCGATTACGACCTTCGCCGAGCTGTTGGAGTTCCTGGAGCGGTTCGCCGAGGAACTGCGTGGCGTCGGCGAGCGTGACCGCGAGCGGGAGGAGAAGTACTTCGAGATGCGCCGGGACCAGGTCGCCATCGGCCGGATGATCCGGCGGGCGATCGAGGCCGACGCCAAGGAGAAGGAGGAGGACCGGCAGATCGGCGATCTCCTGCGACGGTCGCTCATGGAGATCGAGGCGGAGGAGAACGCGGAGAAGCCGGAAGAGGCGCGGTCGTGAGCGCCAACGCAGCCCCGGCCCGGGTGGTGTACACCGGCGGCGGGGTGCCCCGGAAGCCGGCGCTGAGCGCGGCGGAGGCTGCCGCCGTGCGGGCGATCGAGGCGGCGCTAACCGCCGATCACGATCTGATGATCATCCAGGTGCTGAGCGAGCCGGACGAGCTTGGCCGGGTCAAGATGTTCTCCCACTGGTGGGGGTATCGGCCCGGCCTGGACACCTACGGTCACCGGGCCCAGGTGTTCGTCGCCAACCTGGAAGCCCGCGCCACGGAGTGGGCCCGGGAGCACACGGTCCAGATCATTCCCTTCGGGGCGAGCGCATGACGGACGCCGAGCGGGTGTGGCATTCATCGCCGGGCGCCGGCCACGGTCGGCACATCCTCACCATCACCCGGCAGGGCCGGCGGGTCACCCGGACGGTCAGCTTTCCGGAGCAGCCCGAGCGTGAGGACACCGTCCAGAGCCGCGAGGCGAGGAACGAGGACCGCGCCGAGGTGCTGTTCAACGCCTGGTGCCGGGTCGTGCCGCAGGGCTACCAGCCGATGGAGGGGGCCGGCAGTGACGCCTGAGATCAAGGCCCGCATCGACGCGGACATGGCCGAGGTGGTCGACATGGACCTGCCGCGGATGCTGGGCTTCCTGGCCGGTTACTCGGCCCGGTTCGCCGAGGAGATCAGCCGGGGTGAGGTGACGCGGGACCAGATCCGCCGGTACGCCGACGGGGCGCTGGAAGCGGCGCGGTCGAAGATGGCGTAGGCCACGTTGACGCTTAAGCGTCAACGTCCGTACAGTTTCTTGTACGGATGGGTGGTGGCCATGAAGACCATGAACTACTCGGACGCGCGGGCGAACTTCGCCGCGCTGCTCGATGGGGTGGAGAACGACCGCGAAGAGGCGGTCATCACGCGAGCCGGACATGAGCCGGTGGTCGTCCTCTCGCTGGCCGAATACCAGTCGTTGCAGGAGACGGCGTACCTGCTGCGGTCGCCGGCCAACGCGCGCCGGCTACTGGACTCCATCGCCGAGCTTGAGCGCGGCGGCGGTGAGGCCCACGACCTGATCGACACCACCACCGCCGAACCGGAGCGCCGCGAAGAGACCGTCGTCGACGCGATCGAGATCGGGTTCGGGAACTAGGTGTTGATCTCATTCAGTTCCCGCGGGTGGGAAGACTACCTGTGGTGGCAGACCAACGACCGTAAGGTCCTGCGGCGGATCAATTTGCTCATCGAAGACATCACCCGCAACGGCAACGAGGGCATCGGCAAGCCGGAGCCGCTGCGGCACGCGCTGTCCGGCTACTGGTCACGGCGGATCACCGAGGAGCACCGGTTGGTGTACCGGGTGGCGGGCGGGGAGGTCCGCATCGCCCAGTGCCGGTTCCACTACGAGTGACGACCCCGTTCGGGTGAGGCATCAGGAGATCCGCGGCGTACGCCATAGGTGTGAGGCGGACCGTACGCCCCAGACGTACGCTACGTAGTGACTTCTCCCCCAGACCCCGCGAGCCGACGCTGGGCTTGGGGGACTCCGATGCCGCTCATCACCGCTGTACCCGCCGTCATTGACCAGCGCGATCCCTGCGCCCCGGTCGCCGCGGCCTGCGAGGGCCGCTGCCCCACCTGCGGGCGGCGCTGCCTGGGCGGCCCACTGCGGTACGTGGCGGTGCTGCACATGTGCGCCGAGGCGCACCGCTGGGGCTCGCTGTCGCTGCCGCGGTAGCTCACTCGGCCCCGGATGCGATAACCCGTTCGGGTGAACCCGCCCCTTGTGATCACGGGCGGTCTGCTGGCAAGGTGGGTGCCCGCACCGCCCTTCGTCCCCACGTACGTGGGGGTGCTCCATTCCTGACGTCGAGGGTGGATTGCTCGACAGTCTCGCGGTGCGACGCAGGGCCGGAGTTCGCTCCGGCCCTGCGGCATGTC
>JACCDR011061003.1_pt1 | contig 12113 bp, 7 predicted proteins | sample 7446431 | NCBI WGS metagenome assembly JACCDR01 (sample SAMN15323443, study PRJNA562643) | freshwater metagenome | isolation source: river surface water | place: USA:Blue River Watershed | collected 2017-08-17
CATCGGGGCGAAATATTTCGCCCCGATGGGGCTGGAGATGTATTGTTTTATGATTAATCCTACAAAAATTTCACCTCTACGAGGTTATTTAACAAGATTGTGCGTAAGCAACGCACCAACTTAATATTTTCATTCTCACTTTATATTTGGCAAATTGCTTACGCTCGTTTCGTTGGTCTTGGCGACCCCAAGAAAAACTCCAAAGAAGGCGGAAGGCAGAAAAAATTCAAAAACTAAAGCCTATTTTGGTTAGTTTATCGGTTGTTTGTTTGTTGTTTTTGTAAAAAAATCGTAGCTTATTATATAAACACAGCTACCACCACCAAGAAAGTAATATCGGTGAAAGTGTGTATAAAATGTTAGTTTTAGACAAATAAACAATAGATAAATATGCACTTTTCTCAAAACTTTACCATACATCCAGTAGGACATGGATTATTCTACAGTGGTATTTTAAAACTTGGTTCTACCATCAAGTTTAGTATGGTCTTCGACTGTGGCAGTACATCTGAAGATAGAGATATAGTATTTCAAAAAGAAATTGAGGAGTATCGAATACAAGCTGATATTGACAATACGAAGATACTTGATTTATTAATCATCTCTCATTTTAGTAGTGACCATGTAAGTCATATCAGAAAACTACTTGAAGGCATAAAAGTAAAAAGACTGGTGATGCCTTTTGTGACATTTCAAGAGCGTTTATTTTTAGTATTTAAGCTTCTTAGTCAGTCGGGTGGGTATCAACCAGATGATGCTTTTAGCATTCAATTTATACTTGACCCATTAGGCACGTTGAAAGACAATTTAGATGATGATAGTGAAATTTATTTAATTGACAACGACGGTTCTGTCAAACCCATTCCTTCAACAGAGAATACTCAGGATAAACTAGCTGATTTAGAAAACGACAGATTTATATTTGATTTTGAAGAAAAAGAGTTGTTTGAAACAGCAGCGTTACAAGAAGCATTTTTTATCCCTACAAATACAAAAGTTTTTAGCGTTAATCATTTAGAAAAAGGTAAGGTAAAAACTTCTACTGTAGGATTTCCGTTAATGGAGCTTTTATTTTACAAACAAAATATTAGACCAAAAGATAAAGATATTTTTGATAAAATAGAAACGTTGTTTCATGAATGCTACCAAATACCCAAAGGTAGCGTAGATAACATTGTTGAAGTAATTAAAACAATCGCATCATTTAGCCATTCTCCTGTAGAAGCCATGATTGTGCAGGCAAAAAAGGAGCTTATGGCAACCATAAAAGATGATGGTTTAGAGCGTTTTTTTACTATCAAAGATTTTAACACTACTGCTCTTTGTTTATTACATAAAAATTTAAACATTATTCATCACTTTTATATCTCGGAGACTTGCTTTAGGCAAATCTCTGAAATTCAAAAGTTTGGCAATCTTCAACATAGACTCAAGATACCTTGGTTTAAATATTATCATCATGATTATCAGCTTGATAATACTATTTTTCCCAATACCCTTCTTACCTCCAATGCACGTTTAGTAAGACCTGTGCAAGTTGCTCCGTTTCTAACACACTATAAACACCATTGGAAAGAGTTTTGGCTTATTCAAATTCCTAATCATGGTTCTGAGCAACACAGCAACATATATTTGCATTCGAGCTTTCCTATTGGGGCTTCTTGTTTTATTACTTATGATATTCCCAACAAGAATAATCTTCCCGAACAGCATTTGATTTTCGAGTTAATGTATAGCAAACCTCCGATAAAAATAGTACCTATTACGCAATACCAAGGACTCTTTTTTAAATTTTCAGGCAACGTGTTTGTGGATGATAAGTAGGTACTAATGTAGCATTATGCGTTGCGTGTGCGTAAGCAACACACCAACTTAATATTTTCATTCTCACTTCATATTTAGCAAATTGCTTACGCTCGTTTCGTTAGAGAAAACGCCAAAGAAGGCGGAAATTATGAATTATAAATTATGTTTTTCATTTTCGCTCAATCTTTAGCGAGTGGCCTCTTCCAATGGTACTTCCCATAACATCCTGTGATGAGAGTCTATGATTTCTCTTCGCTCAAAAGCTACATGATTCGTTTCCATATTCATTTCCTCTAAATTGAAAGCCTCCTGCATCAAAATCGTCATTTGTGAGTAACGCTTTGCTATTCCAATTTTTTGAACTTGAAACGGCGAGGGAGATTTGGATTTCACCCAAATCTCCCTCGCTGTCTTAATTTCTCTACAACAACTTCTGAACAATCGCTTCTACGCTTACGCCTTCGGCTTCGGCTTTGAAATTACGCACGACACGGTGTCGTAAGATTGGCAGAGCTACGGCTTGTACGTCTTCTATATCGGGCGAGAATTTGCCGTTCAGCAAGGCATTGCATTTGGCGGCTAAGACCAAGTTCTGCGAAGCTCGTGGCCCTGCGCCCCATTCCAAATATTTCTGTGTAAGGGCATCGCTCAATTCGGTATTGGGGCGTGTTTTATGCACCAATTTTACGGCATATTCTACTACATTATCGGCTACTGGCACTTTTCTTATTAATTGTTGAAATGCCAATAATTCATCTCCCGAAACTTGTTTTTGTACCTGATACTTGTGGGCACTTGTCGTATTTTTTACAATATCAACTTCGGCACGGTAAGAAGGATAATCGAGCGTCACCATGAACATAAAGCGGTCGAGTTGTGCTTCGGGAAGAGGATACGTTCCTTCTTGTTCGATAGGGTTTTGGGTAGCCAACACAAAAAACGGGCGACCAATCGCATACTTTTTCCCTGCTACTGTTACGGCATATTCTTGCATAGCTTCGAGTAATGCCGACTGGGTTTTGGGAGGTGTGCGGTTGATTTCGTCGGCCAAAATAATATTAGCAAAAATGGGTCCTTTGACAAACTTCAATTGCCGTTCGTTATCTAAGGTTTCCGAACCCAAAATATCCGAGGGCATCAGGTCGGGCGTAAACTGAATCCGATTAAACTCTAAATCTAATGCTTCTGAAATGGTATGAATAAGTAAGGTTTTTGCCAAGCCTGGCACGCCTACCAATAAGCAATGTCCTTGACAAAAAATGGCTGTAAGCAACAAGCGTACAGTGTCTTCTTGACCTATCACTACTTTTCCAATTTCTGAGGTAAGTTTTTGGTACGCTTCTTTCAGGGCGGCTACTGCTTGTACATCTGACTGATATTGGGTCATGCTAAATAACGGATTGATAGTGTAAAAAATTAATGCACATTTTGTAAAATTAAACAAATATGTGTTCAGTCAAAATAAAATGACTGATTTATGCCTATCAACGTTGGAGAAAGGAAAATGTTTTATGATTGGCATAACTAAAAACGGTCGGCGTTGAGGCCGACCGTTTTGTCTTGGGCATCATTGCCCTCGATTTCGATTTCCTTTGAGAATTTGGTCATCTTTGTATTCTTCGGCAATGTAAATGAATACATCATTTTTTGCCTTATCGAACCATTCTTCAATGGCATGATTTTTCTTTCGGTTTAAGGTAATTTGATACAACTTTTGAAAGTCATCTTGCAAATTGGCAAAGTGTGGCGGATGCTTGGCTTTGTAATAAAGCAAACGTACAGCCGTGCGGCCGTCTTCGGTACGATAAGGCAATGGAGCAGATACCGTTCCTACGGTCATCGAATCGAGTGTAAAATACAAGCCCGATTCCATACTACCATCCAATGCCATTTTGATAGAGCGTGTGCTAGGGTCGAGCAACATACCGCCGCCATCTTGGGTAGCTTTGTCTTCTGAATGCAATTTGGCTGCTTGTTCAAATTTAAGACTATCTCTTTGAATCAATACCCGAATGCTATCTAAATAGCGTGTTGGTTCGGTTACGTCAAGTTTTTGGTAATCGGGACGCAACAAAATATGGCGAGCGTGGTATTCTTGTCCACGGGTTTCGAGCATTTGAATTAAGTGAAAACCAAACTCCGATTCTACTACGCCCGAAAGCTGATTTGGCTTGAGTTTCAAAGCTGCCGCCTCGAAAGGAGCAACCATTTGTCCTCGTTTAGCAAAACCTAAATCTCCTCCTCTTTTACCTGAACCTAAATCTTCTGAGTGCGTTTTAGCTAATTCCGTAAAATCTTCGCCGTTGTTTTCTACCCGTTTTTTGAAATCGAGCAAGCGTTTAATCAACTCTTCTCGTTGGTTTTTGGTTACTTTTGCCAAACGCACGATATGCCCCACTTCTACCTCAGAAGGCAAATAAGGCAAAGAATCTTTGGGAATAGCTTCAAAAAACTTACGCACTTCTTTGGGCGTAACTTTCACATCGCTCGTGATTTTATCTTGCATTTTACGGGTAGTCAATTGCTCCCTGATAGCCGAACGCAGTTCGTCTTTCAACGAAGAAATACTTTTGCCATAAGCTTCTACAATATTTTTAGTAGAACCAAATTGCTGCTCCATTTGCTCCATGCGAGCACTGAGTTCAGTTTCTACACGTTTATCTTCTATAATAACTGAGTCGATTTCAGCTTTGGCCAATAATACTTTTCCAATAATCAAACTTTCTAACAACTGGCTTCTCGTTGGCACGTTGCCTTGCCCACTTTGTAAGTATTGCTGATACTGTGCTTCTAATTCAGATTTTAGGATAAAATGATTGTCCACTTTCGCAATAATCTTATCAATCACCACAGGAGTTTGGGCTTGTAAGCCTTGTAGGCCCGTCAGTAAAAATATTGCTACGAATAAGCCTTGAAATAGTTTTTTCATCTTTTGGTTGGAATAGCTTTTACTCATCAGAACGCTCTTGTTGGTTCTGAACATAGATTCTTTAACAAATTTAACGGGTTTTTGTGGCTAAATACATCTACTCTGCCGTTAAAAAGTGTTAATACGGTTTTATTAATCAAGAATATTCATTAATTCGCTTTCGTTGACCTTCACTGGGTAGCGGCTATTGAGTTGTTTGAGCCAACTTTCATAGAGCATTTTTTGATAATCATTGATGACCTGTCCACGGGCTTCGACAAAAGTTTTGGCACGAGCCTCTTCTGTTTTTTGCACATTTACCCAAAGTATTTTTCCATTCATTTCGAAGGTTTGCTCGCCTACCGACCAGTTTAGCACATCAACCCATTCGTTTTCGCCTTTTTTGAAATAGCCTTCTCCGGCTTCCAAACTATTGCGTTTGAGGGCATTAAAGCGTTTTACTACGTCTTCCATTGAGTTAGAATAAAAACGAATGCCTACACGCATATTTTTATTACGGTCGGTTTTCGATACGGGTTTGTATTTACTTTCGTCTTTTTCAATGATGCGAGTGGCCGAGATTCCTTTGTTGATGAGGTAATTTACCACCAAGCGTGCACGTTCGGCCGAAACCTCTTCTTTCTCTTCGGGGTCGATATTGCCTGTAATTTCTACGGTATAATCTCGGTTTTTTATCATGATAAGGCTCAACTCATACAGCAGCGTTTGGGCATCGGCCGATACTGTTGATTTGTCTTTTTCAAAATAAATATTGGGAAAAGCCCGATTCATCAAATACGGCGGTTTTTGCAACATTCCTTTGGCTTGGTCGAGGGTTTCACGCTTATCAGCAATGATGTATTTGGCCCATATACGGTTGGAATATTGGTAATTGGCAGCATTTTGTTTGAAAAAATTGACCTGTGCCGTCGAGTCGAGAGAGGGCTGTAATACGTGTTTGTCGTATAAATCTTTGTACAAAATACCTTCTCGGTACTCTTGCACAGAAGTGGCAAACTCCTGATTTTTTTGTTCTAAATGACTTTCTTCAAAAGCAATATTTTGAGCTTCGACAAACGAATTATACCAATCATTGACCGATTTTGAATCAGGTATTCCTAGTTTTGCTAATTGTCGATGTTGTTTGGTCACAAAATCATAAAAACTAGCGATGGTATATTGTTGATTTTCGATGCTAAAAAGCGTGGTTTGCAGATAGGCTTCTTGTCCGAGGCGGTCTTTGTAAAAATTGCTAATGGCTTCGGTTTTCGCACTAGGAGTTTCGACAAAATGATTTTCTTCTTGTAGTTTCTTTACTAACGCTCCTCTGGCAATGCTTCCTCGTATGGCATCGGCATTGATTTTTTGGCGAATAAAAGGGGCTAATTCTTCAAATTTGAGCAAGTTTTTCTTTTCTACCAAACGGAAAATATGCCAGCCCAAGGCTGTTTGAATGGGTTGAGTATAATCGCCTTTTTCTTTGAGTGCAAATACTTGTTCGGTAATTTTGTCGTCAATCAATGTACCTGCTTCGTACCAACGAGAAAGTACCCCCCCTTTGTTGCGGGTGTTTACGTCGTCGGAATAGGTACGACAAACGCCTTCAAATGGCTCGCCTTTGGTCAGATAGCTGTAGGCTTCGTCGATTTTACGTTTGGCGGCTGTTTTTTGAGCTTCTGTCATAGAAGCATTTTGGCTAACCAAAATATGAGCCAATTTTACTTTTCCTCTAAAAGGTCTTTTTTCTAATACCTTAATCAAATGATAGCCTCGGTCGGTACGAATAGGCAACGACACTTCATTGACAGGCGTATTGTAGGCGGCCGACTCGATGAGGTAATGGTTGTCTAACACCGCAATAAAACCCAAGTCGCCACCTTTCACAGCCGATTTGGCATCTTTAGAAAACTCTTTTGCCAACTGCTCAAAAGCTTCGCCCTTGCCGATACGCCCACGAATCTTTAAGATTTGCTCGAATGCAGCCAAAGTATCGGCTGCCGAAGCATTGGGCTGTAAGGGGATAAAAATTTGAGCAATACGTACTTCTTCGCTCATGCGTTGATAGGCTTCTGTGACGAGTTTGTCTAATAAGTTTTTGTCGGTCAAAAAAGGCGTGGCAAGCGTGTGTCGGTAGGCGTTGAGTTCTTCCTTAAACTCCTCGGTGGTGTGCAAGCCAGCCTGCTCGGCTGCATGTATAACTAGCTTATAGTCAACATATTTTTGCAAAAAAGCCCTGCTATTTTCCTTCTTGACGCTATCGGCTAAGAGCAATCTTCTAAAGGTTTGTTCTACTTCATTGGCACTAATTGCCTTGTTGCCAATGCTAATTGCCTGCCCGCTTAATTTGGATACAAAGAAGAAAAATGAAGCAAGTAGTAGTATATATTTTTTGTGTAATTTCATCATCAATGCCAAGTAAATAAAGCCAGAAAAGGGTTCTAACTTATTCTTTTTAACTTTTATTACCTTATTTTTATTGTAAACTAAAAAACAAAAATAATAATAAAATCCAGATAAGCAGTAGTTATACGCAGGCTTTTGGTGATAAAGGTATTACTTAAAGTTATAAAAAAGCGGTCAAAGACTGTAATTTATGGACAATTAGAGGTATGTCATTTTCTTAAACTCAATGGATTGGGAAATGCTTTTGCCAACATTTCCCAACGTTAAGTTATGAATAAAATTATTTTGACCATACAAATTTACCTCAGTGCTCAAACGGCTGGTTCTTGCTGTGTGAGGCAATGGAAACTTCCTTGTCCCCAAATAATTTTGGTTGATGGCAAGCCAATCACAGGACGGTCTTTGAACACCTGAGCCAGTATATCAAGTGCCACTTCGTCGTTTTTACAGTCGAAGGTTGGGACTAATACACCAGCATTACATATCAAGAAATTGGCATACGAAGCGGGCGTTCTGAAACCATCGACTACCACTGGCGTAGGCATCGGGATTTCAACAATATTGAGTTGCTTGCCACTGAGCAAACGCATTCCTTTGAGTAACTGTAAGTTTTCTTCGAGAATGTGGTGGTTATCGTCGGCTTTGTTAGGTTCTACCATCGTAATAACGGTATCTTCATTCACAAACCGCACGGTGTCATCAATATGCCCATCGGTATCGTCGCCCACAATGCCATCGTTTACCCACAAAATTTGTTCTGCACCATAGTAATCGTACAAATATTGTTCAATTTGACCTTGATTGAGGTGCGGATTACGATTTTCGTTGAGCAAACATTCTCTACTTGTAAGGATTGTTCCTGCACCATTAAATTCTACCGAACCGCCTTCCATAATGATGCCAGGCGTTGCATAGGGCAATTGGCGGTGTTGGGCAATATGCACAGGCAACTGGTTGTCGGCATCGAATGGCGGATATTTGCCCCCCCAAGCATTGTAGCCCCAATTAACTATCATGCGTTGCTGCGTTGTAGGATTAATTAAGAAAGCAGGGCCGTGGTCTCTGCACCAAGCGTCGTTGGTAGGATTGACCAAAATTTCGATTTGGGCAGGATTTATGTCGTATTCGGGCAATGAAGCTTCGATAAAAGCTTTGAGCGATATATCGTTTACGTTCAAACAAACTTTTTCGCCTTGGCTAATGGCTTTGATAAGCCCAAAGTATTGCGGATACATAGCCATGCGTTTGTTGCCCTGCCAAGAAGCTTCGTTATGCGGAAAGGTCAGCCACGTAGCTACGTGCGGATGCCACTCGGGCGGGAAAAAAAAACCTTGTTCTTTAGGAGTCATACTATGCTTGAATGTTAGGCTACAAAGTTACGAAATCTCCCACAAAGATGATAGATTACAGCAAGGGCATTCGTGGCAGGTCATAACTAAAAATTATGACTTCTAATTGATGTAATTTTTATAAAATTGTAAATAATAAAGATTTTTCTATTTCAAGATTATTCCTTTATACGTCTTGTTTTTCTAGGAAAATAGCAGATGACAGTATATTCAGTAAAGCATTTTTACACACTTAAATTTCCATTTTACATACCAAAAAGCCTATTTCACATATTTTTATATTTTTTTTTTCATTGATGCAACTAATTTAGTACTTAGACGGTCAATACCATTAGACAAGAATTTTAAATCTTGAAAGGCTTTTAATGGTTTTTACAAAATAGAACTATTTTAAGTGTTGTCGTTACACACTTAGCTCTAAAATCACCCCATACACAATAACATTATAACTTGGAATGCTTATGAACATCGAAAACTTTTGCAGTATCACGCATGGAAAGTTGGATTTTAAATTCCAAAAAATTGAAATATCCATCAACGATATAGTTATGCTCAAGGCTGACAGCAACTATACGCATCTCTATTTAACCAACGGGCAAAAATATGTATTTGCTCGTACTATTAAATTATTTGAAGACATTCTCAAAGACCATCCTTTTGAGCGTATTCACAAGGCTTTCATCATTAATTGGGGGCATTTGCAAGGATACGATGCCGATACCGAGTCGCTTTGTCTGAGCAATAATCTCAAAGCCAATATTTCTCGTAGAAGAAAATGCCAGTTGCGTCGTAAACTTCGTTATGTTTATTAACAAACTTACCATCAGACGATTGATTAGAATTTACGCCATTTTACTAATTAGGAAAATTTAAAAACACTTAAAAGCTTTGCTTAATTAACCTCAAGTATGTATCATAAAAATTACGCTAATTTTCAGGTTTTCTTTCGCTTAGTAAATTCTTACTAGGTATGTTGTGAATTGATGATAGTTTATCATTGATTCACACTTTGCCCACAATTCTTATGGTTAATACGGGATGTAGGTCTGACTTACGGCTACAGATGCTTTTGCGTATATACAAAGGGTTCGTTACAAAAAAAACGATGTGGTTGCCCAACATCGTTTTGATTATATAGGATTTGTACTCAGTTGCTTATTTTACTTCAAATGCTCCCGCTCCAATTTTAAAGCCTTCTGAATACATTTCAATGCTGTATTTACCTGCTTTGTATGACGAACCTTTGGCATAAAGGACTTCTACCTTCTGGTCGCTGTTATCGAAAAGTACGCCTTGTTTGGTGGTATAACCAATTTCTTTGCCATCAATAGTAATCACTCCCGACCCCGACTCACTAACCACCGCACCCGTTGCATCCAAAATGCGTACATAAATATCTTTGTTGTTTTTCTCGGCAACAGGGTTACTTGCCAAGGTAAAGGCGATTTTTAAACGGTCGATTTTAGATACTTTATATACTCCGCCCTCACGTACTTTGCCATTGGATGCTACGGCATAAACCGCCACATTGGTTGCTTTCATGGCAGAAGCCATGGTTACTTTGCGTTTGAGTTCTTCGTTTTGCGACGACACATCTTGCACGGTTTTGGTCAACGAAGCTTTTTCGTTTTTCAAACCAGTGTTTTCGGCCAAAGCAGCTTCTTTTTCGCTTTGAAGGGCTTTGGTACGCTCGGTCAAAATGCCGTTTTCTTCCTTGAGTTTATTCAACTCTTCGTCTTTTACCGCCAAAAATTCTTCATATTCTTTGATTTTAGCTTCATATTGTTCTATTGAAGTACTCAAATCAGTTTTAAGGCTCTTTTTATCGGCTTCTAGTTGGGCTTTTACTTTTTTCAATTCTGCTACATCGCCTCCCAAAGCCTCGGTTTCGGCAATTTTTTGGTCGAGCGATTTAGCAATTGAATCAAGCTTAATTTGCGTATCAGATAGTTGTTCTACCTTGGTATTGAGGGCATTTTGTAGTTGTGCTGTTTCGTTTTTTGCTCCAATAAACAAATAGCTCAACAAAGCGATAATACCAACTGTAACGCCTAATGCTATTTTAAAAAAGGTTTGATTTTGATTGTTGTTCGTTTCCATAATAAAAAGATTTTTAATGAGTTAAATGATAAAATATTAAATAATTTTGTATCGAAAGAATAAGCTTTATTTCATTCTCTACAGATAAGTAAGCATATTAGAAAAGGTCATGTTGCTTGATACAAAATAAGTCATTCGCTTTTAAAGCGGTGTTAAATCAGGCTTAATTTTAGCTTAAAATGCTCAGTGTCGGAAAACGAACCGTAAAACGAGTGCCTGTGGCATCGGATGTAACTTGGATAGTCCCTTGGTGAATCTCTACGATTTTTGCCACAATCGTCAAGCCAACACCATGTCCTCTAACAGCCTGAGCCGTGGCATTGCTTCGATAAAAGGGTTCAAAAATATTGGGTAAATCTTTGGTCGGAATGGCTGGTCCTTCGTTGAAAAAAGCTAATTCGAGGGAGGATGCTTGGGTCGTAAAATATACTTGTACTGTATGGTTGGGCGAAAACTTACAGGCGTTGTCTATCAAATTGATGCACAATACCTTCAACGCAGCCTCGTTTCCTTCAAGCATCAGGGCTTCCTCGTCGTCAGGAAAATCGTCAAAATGCAAGGCGATTTGGTAGTTTTCGTGCCATTTTTGTACTTGATTTTTAGCTTCCCATAATAGCTCATCCATTCTTACTGGTATTTTGGGCAACGATTGTCCATCAACAATCGTGTTGGCAAGATTGAGCAAGGTGTTGGTCAGTTGTGTAAGCGTGCGGGTATCTTCTTTGAGTGATTCGAGGGCTTGGGTATAAACTTCGAGCGAACGAGGCTGCATGAGCGTTACGTCTAGTTGCGAGTACATTTTGGTAAGCGGATTTTTGAGTTCATGCGATACATTGGCTATAAAAATCTTTTGCGTTTGCAGGGTTTCTTCTACTCGGTCGAGTAGCTTATTGAAGGTTTCTACCAGTAATCCTATTTCATCCGAACGGTTGGGATGCTGCACTCTTTTTTCTACATTTTTCGGAAAAATACCATTGACTTGTTGGATAATAGCCGACATCGGTGCAAGGGCGTTGCCAGCAAAAGCCCAACCACTCAAGCTTACCCCCAAAATCCCAATCAAGCACATGACTATCAAGATTTTTCGTAGGTCTGACAGTGCCTGATTGCCCGTTACGTCATAGGCACTTGCCACAATCCAATATTCGTCGCTTCCATGACGCACCTTAATGCCCATGATTTGGTAGCCATTTTTTGAAGTAAACACACTGCTTTTCGACGTAAATAAGCCTGCTATAAACAAAGAATGAGAAACAGGATTGTTTTTATTATTAGAAAAAATAAAGCGTTGTTTGGTCTGGTTATGCACCGAAATACTTTCGTCTTTCATGATTTCAGACTCCGACACTTTCGAGATTTTGACGAGCGTTGTGTCAGATGCTTGTATGTCAAACAACAGTGTAACGGTGGTTAAGGCACTGTCTTGTAGTCGGTTATAAAATCTTTTTTCAAGATAAAGTTGACTAAAAAAATAAACACCCATCGAAAAAATCAACAAAATAGCTGATACAATCGTGGTAAATTGATACGTGAGTTTGAGCCGAATA
>JACCDR011506037.1_pt1 | contig 12112 bp, 27 predicted proteins | sample 7446431 | NCBI WGS metagenome assembly JACCDR01 (sample SAMN15323443, study PRJNA562643) | freshwater metagenome | isolation source: river surface water | place: USA:Blue River Watershed | collected 2017-08-17
ATCGGCGCGGACCGCCCAATCCTCGCCCGCGTTGAGGGCGGCCTTGTAGATGTGAAACAGGGTCACCCGGATCGACTGGCTGTTGACCCAGGCAAATGCCTTTGACTGCTCCGCGACATCGACCTGGACCGCGACGGCGGGAACCTCGGGGATCCCGCACAGCATGGCGGCGTGCGCCCGATGCTGCCCGTCGATGATCGCGAACTGCCCGCCCGCGACGGGCGCCACCAGAAGCGGCTGAAACCGCGACCAGACGAAGGCACTGGCGATCTTCTGGATCGCAGCCCAGTTCCCCTTGCCCAGCGGACGCTGGTAGTCGTCGTCGATCACCAGCTTGTCGAGCGGAATCCATTGCAGCATCGGCGCCGGGCCGGGGTTGGCCGGCACGACCGCGCGCTGCGCGATGTCGATGGGGCGGCGGTTCATGACCCGATCCAGTCCAGAAGGACAACCGCCCCGGTTCCGCCTTCCATCACGGTCGCGGTGCAGTCTGCCGGGATGCAGGTGATCCCCTCCGGCGGGCGCACCGTGATCCTGTCGGCTCCGGAAAAGCCGTCCGCATCCCAGGTGAACGCCACGCCGACTGCCAGACCGGGGATGGCGATGAACCGCTCGCCATCGTCGCCGGCATCGTTCACATGGGCATTGACCATCGTCACCACGGCCAGCTCACCCGGCACGGATGACGGCTCGATCGACACGGTGGTCCCGGCCATCGTGCTGCCGTTGATGTAAAGGTTGCGCCCGATCTGGATCGTCTCGCCAAAGACCCGCGTCGCGCCGAAGCCGACCGAAAGGCCAAAGACGACGCCGCCGACGCAGGCCGCAACGGCCGCGCGCCGCAGGCGGGCCTGCGCCCGCGCGCCAAGGTCGGCCAACTCGCCCCGCGACAGCGTCACCATCTGCCCGCGCGTGACCGGCCGCGCGTCGCTGCCGATCTCCGCTTCGCCCCAGCCGCGTTGCCAGCTCATGACAGCGTCACCCCGATCCAGATCCCGAAACCGGCCAGGATCAGCCCCAGCGCCACGGCGGCCAGCCATCCGACGAGGACCGGGCCAAATTCATTTGCGGGCGGCACCGGCGGCGCCGGCGGCATGACCCGGCGGCTGCGGAACGCGGGCAGGCGGTCGAACTCCGGCACGTCCCCGCGGGCGCTGTCCGGCATGTCCTCCCAGGCCGCGTCGATCGGCGGGCGCGTGTCCGCGCTGCGGGTCAGGGGCGGGATCATGCCGCCACCCGCAGGCTCTGGCCGTGGCGGGCCGCGAACTCCTCGGGCCAGAGGGCCATCGCGTGGTCAAGGTGCAGGCCCGTCGGGCAGGCGAAGCGGTCCAGCCAGTAACGCGCGCACTGTTCGGTGCAGGTGAAGGTTTTTGCAATCACGGCGGCGGGTCCGCAGCGGCGGCGCAGGACGCCTGCCCACCAGGCCAGGAACTCCTCGCGGTCCGGCGCGGCGGCGATGGTGACCGTGCGCCGAACGGGATTTGCGGGGGACATTTGCGCCCCGGCCGGGCGACGCTTGCGCGCCAGATCAAAGGAAACAGGCGATGACATCAGGCGGCCTCGTTCGCTCAGGATTGCGGGGAAAGGGCGGAGGGGTCGGCGGACTGGGGCGGGAGAAATCTGAACAGCCGAGGAGGGCAGTCGATGCCCTTCGCGCGGCACATTTCGGAGATCACAAGATACCAGCCCGGCGGAAATGCCCCCTCGCTGGCAGCATTGCTGACAGCGGCGACGGTCCGTTCAAGGCGGGCGGCCATCTCCTTGCGCCCAAGAGCGTCACAGACGGCGGATGCGGTAATCTCGATCGGCGGAGTGTCTTGCATGCGGCCGAACATAGTACAGCATTTCTGTACACGCAAGCGGCAGATGTTCTGACGTACAAGTTTTCTGTACCAGCACTATAATGCCGCCTATGGACATTGAACAAAAAGAAAGGCTTGCGCGCCGCGGTGACATGGGACGCGAAGCCATGGCGTTTAGGCTAAGGGCCGCGCGCAAGGCCGTGGGCCTGGGGCTGGAAGGCTTGGCGCGCGACATGGGCGAGGGCATGACCAAGCAAAAGCTCGGCAATGCCGAGCGGGCCGACAATGATCCGCCGAAGTCCTTAATGCGGTACTTCTACCGAGCGCATCGGATAGACTTCAACTTTCTCATTCACGGCGACTTTGCTCAGCTTCCGGCCGATGTGCAGCAAAGTATCTTCGCCGCGCTCGAAGGCGAAGCCAGTGAACAGGGTCAAGCAGAAAATTCAGATCAAGACCAAGGAACACACCTAAACGAGCGACAAGCAGGTAGATAGCAGGTCCCATGAAACCCCCTTTTGAGGCAGGGTATGGTTACCAGAACGGACACAGAACGCATAGACGCTATCGGTTGTGTTCCTGATTTACCCTTCATGCCATAGTTGGAAAGCACGGCTACGCTTAGGCGAGAATCAGTCTACCGATGATTGGAGAAACATATGAAACTGTTAATGGTTCTGCCGCTTATTGTTCTTTCCGCTTGCGTGACAGTGACAGAAAACAACGTAACGACGCTCAGTACTCTTGACCTCTGCACGGGCCGGATCATCGCCAAGAACTTGGGCCAGCCCGACCGGGCGAGCCTGGCCTTTGCTGAAATCCAACGGCGTGGCGAGTTTACGGCAGATGAACTAAGGGCCATCGAGAATAACCAAGTGTTTGTTGGCATGTCGGAAGCTGCCGGCCTCTGCGCATGGGGCAATGGATTTGACAGCGTCAACACCACCGCGACCGCAGGCGGCACAAGCAGGCAGTACGTCTACACCGGCAACGAGTACGTTAAGTCGCGTTACCTGTACTCGTCTGGTGGCCGCATCACTGGCTTTCAGACCTGATCTTCGGTGATCAGCTCGCTGGCCCGAGCCTTCCTAAGATCACAGTACGCCGCACGGCCCGCCATCTCGGCGGGCTGATTCTTTTGTTGCGAACGGCCTGAGTACATTTTTTCTGTACAAAATACTTGACCGTACATTTTTTCTGTACCATGTTGTCTTCAACGAAACCCGTTGGAGACCGCCATGCCCACCCACTTCATCCTGATCGAGGACCCGGACGATCCGTCCCGGCGGCGGGTGTCGGAATACACCCCGGCCGAGATGGCGGTCTGCTTCTCTGCCTTTGAACGCACCCAGCTTTCGCAGGGCGGCACGATCCGCCAGATCAACTCCGCCGGTCAGAAAGACCGGCTTTACACCGACATGCTCGCCTTCATCGACATGGCGCGGCAGGTGCATGACGCGGCCATCGCCCAGGACTTCGCCGATCGTGACAGCCCGCTGCGCCGGGCACTGCGCGCGGCGCAGCTTCGCCGCCAGATGCGCGAGGCCGGGTGATGATCTTCTTTTCCGAACCCCGCCCCGTGGCCCCGATGACCCTGGCCGAGGCGCGGCGCATGACGGCCGACGCCGACTTTGCCGTCCGCTTCGACCCCGCCACCCGCGCCATTGCCTGGTGCATGTGCCTTGCGGCGCGGCGCGGACAAAAAGGCCCGGTCCTGATGCTGATCGCGATCGGCGCGGCCGATCATCCCGAAACCACAGAACCGCCAAAGGATGCCGCCTGATGCTGACCCCGCAAGCCCGCCTGAACGCTCGCCGTATCCGCGCCGACCGCATCGTGACGGCCCGGATCATCGGCACCTGGATCTGCGCCGTCACGGTCGCCGCCGGCACGCTGATGATCGCGCACATGGCGCTTGGCCTCGCGCGCGACCTGCCCGACATCGTCGCCCGCGGCGCGGCAGAGGTGCGCTGGTGACATGCGCGACACGCCCAATTTCCACCCCTCGGCCGTCTGCAAGGGCAAGCACCCCTATGCCAGCTGGGCGGCGGCGGACCGGGTGGCACGGCGCGCGAAACGCACCCGCGATGCCAAGGGCGTCGATCGCCGTGCGCAAGCCGTCTACCGCTGCCCGAAGTGCGGTCTTTGGCACATCGCTGGCCTGGAATGAGGAATACCCGGCGGTCGGGTGACGAGACCGCGAAGCCTGCCTGCCTGTGACTGCCCCCCCGGTCGCCGTTTCCCCCCAATCCACGGCGACCGGGGGACCTTTGCCGAAGGACCGCACCGGCAAGCCCCAAGGCTTTCCCGTGCAGCCCCGCACGATAACCCGAAAGGACCACTGACCATGAAGACCCTTCTCACCCTGACCACCGCCGCCTTCCTCGCGGCCACTTTCCCCGCGCTGGCCGGCCCGACCGAAAAGGCGACCGGCTGCGCGACAAAGCCCGTCCAGGGCGGCGGCAACTACACGAACTTCGTCGACCCGAACTGCTTCAAGTCGAAGGGTGGCGCCGGCATGGACCCCCTCTTCGTCTCGGTCGTGTCCAGCCTGGTCGACCCCGAGGACGAGGACGAAGGCGAAGACGCCGCCGAGTAACCGGCCGCTCCGTCTGGCCCGCCGCTGGCTCCCGGCGGCGGGCTTACCGAGCGACTGAGAGGAATAATGATGACCCCCACCAAAACCCGCCTCGCCGCCGAGCTGCGCAAGGTCGCAGCTCAGTGCCAGCCCCAGCGGGCGGCGCTGTATGAAGCCCTCGCCGTCCGTGCCGAGACGGGCGAGTTCGACGATTACGCCGACGTACATGACTGCGGGCCGACGGCGCTGCACCACGAACTGCGGAAGATCGGTGCGGACAAGTTTGCCAGACGCGTGGCCGACGGCGAGTTCGATGCCAGCATCGAGGAATCCGAGGCATGGGCGCGAAGCCAGACCGACCCGCAGGTCATTGCGCTGATGGAAGTCATGGGCGTCGGCCCGGACAGGAGCAAGGATCAATGACCCTGATCCGCAGCACGATCCTGACCTACCAGATGGTGGTTGCCGAGGCCGACATCCGCGACGCGCTGATCCTGGAGGCCGCGCAGAAACACGGGCTGACCGACGAAGACAAGCTGATCCCCGGCGTGACCGGCCGCGTGTCCTTTGACGGGCGGCGCGGGGCCAAGGGAGGCGGCATCTACACCGTCACCCTTACGCGCGACCCAGACAAGAGCGGCCAGGCGCGCCTACCGAAAGGAACTGACCATGTTTGACCAGCCCACATCGCCCGACGCGCTCTTGATCCCGGTCACCCGGCTGCGCGCCATTTGCCGCCATGTCGGCCTTGCTGTCGCGCGGCGGACCAGCATCGCGGTCCTGGAAACCGTGCTGATCGAGGCGACGGCCACCGGCACCACGTTCCGCACCACCGACCTTGACATCGAGATCGAGGTCACAGCCGAGGACATGATCACCGCCGTACCGTTCCGCGCCTGCGTGCCGTTTCGCCTTGTCAGCCGGATAGCGGCCAGCATGACCGGCGTGTTGCGGGTGACACATCAGGCCGGCAGGCCAGGCACAGGAGGGCCGCCAGATCGCCTGACGCTGTCCACCGATGACGGCATCAGCGCCACGATCAACCTTCTTTGCCCGCCGGACGACTTCCCAAGGCTCACGCCGCAGGATGCCGAGCCGGATGCCTGGCCCACGATGATACTTGCGCCGTCGGCCCTGCACCGCCTTCTGGCGCTCAGCGCGCCCTGCATCTCGACCCAGGAAACCCGTTACTACCTGAACGGCGTTTTCCTGACCCGCAAGCCCGACAGTGCCAGCCTGCGCGCCGTGGCGACCGACGGTCACCGGATGGCGATCATAGACGATGCGACCGAAGCACCGGAGGGGCTGGCAGCGATCCTGCCGGCCATCGCCGTCAAATCCATTTTGCAGCTGGTCGACCGGCAGGCGAACGAGGACGTGACGATCCGGATCGCCGCAAACCGCATCCGAATGACAGCGGGCGCCATCCGCATGGACTGCAAGCTGATAGACGGAACGTTCCCGGACTACACTAAGGTCATCCCGAGCTACCCAATCCAGCGCACGGTGACCTTGAACGGCACCGCGCTGCGCATCCTGAGCCCGTTCGTTCTGGGCGACCGGTCATCGCCGGTGGCGATCAGCGACGGGCGGGCCACGGTGAAAAGCCATGAACTCGGCGAAGTCTCGATCCCGGTGACGATGACGGCCGCCGAGGGTGCCAGTGACCAGACCACGGACGCCTTGGGGATCACGGCCAAGTGGGGCTTCGCGCTGCGCTACCTTGTCGCGCAGGCGGGGATCACGCCGACCTTCCTGATGGCGCTGGCCAAGGCAAGCGACCCCGCGCGGATCACCGGCGAAGACCCGGACGCGATGTGGATCATGATGCCGATGAGGGTGTGATCTGATGGGCGCGCCGAAACCCACCCTCGGCTTTGCCAGCCGGACCGAGGCAGTCCTTGCCCTGCGTGCTGACGGGCTGACCACCCGCACGATTGCCGACCGCATCGGGATCCCGGAACAGACGGTCACCGCGCTGGAACACTCCGCCGGCCGCGCGAAACAGCGGCCGCCGCGCCTGGCCGAGGCGAACGGCCGCACGATCCTTTTCCCGCGCGACATCCTCGACCGGCTGGGCCCGCACGCCGCCAAGCGGTGCATCCACCCCAACAGCCTCGCCCGGATGATCGTCGAGATCGCCGTGGATGAGGGGCTGATCGACAGCATCCTGGACGATGGAGCAGAGCCGCATGTCTGACCGCCTTGACCTGATCTTGGTCACCATCAACTCGCTACACTCGGTCGCGACGACGCTGACCGAATACGCGCGGGAAATCGCCGCAGACCCCGAGGCGCGGCTCTCGGACTTCGAGGATGTGCCCGAGCTTCTGGCCAGCGCGCTGGCACTGTCCTTGGACGCACTACCAAATGCCAGCATGACAGATGACCGCATCCAGTTGCTGGGTGCGGCTATCAAGTTTACCGAAGGGTGGACGCCGTGAGCAGCCAGATTATCGCACTTCACCCTGTCGAGATTGAAGTCGATGCTGAGCAGGCATTAGGAGAGTTGTCGGGCTACCTGATGGCGCCAGTATTCGCCATAGCCGAAAACGCACAGGCCAGCATTAAGGCCGGCGCTTTGCCGTTTTTTCGCAAAGCCCACGTCACCGTACACCTTTCCGAAACCCTAATCGCTGCCTTGCAAGCCGAGGGCGCCTTTGACTTGATCGTGAGGTACGACCGGTGACCCACCCCCTCCGTGTCCTGATCGGCTGCGCCACGTCCTGCGTCGCGCTCGATGCCTTCCTCGCGCGCGGGCATGACGCCTGGCAGTGCGACCTCCTGCCCGCCGACAGGCCGACGAACCGGCACATCCAGGCCGACGTGCGCGACCATCTGGCAGACGGCTGGGACCTTCTGATTGTCTGCAACCCGCCCTGCACGCGGCTCTGCAATTCCGGCGTCCGCTGGCTGCATGAACGGAACCTCTGGGCCGAGCTTCAGCAAGCCGTCGAGCTGTTCACCGCCTGCTGGAATGCGCCGGTCGACCGGGTGGCGCTGGAAAACCCGGTGATGCACCGCCATGCCCGCGAACGGATGCCGGCCGACCTGCCGCGCCCGCAGATCGTGCAGCCGTGGTGGTTCGGGGACCCCGCGTTCAAGGCCACCGGCCTTTACACGCGCGGCCTGCCGCAGCTGGTGCCGACGCAGCGCCTGACCCCGCCAAAGCCGGGCGATGCCGCGCACAAGGCCTGGTCCGCCATCCACCGCGCCCCACCCGGCCCGGATCGCTGGAAGGTCAGGTCAAAGACATTTGCCGGCATGGCCGAGGCTTGGGCTGACCAGTGGGGCGGATATGCGAAGGAGGTGGTGGCGTGACCGAGCAAGCCACCTGGCCGGAATGGGCGATTGTGAAGACTGACCACCTCTCGCGCGAAGATGCCAGGCGACACCTGCACTTTGCTCAAGGCTTTTACCGCGACTTTGCCTTGGCTGGCCTGTCTCTCGCCGATCTGCGCGAGGTGATCGAGGAACGGCGTCGGAAAGGCCAGGGCTGCCGCATTACCGTTCCAGCAAGGCCACTCGCACAGAAGCGGCGGCAGGCGGCGACCAACTGCATCACCGCCACCAGCGTGAATGAATGGCTACAGACTTTGCCAGAGGCGCCCCATGCCTGACCTCACCTTCACCCAGCCCCATCCTGGCTCATACATCGAAGTAAGACTGGGGAATCATCTCATTGGTGACATTTACCCGCCGAGCCCGGGCTGCGGGTGGCGCTGGACCATGTGGCTGCCCACCGAGCATGGGATCGGCACGAAAACAATCAGTCGCGCCGCCAAGACCGAACAGGCCGCGAAGAACGCGCTTCTGGCCGAGGCGCGGGATTGGCTGCGTAGGGCGGGGGTGGAATGACCCAGAACACGAGCACGGCTGTCATGCAGCGCCGGTCCGAACCGCACGACAGCCTTGACGACTTTCCCACGCCGCCTTGGGCGACACGGGCGCTTTGCCGGTATCTGCAGGGCCTGTGCGACGATCGCACGGGATGGTCTGGACCCTTGCTTTCGCAGATGTCCGTCCGCGAACCTGCCGCCAACCGGGGGCACATGGTCCGCCCGCTGCAGGAAGTTTTCGGCAGGGTTGAGGCATCGGACATCCACGACTACGGCGCGGGCTTCCCGGTGCAGGACTACCTCTTCGGCCCGCCACCACCACGCACCGACTGGACAATCACCAACCCGCCTTTTCGGCTGGCAGAGCAGTTCATTCGGCGCGGTCTGGAAAGCAGCAACGGCGTGGCTGTGATCGTCCGCAGCGCATTCCTTGAAGGCGTAGGCCGTCACCGCGACCTGTTCTCGATCAACCCGCCCTCGCTGGTCCTGCAGTTCACCGAGCGGGTGGTGATGCACAAGGGCAAGCTGTCGGCCAAGGGCAGCACCGCGACGGCCTATTGCTGGCTGGTCTGGACGCCGGGCGCGACCGGCACGCAGTTCGGCTGGATCGCGCCCTGCAGGAAGCGGCTGGAACAGGCGGAGGATTACCTGTGACCGCCCGCGCCGACTGGTTCACCTTCGCCGATATCCCTGCCGTGGCGACAGAGTTCGCCGCAGGGCCGCAGGACTTGGCCAAATTGGCGGCTGGCGTCTGGGGCATCCCCGGTCTGGCTGTGGTCTGCCTCGGAGACCGCGCGCATATGCGGAAGGTGCAGGCCAAAAGGTTTCAGGATCGCTTCCACGCCGGACCGTGCCTAAAGGGTTACTACGGCGACGATCATGGCGGGCCAGCGCTGCCGTCGGTAGCCGAAAGGCTAGGCCAGTGACCCGCCGTGCCACCTTCTCGAAAGCCGACCTCGCCCGCGCCATCAGCGTGGCGGATGAGCGTGGGAAGGTGGCGCTCTGGACCCCGCAGGGGATTGCCTTTGTCGAATCGGGCAGCGTGGCCCTACCGTCGCCGGAACCGGCGGCAGAGGGCAACTCATGCGACAAGGCATTCGGGCCGTGACCCTGCGCTACATCAAGCATGTGACGAAACCGAGCGGCCTTGTGCTGCGCTATCTGCGCTATCCTGGCGCGGACCTGATCCGGCTGCCCGGCGGCGACATGGCCGCGCCAGAGTTCCTTGCCGCCTATGCCGCCGCGCTGATCGAGGCTAAGGCGAAGACGACGGCCACGGCGTACGACCCCACGATGGTCGCCGGCGCGATCAGCGACTACCTGCGGTCTGACGCCTTCAAGGCGCTGTCCGACACGACCAGGCGGGCGCACCGCAGGCACCTGACCGCCGTGCAGGCTCGGGGCCACACCGCGAAAATGTCCGACCTTGAAGCGAAGCACATCGCCAATGACGTGCGGGCGCTTGGCGGGCACCCCGGCCTGTCCCGTCTTAAGGCATGGCGGGCCTTCACCAAGTGGGCAACGAAGCAGGGCAGGCTTGCCGCCGATCCCGCGCGCTCTGTGGCCCGCCCTGATCTGCCGAAAAGCGACGGCTTCCCGCGCTGGACGGTCGAGGAGGTCGAGGCGTTCCGCACCCGCTGGCCGCAAGGAACGCCGGAACGACTGGCGATGGAAATCCTGTGCTGGACCGGGGCAGGGGCCAAGGATGCCAGCCGCCTCGGGCCGGGCATGGTGCGCGGCGGGGCGCTGCAATTCGGGCGCAGCAAGACCGGAGTGCCGTTCACCGTGCCGGTCGCGACCCTGCCAGCATGGGCGACCGGCATGGCAACAGACTGGCAGCATTTCGTCGCGGCAATCCAAGGCCACCCGCACATGACATGGATCGTCACCGAGGCCGGGGCCGGCCGCTCGCACAAGGCTTTCTCGGCATGGTTCGCCGAACGGGCGCGCATGGCGGGGGTGGAGAAATCAGCACACGGGCTACGGAAGTTCCGGGCAGTTGCCTTGACCGAGGCAGGGGCGACGAAGGACCAGCGCAAGGCATGGCTTGGGCACCTGAGCGACGCCGAATCCGACTTCTACGCGAAGGGTGCGGACCAGCGTGCGGTCTTGGGTTTGGAAACCGCCACCGGCAACCGTTTGGCAACCAGCCTAAAAGTTGTGGAAAATTAGGGTGTTAGGAAGATGGTGGCAGCCCGTAGGGGACTTCGCTTTCGTTGAAATCGCTGGCAAAAGTCTGGCAACTGGCCCAGAAAAGCCGAGATCGCTTCAATGGGTTACGGGACGTTTGGCAACCGAGGCTGGCGCAAGAGGAGGAAGGGAAATGACCCCTGACGAGTTGAAGGCGCGCGGGCTGCGGGTGAAGCCGCTGGAGTGGCTTGGTGATGAACGGTCAACCATGTCTGCTGCGGGATACAACATCAGCCGCTACCACCCTGAAGATGAGACAGAGGCGCGGTACTGGATCGGCGCATTGTGTCAAAGATGCCCCACCCTCGAAGATGCCAAAGCCGCCGCCGAGGCCGACCACGCCGCCAGGATCGCGGCACAGGTGGATGCAGTGGAAGAAGCGGCGGTGAAGCGAGAAATCAGTGAAGAAGCCTACACGGCCCTGGTTCAAGCGGCCAAGCTCGGGCGCGCATATGTGCAGTCTGCGATTGATGACTGGGGCGTTGACGATGATACAGACGCCGCGATGCGCAAGGACCTGGCATCAATCGACGCGGCGCTGAAGCTGGTCGGTGAGGTGTAGATTATGGGCCAGATGCAACGGCGAAAGCGCATGTACAACACCGGCCCCGCGCTGTAGGACATGCCTGATGCTTGAACGTGACGCAAGCATGTGGCAACATAGCCGTGAGCGCGGCCCTCGGTCAGGGTTGCAAGGCCTGTTCCGGGCAAGCTATGCGGGTACCAAACGCATTTGCAGCGCCGCGCTCACAAACCGCTTTCCTGCGGTGCCGATAACCCGCCCCTGGGTGGGTGAGCCGAAAGGCGGCGGTACCCCACGAGCGCGGGTTTACCGACGCCCATCCCGTGCGGATGGCGGCTGCTACCCGGAAGGATGCAGGCTCCGCGCTCAACATGAGAAGGCAGAAGGCCCGCAAAGGCCGAGGTAGCCGATGGTGCAGGAGCCCTTAGCCCTGCTTGGCGCGCTTACCCTTTGCGGGGTGGCGCGCTAAACGTTTCCCCGCGCTGTAGGACATCGCCGATCATCGCGGATCATCGGCGGAACATCCTTCCTACGGCGGCAAGGCCAAAGAGGCTGAGAATGATGGTGCCCTGCCACTCGTTCATCGGCGGCGGCAGAGCGTGGACCGTCCAGCCAAGTGCGGGGAAGGTCGAGGCGATGACGACAGCCGCGACGTGCCCGCATAGCGCAACGGCGACAAGGCCGATCGCCAGCCGGACGCCCCAGTTGTCGGTCGTCGCCAGCTTGTTGTCGCGGGCGATCTCCAGCGCACGGATGGTCGACTCGGCTGCCAGCCTGTCCGCGTCGTTCTGCGCGTTCAGCCTGGCCTCGTAGGCCCGCCGCAGCTGGTCCGGGATGCCCCCGCCGAAAAGGCTGGTGAAGAGGCGGATCACAGCCGCTGATCCTGGTCAGGCGGCGGCGCGGACGTGCCCTGGTCGATCAGACGGCCGATCATCGCCAGCACCACAAGGCCCAGCGTGATGTAGCCGCGCCAGTCAGCCGGGATCAGCGCAAGGGCATCGGGGGGCAGGGTTTCCCAAGCCACCGGCAGCGCGGCGATCAGGGCCATGATGCGCATGGAAAACCAGCGCGGCGCGGCGGCCGCGTTCGGGACAAGCTTCATGATCGGGGATCCTTTAGTTGAAGAGGTTCAGCCAGGCAATCAGGTCCGCGCCCCAGGCCCAAGCGGCGGCTCCGGCAG
>JACCDR011682486.1_pt1 | contig 12112 bp, 7 predicted proteins | sample 7446431 | NCBI WGS metagenome assembly JACCDR01 (sample SAMN15323443, study PRJNA562643) | freshwater metagenome | isolation source: river surface water | place: USA:Blue River Watershed | collected 2017-08-17
AAAGCATGGGAGAAAACCATTTAACATATTTCAAAATAGAAAACTTCAAAAGATTTGATTCTTTTGAAATGGAAAACCTTGGTCAATTCAACCTTTTGGTGGGTGATATTGGTGCTAATACAAGAGGAGGGCAACGATGAGAAGGGTTCAAAGCATTATTCAAATACAAGTCACTGGCATCTGAATGCCCCTGCTCTCAATAATTTAAAAACATTTTTAGACACATTTTTTATAGCATAAGTTATGACAGAAAACAGTAAAAAGTTCCTCTACGAGTATTTGAACAACGCTTCGCCAACGGGCTTTGAAGCTCCCGGACAACAAATCTGGTTGGATTATATCAAACCCTATATCGACGAAACGATTATTGATGTTTACGGAACTGCCGTGGGGGTGATTAATCCCAACCAACCTTATAAAGTAGTGATTGAAGCACACGCCGACGAAATTTCTTGGTTTGTGAATTATATCGACGATAACGGCTATGTTTTCGTAAGAAGAAATGGCGGCTCTGATGCCGTGATTGCTCCTTCGATGCGTTGTAATTTACATACCAAAAAAGGTACTGTAAAAGGCGTTTTTGGGTATCCTGCTATCCACGTGCGTGATTTGGCAAAAGACAAAGCACCGACGGTCAATGATATTTTTATCGACCTTGGTGCTGCCAACAAAAAAGAAGTAGAAGAAATGGGTGTGCATGTGGGTACGGTCGTTACTTTTGAAGACGGACTTACAGAACTGAACAACCGTTACTTTGTCGGAAGAGCCTTAGACAACCGTGTAGGAGGTTTTATGATTGCCGAAGTAGCCCGATTGTTGAAGGAAAACAACGTTGAACTGCCTTTCACTTTGTATGTTGTCAATGCCGTACAAGAAGAAATCGGTTTGCGTGGTGCTGAAATGATTGTCAGACGTTTGAAACCAGACGTAGCCATCGTGACGGACGTTACCCACGATACACAGTCGCCGATGTACAACAAAAAAGAGCAAGGCGATTTGAAGTGTGGCAAAGGCCCCGTTATTTGCTATGGCCCAGCCGTGCAAAATAATGTGCGTGATTTTATCATTGATGTGGCTACCGCCAAAGACATTCCGTTCCAGCGTCAGGCGGTTTCTCGTTCTACGGGTACAGACACCGATTCGTTTGCTTATGCTACCGAAGGTGTGGCTTCTGCTTTGATTTCGTTGCCATTAAAGTATATGCACACCACCGTTGAAACAGTACATAAAGAAGATGTACAAGCGGTGATAAAGTTGATTTATGAATCTTTGTTGGCACTTCAAGGCAACGAAGATTGGCGATACATTAAATAAAACAAAAGCCCTGAGCGATGTTTACAAGCATCGCTCAGACAACCTCATTTTGTATGCTACACAGCAAATAGGCACTAATCCGAGTATGTTACAAGACCCCGACGCTCGTTTGCCCATTCGCACGGTGCACTATTTGTGGAAAGCGACGGTCGAGGTCACTGGCAGATTGGTCAATACCATGAGCCTAGTGTATAGAAAACTCCGCTACTGCTCCATTATTAATATATAGTTATTTTCTATTTATATATATAAAATATCAATTTGACTTATAGGTAATTTCTCTTCAATTTTGTGCTATCAATTACAGCATTAAGTATGAGTGCTGAATTGTGAGTGCGGAGTTGTGAGTCTAAAATTTTGTTTTTCAGTTGCTTATACTCAATAAAACGATAAGTTGCTGAAAACGAAAAACATAATTCATGAATTTTGCATTCATATTTAATTGTGCTGGTGTGTCGTACTGTTTTGCTTGTAAGAGAGGTTTTTTGCGTACATACATCACCTAACATATACGGCATCTGGGCAGAGAACATGTATTGTTGGGTGAAAAAGGCAAAAAACCTCTTCTTCTTTTCCCCATTTTGTGACCAGTCAATCTAGCAAAGTCTTTTAAAAATGCCGAGCTTGCTACACGAGGAAAAATGCAATTTTCGGAGGCAGAAATACAGGCATTTCTAGCCACTTTCAAAACCTATGCCGTTGGTATTGCTCCCTACTTGCAACCGCACCGAATTGTATTTTGAAGCGGAGAGGATGCGTTGCTGTATTGCAAAAGACCTGTCACCTTGTGCGATGACAGGCAAGTTTTACCTCAATTTTTAACTCTCTCGAATGATTTCAACCATTCCATTGACAGACTCTAGTTTTTGAATCAATTGGTCGAGGTGTTCGGTATTATTGACGATAAGGGCGATTTTCCCTTCAAAAATTCCTTCTTTTACTTCTATCGACAAATTTTGAATATTCACCTGTAATTCTTGTGAGGTAATACGGGTAATATCGTTCATGAGTCCCATGCGGTCGGTGCCACGTACAATCAAATGTGCGGTAAACGACATTTGAACTTTCGATGCCCACACCGCTTTGAGTACCCTGTCGCCGTGGCGAGAAAGCAATTCGGGGGCGTTGGAACAAGAAGTACGGTGAATTTTGATACCTTCGTTGATGGTGACAAAGCCAAAAACATCGTCGCCAGCAATCGGGTTACAACATTTAGCCAAGGTATAATCGAGCTTGTCCATGTCTTCGCCAATCAAAATGGCATCGGCATCTTTGCGGTCGCCGTGCAATTTTTTGAGTTCTTTTACCAAATTTTTGGTATTGGTCAAAGGCTCTTGAATGGTTTTGGCTGCTTGCTTACGTTCGTGGGCTTCACGGTCGATTTTCCATTTTTTTAGTTCATCTAGTTGAATATATCCTTTCCCGAAGCGATAAAACAAATCGTTGGCATCTTTGGCATTAAAATAAGCCCGTAATTGATTGGTTACTTCAAGGCTCAATACGTTGATTCCCAATATTTTAAGGCGGTGTTCGACCATATCTCTACCTATCACAATATGCTGTTTGTTGGCTTCTTTGATATAGTCTTTGATACGAGATTTAGCCTTGGTTGTTACGACCAAATTGAGCCAGTCTTCCGAAGGTTTTTGCTTATTAGAAATCATACACTCAATCATATCGCCTGTTTTAAGCTTGTAACCCAGTGGCACAAGGCGATTATTGACTTTCGCTCCGATACACCTAGCACCCACTTCGGTATGAATTTCAAAGGCAAAATCGAGGGCGGTTGCTCCGTCTTTTAGCACAATGAGTTTTCCTTTGGGCGTATAAACAAAGATTTCGTCGTTGTATAATGTACTTCTAATGCTATCGACCAACTCAACCGCAGAGGTAGTTTTATCCGAGCTATCGAGGGCTTCACGTACTTGCGAAAGCCACGATTCAAAAGCTTTGTTGGTCCGAGTATCGTTTCCTTTGTATTTCCAGTGGGCGGCAAAGCCTTTTTCTGCAATTTCGTCCATGCGGGTTGTACGAATTTGTACCTCTACCCAACGCCCTTTTTTGCCCGAACTCATCACCGTTGTATGCAGCGATTCGTAGCCATTCGATTTGGGGGTCGAAATCCAGTCTTTAAGTCGTTCAGGATTAGGCTTGTAATGGTCTGTTACCATCGAATACACCGCCCAACACGCTCCTTTTTCTTGCTCTTTTGGCACATCTAAAATCACCCTTACGGCAAACAAATCATAGATTTCGTCGAAAGGTACGTTATTCTTTTTGAGTTTGTTATAGATAGAAAAAATAGACTTCGGGCGACCTTTGATGATATGTTTAAAGCCTAAATCTTGTAAACCTTTGTCGAGCGGTTTAATAAAATTTTGGATAAATTTTTCTCTTGAAGTTTTGGTTTCTTTGAGTTTTTTGGCAATGTCTTTATATACCTCTGGCTCGGTATATTTCAAGCATAAATCTTCTAGTTCTGACTTAATAGCGTGTAAGCCAAGGCGGTGAGCCAAGGGAGCGTACAAGTAAAAAGTTTCGGAACTAATTTTAAGCTGTTTGTCTCTTGCCATACTTCCGAGGGTACGCATATTGTGGAGGCGGTCGGCAAGTTTGATAAGAATCACCCGAATATCGTCGGAGAGCGTCAACAGCATTTTTCTGAAATTTTCGGCTTGTTGCGAAGAACCATGCTCAAAAACGCCCGCAATTTTGGTCAGGCCGTCGATAATTTTGGCGACTTTTTTCCCAAACTTTTCTTCGATTTGTTCCAATGTAATTTCGGTATCTTCGACCACATCGTGTAGCAAGGCACAAATAATAGAAGTACCACCCAAGCCTATTTCTTCTACACATATTTGAGCTACGGCGATAGGATGGTAAATATAAGGCTCGCCCGATTTGCGGCGCATGTCTTTGTGGGCATCCATCGACATCATGAAAGCTTGCTTAATCAGCTTAGAATCATTTTCTTGTAAGTAAGGTTTGGCTGATGAAAGCAATTTTCTGTACCGTTTCAGAATCTCTTTTCTTTCTTGTTGTAAATCAATCGCTACTGCTTCTACGGGCATATCAGATGAAATGGGCTAAGTGACGTAAGTAAGTGAAAACTTTTGTGTGATTTTAGTTAAGAAAAAAGGCACTTGCTTACTTATAAATTCATTAAGATTGTGGATGTTCGTCAACGAAAAATCCTATTTATAGGATTTTAAAAGGCGTTTCTGAAACATTCTAGCTATACTAAATTAAGCTTTTTTTTACAAAATCCAATAGTGAAGCCTATTCATTTTGCAGAAATTTGAAGAAAATAGCCAGTCGTGAGGTTTCTTGTAGCAGTGAGAGAAGGCGGTACGTTGTCAAAGCCTTGAGCAGTGCAATGACCGCAAGAAAGGCGCTGACAACGTTTTATATAATTTTAGAAGAAGCCTTTAGGCTTGGATAATGAGTGCAACACATTGGGCGGCTACACCCTCGCCACGGCCTACAAAACCGATATGCTCAGAAGTGGTAGCTTTGATAGACAAATCATCTTCGGGTATTGCCATCACGGCAGCCAATACGCTTTTCATTTGAGGAATATGCGGGTTGAGCTTGGGTTCTTGCAAAATGACCGTTACATCTAAGTTGTTGATTTGCCATCCTTTTTCACGAATCATCTCGACCACTTTTTTGACCAACACTTTAGAATCAACACCTTTCCATTGAGGGTCTTTGTCGGAGAAATGATAGCCAATATTACGCATATTGGCAGCACCCAAAAGAGCGTCGCAAATCACATGGCACACAATGTCGGCATCCGAATGGCCCACCGCTCCGTGCGTATGTGGCACTTTGATGCCCCCCAACCAAAAATCTTTCCCTGCTTCAAGCCTATGCACGTCGTATCCTTGTCCTACTCGTATTTTCATTTAGTTTAAAATTTAAAATAACAAAACACGAAGTTACAGGAAGTTTTGCAATGCAAGTCAAGAATATTTAGCGAATCAATAAAATTGCCAATCATGAGGCTATGGTGCATTTATCTGATACGCATTGGGTTGAAAAAGGATTTGGGTGTGAGAAGCTATTTGTAACAAAATTGATATAATTTGTTTCTTTTTTGATGATAAAAGAAGCCATATACCTATAAATTTGCTGTTATGAAAGCTAGTACAATACGATATTTCTTTATCTTTTTTTCCCTTTGTCTATTATGGTCATGTTCTATTGAGCAAGAACATAAATACCATGTAGTTTTTTTACAGTGCTGTCACGACCCTTGGCGTGATGTAATGAATAGCGAAATGAAAAGAGAGCTTGTATTTCACCCCGAAATTAAGCTAGATATTTTAGAATCTTATAGTGACAGCCAAAAACAGATAGACCAAATTCATGAGGTAGTCAAGCAAAAAGTAGATTTGTTAATTGTTTCTCCAAACGAATCAATTCCTTTAAATAATGTCATCGAAAAGGCATACAAAGCTGGTGTGCCAGTTGTTTTGATTGATAGAAAAATACCAACAGAAAACTACACAGCTTTTATTGGTGCCGACAACTACGAGATAGGAAAAATGGCGGGTAGATTTATTGCCAATCAATTTAAAGATAAAGGTAATATCATAGAATTGAAGTTGTTTATGACTACTTCACCTGCCATAGAGCGTAACAGAGGGTTTCATGATGCTATAGCACTTAACCCTAAATTAAAAATCGTGGGTGCTATCGAAACGAAGAATGGGCTAGATGATATTAACCGAGATTTGCCTCAATTATTACATCAGCATCCTGAAGCAAATATTATTTTTGCCCATACCGACCTGATAGCATCTGTTGCTTACAAAGTGGCTCAAGAGGAAAAACGCAACAAACAACTGTTTTTTGTCGGAATAGATGGCATACCTGAAACTGGTGGAATCCAAAATGTAAAAAATGGGGTGCTTGACGCTACACTATTATATCCTACAGGAGGAGTTGAAGCAATACAAACCGCCGCAAAAATACTTGAAAAACAGCCATTTAAAAAAGATAATCGCTTGTTGACCAATGTGATTACATCTGACAATGTTGATATTATGTTGTCGCAAATCAAAAAAATCAAAGAACAGCAAATTGATATTGAGCGACAAGCCCTCAAAATTGGGACATTAAATAGAACGTTTTCTTCTCAAAGAAATCGCCTCTATTTTACCACGGTATTGCTTACAATTGTGGTGCTATTGGGTACATTTCTTGTGTTTATTCTGAGAGAAAAACAGGCATCCAACAAAATATTAGAGGAGCAAAATCGGGCTATTAGCGAACAAAAAAATGAAATAGAAAAGGTTTCAAATCTTGCCCGTAAAGCTACCGAAGACAAAATGAGGTTTTACGCCTATATTTCGCATGAGTTCAAAACACCGCTGAGTTTGATTCTGACCCCAACCGATAGTTTATTGAACGAAAAAAGTATTGATGTCAACGAAACCCGCAATACGCTCAAGTTGATTCAAAAAAATGCCAATAGATTGTTACGATTAGTTGACCAATTACTCGAATTAAGAAAGTTGGATGCTGGAAAAATGATATTAGAAAAGGAAACGCACGATTTAATATCGTTTGTAAGAGATATTATTGAAGATTTTCGGCTAAAAGCTAAAGAGCAAGGCGTTGATTTACAGTTTGTTTGCTCGTTAAAAACCTTGCCTTTTAGTTTCGATGCAGAGAAGTTAGATAAAGTTTTTTTTAATATTATCTCTAATGCCTTTAAATATACACCCAAAGGCGGAATGATTCATATTTATCTATTGAAAGAGGCGGAGCATATCGTCGTTTCTATTGTTGATGATGGCATCGGTATGAATGCAGAAGAGCAAGCCCGGGCTTTTGATTTGTTTTATAGAGGAAATAAAAATATTTCATTCGGAACAGGGCTAGGGTTAGCTTTGTCACAAGAGTTTGTCAACTTACATGGAGGAGAAATAACGATTATTTCAGAAAAAAATAAGGGAACAACCTTTCAAGTGCTTTTGCCTTATGAGTCAACAGACCCGATTCAAGAAGTCCGAAACGAAAGTAATGTACTTCACCATGCCCATAGATTTATGGATGATGAGCCTAGTTTTTTAGAAAATAAGGCGACCAATCACCTTGAAAATACCCTTGTGCTGATTGAAGACAATCTTGATTTGAACCACTTTTTGCAAGACAAACTAGCGAAAGCCTACAACATTGTAGCCACGTCGAATGCCGAAGATGGTTGGAATGAGATACTAACACATATTCCCGACTTGATTATTAGCGATGTCATGTTGCCTCAGACAGACGGATTTATGCTGACCAAGCAGGTGAAAAATGATTTTCGTACTTCGCATATTCCCGTGATTTTATTAACAGCCAAAGGACAAATAGAAAACCAGATAGAAGGCATAAAAGCTGGTGCAGATGCCTATATTGCCAAACCGTTCAATCAGCAATTACTTGAAGAAAAAATCAAAGGATTATTAGAAAACCGAGATAGAATGAGAAAACGCTTTTCTCATGAGGTGGTGAGTCTGACGAATGCCCATAAAGGCGAGCGTAAATTTCTTGTAGAGTTTGAGGCATTAATTGAAAAACATATTAAAAATAGCTCTCTTTCTGTCGAAAAGTTAAGTCAAGAACTAGGGATGTCTAGGGTACAGTTGTTCCGAAAAATATCGGCTATTACAAACAAAAATGTAACAGAGTATATTGCCGAATATAAACTCCAAAAAGCCAAGATTCTATTGCAAGACCCCGAGAAGAATATTGCCGAAATTGCTTACGAAACAGGATTTAATACACCGAGTTATTTTACAACATTCTTCAAACAAAAGACTAATCAAACACCTAGTGAGTGGAGAAATCAGGCAGGTAACATTTCTTAAATATATGTAACATTTTTTTATGCGATGAAAAATTTAAAGTTTTTAAATAGTTGAAAATTAGGCATTTATGTATTTTTTGAAAATTGATATTTTTTGAAAGAATACTGAAAGGGTCTTTTGTTGTGACTTACTAATTTTGGTTCATCATACAAACACAATGTTTTCAAATGAATCAAAATATCAAAATATTACTCTGGTCTCTTTCCGCTGCATTGGGTGGGTTTTTATTTGGTTTCGATACTGCGGTTATTTCTGGGGTTGAGCAAACGCTCCAAAAATTATGGGGACTAAACGTTTTTGAACATGGCATAACGGTTTCTATCGCATTAATAGGAACGGTTTTGGGGTCGCTCATAGGAGGTATTCCGACCGAAAAATATGGAAGACGCACAACTTTATTTATCATAGCCGTATGTTACTTATTGTCGTCGATAGGTACAGCTTATGCGGCCGACTGGAGTATATTTTTGATTTTTAGATTTTTGGGAGGGGTAGGCGTAGGTGTTTCTTCTGTTGCTGCACCCATGTATATTTCTGAAATTGCTCCTGCTGACAAACGAGGGCGTTTGGTTGCCATGTTTCAGTTTAACATCGTTTTTGGCATCTTAATGGCTTATTTGTCTAATTATCTACTGGATGATTCTGGCGAAAATGCCTGGCGTATGATGCTTGGTGTACAGGCTATTCCGTCCTTGTTGTTTGTTGCAACAGTCTTGTTTATTCCCGAAAGTCCACGATGGTTGATTTTAAAGAAAGGAGATATTGCGGCGGCCCGTCAGGTTTTAGAAGCCATAGATAAGTCTGCTACAGAAAGTACGATAGCATTGATTCAAAAAAAGGTTCACCAAGAAGATACTTTTCAATGGTCGTCTTTGTTCAAGTCCACCTATCGTAAGCCTGTCGTATTGGCGGTATTGTTTGCTTTATTCAATCAGGTTTCAGGAATTAATGCTATCATTTATTATGCTCCACGCATTTTTGAAATGGCCGGATTAGGCAAAGAATCAGCCTTGCTTTCGTCGGCAGGCATAGGACTAATAAATTTGATTTCAACATTGATAGGGTTGACCTTAATAGATAAGTACGGTAGAAAAATGTTGATGTATGTTGGCTCTGTAGGTTTGATTACTTCGCTTTCTTTAGTAGCTCATGCGTTTTTTACGAATAACATGGGCATGAATGTTCCTGTTTATTTATTCCTTTTTATCGCATTTTTTGGTTTTTCTCAGGGGGCTGTGATTTGGGTGTTTATTTCTGAAATTTTCCCTAACGAAGTACGTGCTTATGGGCAAGCATTAGGCAGTTTTACCCATTGGATTATCGCTGCTGTTATCGCTTTTACCTTTCCTTTTATAGCCGAGACTTTTGGCGGAGGAATGACCTTTTCGTTTTTCGCCCTAATGATGTTTTTGCAATTACTTTTTGTTTGGCAAATCATGCCTGAAACGAAAGGGACTTCTTTGGAAGGGGTTGATGAGGTGTTTTTTATTCATTAAACAATAAATGTGTCGCTGGTAATTATGGTACAAAAAAAGATTGTATGTTTTGGCGAAATGCTCTGGGATATGCTTCCAACTGGAAAACAAGCAGGCGGAGCACCCATGAATGTGGCAGTTCATCTGAAAAATTTAGGGCTACATCCTACCATTATTAGTAGAGTAGGGAACGATGAATTAGGCGAAGAACTGGTGGCATTTGTTTGCGAAAAAGGACTTTCTGCCACATTTATTCAACAAGGCAAAACACATTTGACTGGCGTTGCCAAAGCCAATGTGAGTGATAAAAATGAAGTGGTTTACAAATTGGTTCATCCTGTAGCTTGGGACTACATTACATGCGACGAACAGGTAGAAAAAACAGTAGCCGAAGCCGATGTCTTTATTTTCGGAAGTTTGATTGCCCGTAGCCAAGAGAGTAAAACAACGCTTCATTATCTATTAGAAAAAGCCCGATATAAAGTGTTCGATGTTAATTTAAGAAGTCCTTTTTATGACCAAGAAACCATCGAATACTTGCTTGCTAAAGCTGATATGGTAAAAATGAATACGCATGAACTTAGCCTAATCGCTTCGTGGTATGGCGAGTATAGTGATGAAAAAAGTGCTATTCTTTTTTTGGCTAATCTGTTTAAAATAAGTACTATATGTGTTACTCGTGGAGAGAAAGGAGCTATTTTGTTTAGAAATGAAAACTTCTATGAACACGCTGGTTTTAGGGTTGAAGTAACCGATACGATTGGTAGTGGCGATGCTTTTTTGGCAGCCTTGCTGAGAGAGCTGTTGGCGGAACAAAAACCAGAAGAGGCTTTACGTTTTGCTTGTGCAACAGGCTCACTCGTAGCAACGTATCAGGGTGCTACGCCACTACTTTCGTATGACCAAATTTACGCTGTTTTAGCTAGTAATAATCCCTGTAAGTAATTCTTGCAAACGATTGCTCACTACTAAAAATGGTAGGTGCTATCCTTACTTTGTAACATGCAAACCTATAAGTAACCCTTATAAAATACCGGTTACTAAGCTTTTAATCTTTTATTCCTAATTTTTCTATTTTTTAAAAAAACAATTTCAACAATGAAAAACTTTTTACTCACAATGGCAGCAATACTCATTGCTGTACCGCTTGTATTGGCACAACAACGCACAATTACAGGAAAAGTGCTCTCTGACGATGGTAATGAGCCACTGATAGGAGCGAATATTTTAATCAAAGGTACGTCTAAAGGTACTAGGTCTGATGTTAACGGAGCTTTTACCTTGACTCTTCCCGATGCCTCAAACAACCAATTGGTTGTTTCGTATATTGGCTACCGAACAAAAGAAGTGCCTGTTAAAGATTTGTCCAATATAACAATTGTATTGGCATCGGGCAAAGAATTGGGCGAAGTGGTTGTGGTAGGTTATACTTCTTCCCGAAAACAAGATTTGACGGGTGCAGTAGCCGTTGTGGATTTGAAACCTATCAAAAACATCAGCTCTGGAAACCCCATGCAAGCTTTACAAGGAAGAGTAGCGGGTTTGTACATCGAAAAAGATGGTTCGCCAAATGGTTCAAACAGCAGAATTTTGATTCGTGGGGCGAATACTTTGGGCAACAACGACCCGCTTTACGTAATCGACGGTATTCCTACGACTCGTCCAGAGGTATTTCAAAATATTAGTCCTTCCAATATTGAAAATATCCAAGTCCTAAAAGATGCTTCTGCCGAATCAATTTACGGAGCGAGAGCGTCAAACGGGGTAATTATTGTGACGACCAAAAGCGGCGGTAATACCAACGGCAAAGTGGAGTTTCAGTTTAATACCAGCGTGTCGATGCAGTCTGAAAAAGCGATGCGTTTTAAAATGTTGAATGCTGTTGATAGAGGAAGAGCTTTATGGCAAGCCTCCGTAAACGACGGACAAGACCCTGCCGCTGGTTATGGCGAAATCTATAACTTTGATTGGAATAAAAATTATAGCAATCCAGTATTGAACAGCGTTTCGGTAAAACCCTACGTTGGTGGCGATGTCAATACGCCTGTGGGCGATACCGATTGGCAAGATGTGATGTACAAAACGGCTGTGGTGACAAGAAATGACTTTACGGCTACTTATGGCGATAAGCGTTCTTCTATTGAAATTAACTTGAATCAATTAAAAAACACTGGAATGTTGCGATTTACTGGTTACGACCGATTGGGCGGAAGTATCAGTGCTTTGACTCGTGCATTCAATGATAAAGTAAAATTTGGCGTAAACTTACGTATGGCCAGTTCCAACGAAACCCTAACAGCACGAGATTTAGGAGGAGCATCAACTACGTTTTTGGCGGTTACGTTAGCTCCGACGATTCCTGTTTATCAAAAAGATGGCGTTACTTATGCTGGGGCATCAGGAGCTGGATATTCGGATAGAAATAACCCTTTGCACATGCAAGATTTGGCAAAATGGAAC
>JACCDR011651132.1_pt1 | contig 12110 bp, 12 predicted proteins | sample 7446431 | NCBI WGS metagenome assembly JACCDR01 (sample SAMN15323443, study PRJNA562643) | freshwater metagenome | isolation source: river surface water | place: USA:Blue River Watershed | collected 2017-08-17
GCTTGCTCCAACGAGGCTTTAGGAACAGTGCCAAGCCGGCCGTCAGGCGATACGATGCTTACATCGGCCTCGTCGCTCACTTGCCGCCTGCCGCTTCTTTGAACGGCACTAGACCGCGCTGGTGATACTGGGGATCCCTTTGTAGGCCGTAGCCCTCCATCTGGTCGTCGGTGTCCGCGTGCACCTGGTCCATAAGATGGCGCAGCTGCGCAACTGTGGCCGGTGTCCAAGTAATGTTGGCCGGGTTGCGTGCCACATCGTCCAGCAACTTGCTGTCGTCGGCGGACATAACGCCAAGGTTGAACTTGTCTTTGAGCGCGACCTTCACCTGAGCTGCTGTAGACGCGACTTTGGCAAGTTCGCTGCGGTCAAACTTTTCGTTGCCAAAATTCTCGGCGAATGTCGCCATTTCGTTAAGCTTGCGGGTGAGGATACGCTCGTTGCCCGAAAGTTCGGCGGCCTTGTTTTTCTGCTCGTTGGTGACCGGAGCGTCACCCAGCCAGCCCGGTGGCACGCCGCCGCCCCTGCCCTCCGCCTTCTGTTGCGCGGCAAACGCACGCTCCGCCAGCGCCGCGTTGCGGTCGTCGTGCTGCCATTGCTGGTTTTGCTTTTCCAACCGCAGCCGCTCTGCCCCGACCGCCATGTTAAACCCGGTCTGCTGCGCATTGAGCACATCCGACGCCGCCCGCGCAGCTGCCGCCTGGCTCACTTGGGCGAAACTCTTGTGCTCCTTTGCCGCCTCGATATCGAGGTTTGCGAGCAGGGCCTGCCGGCGTGCATCCACGGCCTGCGGCTCGTAGCGTGCTGTGATGGTCTCGGCCGCAAGCTTGTGCTCGTTGATGGACGCCAGGCGGGCGGCCGTGGTCGCGTCACGGTCATCCATGCCGGCCTGCCGCGCTCGCGCGTAGGCGTTGGTTGCCATATCCACATTGACGCCGGCCCGGCGGAAGGCCTCCTTTTGCTGGTCTACTCCGTGCTGAATCGAATCCTTGAGCATGTTGAGGGCGAGGTTTTGTCCGTTGCCTCCGATAGACCCGCTGGCGGCGATGCCTGACAATCCCACCGCGATGGCAGTGAAAAGCTTCTGCCCAACATTGAGGCTGTTGACGTACTTATCCGGGTCGAACACCATATTCTTCTGCGCGTTGACTGCATCCTGCAACTGCTGGTCGCGCTGCTGAATCGTCTGGTCGTGCGCCAGTTGGCTCTGTTTGCCGCGCGCGTCGATCTTGGCAATTTCGCCCTGCAGGTGTTGCGTGTTCTCAGCGATATCGGAGGCGCGAAAGCGCTCAACCTCCGACACAGCGGTCTGCGCCTGCTTCTGCTTGTCGACCGCGGTGCGGTATTCTTCGCCGATGGCTTTGTTTTCGGCGGCGTCGTGGATGCCACGCGCACGCGCCTCGGCCACAGCGCCCTGACCTGGAATGGCCAACGTGCCTTGAACGGGGGCGCTTCCCTCTGCCGGCACAGATTCGCGCTCACTGATCCGAATGGACGGCGCAAGCCCCATCGGCACGCCCACCTCAGGCTCCGGCTTGGCCGCTACCTTGGGGATCCCATCGATAGCCAAGTCCGTAGGCGGCCCCATCTGCGCCCCATCGCCTGCAGCAACCGGCAACGGCTGGCCGTCGGGGATAGCGAGACCTGGCGTGTTAATCGGCGGCGCCGGAGCATTCCAATCCGGGCCTGCGCCGGGGGGCGGCGTGTAGGGGCTCGGAGGTGCGCTCGGATCTTGCGGGTTACCCACGTCGCAGCGCCCTCCCCGCCAGGCTGTCTTCGTTGTAGGGCGCGCGGCGCGCAGGCTGCGGCGTCTCTAGCGAGTCAAGAAACACGCGCATCTGCCGGCTAACGTTGCGGTCAATGTTCTCTTTAAGCCGCTCATCCGACATGGCCACGGGCCCCGCGTTGCCGGCCATCATGGCCTGGCGCCGAGCCATCTCATCCGGCGACACAACGCCTGGCGCCTGCGCCAACGGGTTGCCAGCCAGGCCTCCTGCAGCCGGGCCGGGATGCGCTGCCGCAATGGCCGCCTGCTGTACGGCCGGATCTTGCTGGTGAGCCTGCGCCGTGTTGGCGTAGTTGGCCAGTTGCGCGGCTTGCGCTGCCTTGGCGTTCTGCAATGCCTGGGCCTGGGCCGCCTGCTGCTGCTGCAACTGCGCCATGTACGGGTTGGGCTGGCCAGCCATGCCGGCCGCTGCACTGGCGAGAATGTTGGCCCACTTAGCATCGCCCGCGTGCGGGTTGACGATTGGCGCGTTAAGGCCCTTTTTCTTGTCGTCGTCGGCCATCAGTGCTTTTTCCTCTCAAGGTCAGAGACGCGGCGGTGAACTGTGGCGAGTGCAGCCAACGCCACGGCAGAGGCCTTGCGGGTGTCGAGGCCGAGCCCGTCGGGAGTGTTGACCACAAACGAGCGGCCTACCGGCGTCTTCTGCGCAGACTGCGCCATGACAGACCAGTGCCGACCCTCGCCATGCTTCGGGTTGATGTAGGTGTATGAAGACGGATCGAGTGCATCCAGAAACTGATCCATCTCATGGTCGGTTTCGCCTCGATCTACGTTCTCTTTGAGGTTCTCATCCGAGGCAAAAAGGCTTGCCGCCGTAGAGCCAGCCTGCAGAGCGCCCTGCAACACGGCCTGACCGTAGTTGCCGGCGGACTGAGCATTTTGGCTCGCTACGTTCATGTTTTGAGCGGTGTTGAACTGGGCGTTTTGCTGCTGCGCCGCAGACAGACCCATGTTGGCCTGCAACTGCGACTGGTCTAGGCCCATCTGTCCCTGCAGCGCAAACTGCTGGCCCTGGTTTGCCAAGTTGGCCTGCTGCGCCGCCGCATTGATATCCAGACCCCGCTGCCCCTGTAGGCTGCCGGCAAGGGCCTGCTGGGCCGCCTGTTGCTCGTTGGCGCGCTGGATGGCTGCCTGCGCGCCCCCTTGCGCCATGGCTGCGCTGGCCTGCTGGCTTGCTAGGCGCTGAGCCAAAAAGGGGTTGGAGTCGCCACCTGCGCTGGCTGCGGCCGAGCGTGCCGCCGCGATCTGCGCCTCTTGGCTCTGCTGCAGCTGCGCCTGCGCCGCCGAGGGCCCGTTGCCCATTGCACCGGCCATCAGCTGCTGGTTGAGGGCCTGCTGCTGGGCGCGCGTGTCGTTGCTCTGCCCCTGATCAAAAAGGCTGCCAGCATTTTGCCCGTAGGCCTGCAGGTTGGCGCGATTTTGGAGTTGGTTGGGCAGCTGGTACAGCGATGCATCCGGACCTGCCACATCCGCCTTCGCCTCGTTTTGCCCGCCGAAAACGCTTGAGAGCGCGCCACCTAAACCGCCAGCCATAGAGGCCTCCTACTGTTTCTTTTTGTCGCCCGTATGGACGAGGTCGGACTGCGCCTGCGCTATCAAAGTTAGTCCTAGAATCTGACAAGATGCGCCAAAATCTACGCCAGACTTTGCCGCATCAGTAATTTGTAGAGAGAGGGCCCCCGCCGCGCACACGCTGCCAGGAAGGCGCCAGCGGCCGACGTAGGTGTTGTCAGAATCGCCGCCGAAGGGCGATGTGGAACCCCATGCTCCGCTGCCCCAGGCAGTGGTGCCGATGCCCACCGCAGAGTCGTAGCGCAGCGTGGTATCGGAGGCGTCGCGGTAGTCGCGAAACAGTTGCACCGCCAACGTGTGAGGGCCTTCATACGCGCCCAGTAGCGCAAGGTCTGTGTACTGCCCCCACTGCATTAGGGCCCCGACTTTCTGCCACGCTGTGCGGAGTGTGAAACTTACCGGGCTGGTGTCGTCTTTGTAAAACCCGTCTACCTCGTAGCAGACTTTCCCGTCGCTACGGGCAAAGTGGTAGACGCCGTTGTGCAGCGTGGCGTTGAACTGGCTGTAATTTGAAAATGTGGTCCATTGGCCGCACACCAGGCTGCCGCCATATTGCGCCTGCAGGCGATAGTGGTAGACCAGAGAAGGGCTAGCCAGGGCGCCGAATCGCACCGTCGTCTGCTTGGGCATCAGCACGGCGGATGTAATGTTTTTGGAGAGAGTCAGCGGTGCCACGGGCTGGCCTACGAACGTCAGATTCATGGCGCGCGTCAGCAGCCACACGCCCTTCTCCGACTGAAAGTAGACGCCGTCTGCGGTAACCAAGATCGAGTTGCGGGCGATGCACCCCACCTCGGTGGTGAGGATCTGCGTGGGAGAAAAGTCGTCGTTGGCCCCATCCACGCCAGGGCCATTTTGCCCGTAAAAATACAGGATGCCGCGCTGTTTAAAGATGACAACCTTGTCATCCATGGCCGCCAGAGCCGTAATGGGCCCAGAGATACCCGACACGCGTTTTGTAAAGGCCAAGCTGGTGCCGAGGCCTTCATTTTTCACATAGGCCTTAGAAAAAGTGAGCACCTCGGGATCTTCGCTGTTGACCGTGAAGATGCGATTGCGACTGTGCGTCACCAGCAGCGCAGCGGGCCACGGGTCGTTGGCCAAAACGTTGCCAGTCGTGTACAGCGTCTCGGCTGCTACAGCCCCCGTCGGGAACGCGACAGACGTAAATATGGTGCCATAGCTGCTCTGGTAGGACCCAAGTGCCGCCGTCGTGTTGGGCTGCGACGCAATGCGATAAAATAGCGACCCATTGGCCTTGGTAGCGTACAGCGCCACCGTGACGTTGGGTTTGTTGGTGGCCGCAAGGTTTGACACCACCACCGTAGGCAGGCCGCCCGATGTAGTGACGCTGTAGGTAACAGGCACGCTGGGAGCGCTACGGTGGTAGTTGCCCTGCGCATCCACCCACTCGTAGACAGCGCATATCTGGTACACCGTCGGGCTCGCGGCTGGGCCGCCGGGGGTTGACGAGCCCCCCGGGTCCGTCACCGTGATGATATCGGGTGCGAGCAAAAACCCCTGCTCGGTGACCTGCGCGCCATCGTAGCCTGCCACAACACCGCCGGAAAACAGTCGCGTATCGCCAATGCGCGCGGTCTGCAGCGTGTAGGCGGAGGTAAATGTCACGCCATAGATCCACGATGCGGAAATATTGACCGACGCCAGATCGGTCGTCGATGCGATGATGCGCACGACTTTCAGCGCAGGCACCTCGAAAGTTGCTCCGTTGACCATAGGGGATGGCAGCCGCGCCGAAGGCTGGGTTATCCCGTAGCCCAGCTGCGCCACAAAACGGCCTGCCGAGACGTTGAAAAGAAACATGCACGCCTGCGGGGTCGTCGCGGCGTATGTCGGGGTCCCCACTCCTGATGCGGTCGCGTAGTTCGTTACTGTACGATTGTTTACTGTAACGAACACGTAGGTCTGCCCGCTGTAGGCGAATGGGCGAGAGGCAAGGGTGACGCTATGTGCATAGTCGAGTGCCGCGACAGTACCGTTGCCCTGCGAGGGGAACCAACTGGAGAGCGTGTTTTGCGTGTTGTTACTGGCGGGCGGCGTCCACGTCACATGCGTCTGCACGGAGGCACCTGCCTGATGCAGCGCGGCGACTTGCGTTACCGGCTGGGTAGAGGCGGCGGCGATGCCCACGTTGTAATAGATCGACTGGGCCGGCGTCACATACGACGCCGCTGCCACATCGTAGTTTTCCTGCACCACCACCGAATTGCGCGAACCCGCAGGAGCCGGCAACGGCATCGGAATAGGCCCGACCGCCCAGCTCACTGTAAATTTCCCGGCGCTTCCCGAATAGTAGGGCGTGATATCAACAGCGGTAATAGTCGGGCTATAGGTAGTCGAAAAGCCCTGGCTTGGGAGCGTTGCCACCGCGCTCGCTGTGCCGTTGGGGAAAAGTCGGTACAGATTGACATAGCTGGTAGGCCCGCTAAAGTTGGAGGCAACGGCGAGCACCGTGTAAGTGCCGTCGGTGGCCACGGCAGAGATACCAGTCAGGTTGTTGACGAGCACCGAGGTCTGCGCGGGCGCCAGCGCATCAGGGAGGATGGGGGTGACCCAGTGGCCGCTGGCATTCTGCGTTACAAGCAAAAGGTTGCTCGGCGTGGCGACGAGCCGAGGGTTAAGCGTTCCCCCATTGACCGCAATGGGCTGGTCGAACACCAGGTAGGACTGGTCATTGGTGTCTTGGATGCTATAGCGCAGGCCCGATGCCACCGCGTAGACTGTGACCTCCCAGCGTCCCTGCCAACGCGCCGTGTCACACGCGGTCTGGTTGGCCTGCGTAGGTGATGCCGGGCGCAGGCTGGTGTTGCACGGAATGAGCCAATCACGCGGCACCCATTTGGCCTGCGACGTGCTACGCGTGTAGAGTTTTTTGTCATCGAGTGCCAGCAGGGCGGACTTGTGCGCGTGCACTGCTGTGGCAGACAACGGGACGGTCGTGCCCGCTACCTCCGAGGAGATGGTCTTGTAGCCTGCCCGCTTGCGAGGGTTTCCCTCGCGGTCAAAGTAGACATTGTCCGCCGTCAGCAAGGAATCGGGTGCGGCGACGCGCGCATCGTTTTGCGCATCGATGCCGCGCATCAGGCGGATATCTACAGGTGCGCCGGCCATATCAGCAGTAAACCCAGCACGTCACAATCACGCCCGTCTGGCCGGTCGTGCTCTGCGTCCATGAAAGCGATGTCACATTGATTGTAAAGGCCTGATTCGCAGAGAAAGTGTAGATTCCGGGGGTTGTCGTCGCCGAGGCTCCCGTGTTGACCTGCGACGCCGTGAAATAAGTGCCGCTGGCGGGCGCAAACCAGTTGGAGCTGAGCCCTGATGTAGAAAGCAGAAGGCCGGTATTGCCGCCCGGCGTGCTCCCCGTCGCGCCATAAGTGCGCACCGTTACGCCTGCGATGCTGCCAGCGAAGGGCGATGTGAAAGTTGCCTGAGAAAATCCCGGCGTGGCGCCGTGACAGTATTCTTGGATGGGGTTGGTGCCGTTGCTGTTAAGCGTGGAGGCCGGCAAAAATCCGCGCAGAGCCATAAGGCGGCTGCCCTGCAGGATGCCCCCTACAGCGTTGAGCGTGCCGCCTATGGTGGCGTTTCCGGAAATGGCGGCCGTGGTAGAGGCTGTAAGACTCCCCGTTGACACTGAGTTAAAAGAGCCGGTAGTTCCACTCAGAGGGCCAAAGCTGCCCGTGGCAAGGCTTGTGCCGTTAGTCTGATAGAATCCGTAGGTCTGCGTCGCCGCGTTGAATGTCACCTGCGCAAGCGACCCGCTGGCTCCATAGTCGCCGCCGATGCCCCCCAAAGCCTTTCCGCCCGACGTGAGCTGCACGAGCTGGTTGCTGCCGTTGAGGTAATACAGATCTCCGCCGAAATTAAAGATGGACCCGTTGTCGGCGGCTGCGCTTAGGACCGGCGCCTGCGCGGTCAGCTGCACGCTGCGCGTGTTGCCGAGCGTTTGATTCGACATGTTGAGTTTGTCGGTCAGCGCGATGGCCGACTGCGTTATAGCGGCTCCCTTACCCGACGTGTGGTCGTGTGCGTCTAGCAGGCCCAAACTTGTCGCAAAGTCGTTAACGTAGCCGGGCGAAGGGTCGTTGATCTGTGGGACTTTCAGCCCCATCTGCGTCGTTGTCGTGCTCATGTCTGAGAAACTCCGTAACCGATAATGTCAACGATGCCATTTTTCGAGGCAGCGGAAGGCACGACCATTTGCGCTGTCATGGTGGTATCGGCGCCTAAAGGCACCGGCCCCGTGGGCTCTGCGAACACGTACTTGGAACTGGCGGCAGCCATCCCTTGCCCATCGACCGGCACAATAAAGGCCTGGTTGCCGTTGAAACGGATGGAGATCTGCAGCGGAAATCCGCTGGCGGTAGGTGCCGCCGTGCCGTTGGGAAGGCGAGCAACCGCAGTCAAGGCGACGAGGTGGGCATTGTTAAGAACGGGGGGAGTGTACAGCACGCTGACGGGGTTGGTGCTTCCCATGTCAATAACGCCGCTGCCTAAGATCTGGATGCCCACGGTGCCGTTGATGCCGCCGATGATGCCGCTTAGACCCTGCAATAGTCCGGTGAGGATGCCCATCAGGCGGCCATTTCTACGGTGAAGGATGACACCAACTGCCCGGTGTTCGCGGCGTTCGCGGCGTAGTACACGTCCAATCTATCGCCTTGGGAAAACGGTACGGCACCCTTTGCAAAAGTTGCCGTGGTAGAGGTTGTGCCGGCCGTGGAAACCACAAGCTGCACGGTCGCAGCCGTGGCGGCTCCGCCCTTGTAGACCGTGGCCGTAAGGGTCGTCGCCGCCCCTGCTTGCCCTGCTAGGGCCACGCCTAGGATGCTGCCCGGGTGGGTGGCGTAAAACCCCTGCGTGAGCGCGCTGGCGCCGGTGGCGTTACTGTCGCTGGCCCACACAAGCGGCGTCGCCGCGGTTGCGAAAGTCGCTTGGCTGCGCTGCCATGGCCCAACGACCGCCTTGAATCCGGCCGCCGAGGTAACGCTGGGCGCGGTCATAGGCAGGCGCACCGTCAGCGCCTTGTCGGAAAAGTTAAAAGCGTTGTTGAGTTTTTTCACCGTGTCGTCGTACTGCGCTGCAAATCCATCGAGGGCGCGCTGCACGGTGCCGTCAGCGATGTTCCAGAGCCGCTGGCTTAAGTTGAGTCCGCTCATCAGCAGCGCGACCTGCAACGCATCACGCTGGCACCGTAAGCGTCTCTCATTCGGTGGCCCCCGCTTGCTTCCCGGGTGGCCGCAGCCTGAACCAACCTCGCCCTTAGAGTTTCGCGCTGGGCCGCCAGAGTTTGAATGTCGGCCGGGTTGTCGCGTGCTTTGACGCGCAGTTTGTAGGCCACGTCGGTGATGATGTACTGCTCCCAGCCGGATGTGACGTTTAGATCCAGCACGTCTGTGTCGTTGGTGAGGTAGGGAAACTGGTACACGTAGCGCATCTCCACCGTGCCGGAGCTGGTGGCTGGCGGGATGGCGATCTGCCCGGCTTGTATGCGGTAAGCGACCGGAAGGCCTGGCGTATTAAAAAGGTCGGCGCGCTCCGACTCGTCGTAGACCCGCAGGGGGACGCGGTAGCCGCCTTGCAGCAAATAGACGCCGCGCACTTTGTAAAAGTCCGTGGGCAGCGTGTAGGCCACCGTTCCCGGAACCAGTGTGATGTTGGTGCCTTTGACGAAATAGTCGGCCCAGCGCAGGATGAGAATGTCGAACAACTCGGCGCCCGAGTCGTTGATCATGGCGCCGATCTGGGCGTTGGTGGCGAACTGATTGTCGTTGAGTTGCTTAAAGTCTGCCGCGTCGATGGCACGGGTGCGTAGCTCTAAGAGCGTCACCGATCTAGACACTACGCACCCGCCCTTCGACTGCTACCTGTTAGACGTCAGTATCCGCCATCGCCACGGCGTCCGAAAATGCCTGAGCCATCCCTGCCGGGTCGTCGGCCTTGACGGCGTCAAGAAAGTCGGCCATCGCCTGCTCCATGGCCTCGCCTCCCATGTCGCCTTCATCCTCCATGGGAGATTCGTCGCCCATGTCGTCGCCGGGCGGCTTATCCATGGCCAGCATTGCTAGGGTTTTCTTGGCCATCAGTAGTTGGCCCCCAAGCTGGTGTTTTTGAGCCACACGACAAAGTGGATGCGCGTGTTGGCCTGAAACGCCTGGTCGTTGACAGCGGCCTTGGTGGAGGAATCCAACAGGCCGATGACAAACTGCTTGGTGGTACTGAAAGTCGGCTCGGCCAACACCTGCACCTGCAGGCCCAGCGTCGGGCTCTGGATCTGCAGCTGGATGGCGTCGTAGTCGTTGAACGTGTCGGCCAGCGTCACCGTGTAAGTGTTCGCACCTGCGGTGTGAGCCACGGTAAAGTACCGCCCCTTCACGTTCGAGACAGTGGTTGCCGCGCCGTTGGGCTGAAACGACCCGGCTACAAAAACCCGGGCCTTCCCAGGGCCGCGCACACATTCAAAATTGGCGTTTGCCACGTAGCCTCCTTAGACCTGGGGAGCCAGGTCGGCGTAGCCGTTGTCGGAGATCTTGCGGCAGCCAATGGTGTAGTAAGCGCCCACGCGGACCTCGTAGGTGTCGTCGTTGGCGTCGCGCAGCCATTCCTGGTCGTTGTCGAGGTCAAAGATGTGCGGCGCGTCTTTGAGGCTGTACAGCTTCCAATAGGGCAGCGTCAGGGCGAAGGCTTTGTTGCTCGGGCAGGTAAAGTCGGCAAAGACTTTGACCGGACCACCCGCGCCCATGAACTCGATTCCGCTGAAAGAAACGGTGGCCACCTGGCCGGCTGCGCTGCGGGCTTGCTCGGTGATGCGGGTGTAGACCACCTTCGTTGCGAGCGACTTTTGCATCGCTCGAAACTGGACGTTGTTCATGAAAATGTGGGTAATTTTAGCACCCTCACGAGCGCACTTACCCTCTAAGTCAATGATGGCCTCCTCCACGGGTTGGTTGGTACCATCATGTGCAACCCCACACAGCCGAGTTTTGTCAGGGAACACATCTTGACCGTACAGAAACACCTGGCCGGCAGCGGTCGGTCGCTGCGCCGGGGGGAGCAGCCAAGATTGCAGGCCGGGGGCCACCATGCCCATGTCGCCCGAGCGGTGGATGTAGTCGCCCGCGGCTGCGGCGGTAATGAAGCTGTTGAGGTTGCCGGCGAACTGCAACGTGCCAGCGTTGCGGTCGATCGAGACAATCTGCGCCTGCCCAGTACGCGGCGTGGTGCCGGTGCGCAGCGGAGCGAGGGTGATGAACTGGTATACCTCAAAGTTGGCGATATCGTTAATATCACTGAGCGTGATAGTGTTGGTGGCGACGTTGGAGCCCGCGCTAATCTGCCCACGGATGCCGGTGCCGTCTCGGTACATGGAGATGGCGATGCTTCGCACGCTCTGGTTGAAGGCGCCGTCTACCGCCGTCTTGGCCAGCTCCATCCACGCGCCCTTCTCATTGCGGGATGCGAGGTCGGCCTCGCGCTGCACACTTGCGAGGGCGTAGTCTTTGAAGCGGGTGAGGTTAAAATTCGCCTCTTGGGAGTTCGACTTGTTAGCCTTGGCCGTCTGAAAGTTGGCGCTGGCGCCCTGCGGATCACCGTAAATGACCGGGATGGGCAGCGACTTTCCGCCAAAGTCGTTGAACTTGGGCATCAGCCCGAAGAGAGACGACTCGCCGAGAACGGAGTTATACGGTTTGTCGGAGGTGTACCACTCCTTGAGTGCCTCCTTGTTACCTACAACGGATTCAGCATTTGCCAGAGTCACGGGCATCCCCACGCGCCCTAGCTCATAGGCTTAGCGGCGCTTCGTTTTTGCCGCCTTGAACTGCTGCCATTCGCTGTCGTCGTAAGGATCGACGTTGCCCGAAACCTCGGGCTTGCGCTGGCCGCTTGAAGGCGACGCGTTGGTTAATTTGGGTTTGCCGCGTGTCGGCTTACTGCGTTGCTTCGCCGGGGGCTCGTCGGAGGCTGGCGCCTCGTCTTCCTCGCCCTGCTGGCTTTCGGGGTCGTCGTCTGACGCCCCAGGCTTTTGCCAGCCGATCCTCTTAGCGATTTTTCGGGTCGCTAGGGCCCGCTCTACGGTCTGGCCATTTTGGTCTTCGATGGTCCGTTCGATGATCTCGCAAGCTTGGGCCTCCGAAAGTCGCTCGCCCTTTTCGGCAAGCCAGAGATCCATCAACTCGGCTACATCGGCGTGGGCATCGTAGGCCCGAATCAGCTCATACTCGTCGGGTTTAGAGTCAACGACCGACTTTATTTTGTCAATAGTCCGGTTTGTTTCTTGACTCTTTTTCAACTCCGCCAGCTCCGCCTTGTAGGCGGCCAGCTCCTCGCGGATCCCTCGCGTCTCTTCGGAGATGCGCTGGTGCGTAGGGTCGTTGGCCTGCTCGGTGTTGCGGGTCAAAAAGGCGTTGAGGTCTTGAGGAGATATGTTCCCAGCCTGCAGCCACGCACCGATGTTGCCCTTGGCCTTGCTGCGCATCTCCGATAACCGGCTTAACTCGGCCTGCCCGGCGCCGCGCTCTTTTTCCCACGCAGCGCGCTCCTCCTGCCATTTGCGCTTCTCGCGACGCAGGTTCGCGTACTGCCGGGCGATGCGCTCCTGTTGGCTGTCTTTCTGCTCGGCGCCCTCTTGAGGGGCGGCGTCGGCCCCGGGTTGCTCTGGTGGGTGCGCTTCGGTGGGCTCGGCTTGGGCGACAGCCATGAGACTCCTCCATGTCGATATTGGCCGCAC
>JACCDR011481327.1_pt1 | contig 12107 bp, 18 predicted proteins | sample 7446431 | NCBI WGS metagenome assembly JACCDR01 (sample SAMN15323443, study PRJNA562643) | freshwater metagenome | isolation source: river surface water | place: USA:Blue River Watershed | collected 2017-08-17
TGCAATTGGTTGATCGTCTTGTCCGGAACTACCTCGTAACAAGGTATGAACCCCAACTTTTCGCTGAGCCAATTGGCAAATGCTGCACCGTCAATCGCGGCTACGTTTGTTTGTGGATAATCGCGGTTGTCCTCGAATTGCCATTCGACGGCGGGAGGTATTTCACGCATGGTCTCCATACAGAAGTACGTGTACACTTCTACTGTGAGAGGATGAGCCCAGTGAAACACTGGTCGATCCCAGCCTTTCTTGTGAACAATGACAAAATACGGGATGTTCATATTCACCTCGTACTCAACGCCACGTGTGACGTCTACGAAGTGCTTTGTGGGAAACAAATCCTCCGGGAGTTGTTGAAGCTTGTTGCTCACGAATGCAATTGCTTCTTCCAAAGTCCACTGCTTTTTTTCAGTGTAGTCCTCTGGGATGTTTTGCAAGAATTGCTCCGCATCAAAATCGGAAGGTGTAAAGTTCGCGAGATATGGATCGCTTGAAATTAGTGGCATGTTATAATAATTGAATGGTTGAATGAATTATCGAATGTATTTCATCAGTGGCAATGAGATTAATGCTACTGGCCAACAAGTAACGTACAGAATCAAAAATCTAAAGCTAAAATATCTAGCTCTGACTGTATACAGGATAAACAGGACTATACCTGTTAAAATCCACGTGTGAGGTGTTTTGTACATTGCATAAAAGCAAGGTATACAGGCTAGCATCAAACTCCATAGAATGATGCTGCCTGTTCGACTTAGTTTATTCATCGAGATCGTCAAATTCTTGGTTACTAATATGGACTTCATTGTTTTTGACAACAAAGCCATTTTCTTGTATGTCAGAAATGGTTAGATATGTAACCCTACCATCTGTTGCAATAACTGGGATTAGTTCTTCCATTAGTCTGCGATTGTGGTCAGTAATGAAAATCCTGTAGGTAATGGAACACGTCCATCAGGAACATCATCAGGGCGGCATGTAAAAATACCACCAGTGGTAGTTTCACAGTACTTGGCAACCCCGTCCTTGACGAGACTTACCAGCTTTTCCATAAAGGAAGCTTGGAGTTCATTTAATTCATCCATTTTTTTTGATTAAGATGAGATGATATAAAAGGAAAAAAAAGACGGCACGTAGCAACACCGTCCTGATAAATACCTCTTGAAAAAACGAGACACATTACGAACAATACCGTTATTGTCATAATTAGAAAAAAAAACAGGTGCTCCGTTAGATTTTTACTGGGATGTTGTATCGCTTACTCTCAGCGATAATCCATTGACGTAGTAACCGCTGCGCAGTAAAGATTTCGGTAAAAGTAGACTTGTCAATCCTTGATGCAGACTGATACCTTCCAGTTTCAACCATTTGCCACGCTTGGTATACGTACACTGCCATTCTTAGGAAATTGGCACGAGCAGCTCTACGTCTGCTCATTGGATCATTCAGAGCTGCAAGAAGGGCTACAATGAATGATAAGATGATCAAAGTGATTAAGATTTTCATGTTATAAAGTGATGTATAGTTTTGAATCGAAAGCCCGATGAATCACCGAATTACCAATTGGGTGCCATTTAAAAAATTGATGCTTCCGATAAAGAGGTTTGTGCCAAACCGATCCTTGTACTTGAAACATCAAATTATGTTGTTTCAAGTTGTCGTATGCGTTCTGCATACTCTTGTATTCGATCCAGTTGAGCCTTTGTAGGCTCTTCAATAGCTTGTAAGCGCTCTAGTGCTAATTGCAGCCTTATAAGTTCTGCGTTCTCTTCGATTGTCATTTGTACTTCGGTTTTAGCTTCGTTAACTGAAGCTTAATTTTAGCAATCTGTTCTTGGTCGTCATCAGCAATTGCTTCGTCGAGTTGTTCATGTAGAAGCGCAACTTTGTTAGCAATTCGTTTAATTTCGGGTGTAATCGGATCTTCCTGTTTCATGTTAGATGATTTAAAAACCCCGGAGCTCCACACAAAAATTGCTCCGGGGACAAAATGAAACCAAATGGAAATTCTTCCCAAGTCATTACCTCAACCCTCCCACCTCGACTTGGTTTTATTCTTGCGCAAACACCATTCCTTGTAGGAATGGTATAAGCTGTTTCTTTCCGTAAAAGTCATTGATCACTTGATACAACCTCTTTTCATTGAGTTGTACCCTCGCATCAAGAACTATTAGCTGATAGTGTTGTGCATCAATCGTCCGTTGCTGAACGATAATTTGCTCCTGCAACAGCTCGTTTTGGCGCTGCATGGCAGCAAATGCGCAAATGCCGCCAAAGATAAGCAGCGCACCAATAACAAATGCGACTTCGACATTCTTTTTGAATGTCTTAAATGAATTAACCATATTAGATTATTTAGAGTGACTTAAATCGGATAAAAAAGATGGAGGTGGCAACTGGGCTCACCTCCACTTAACATGCTATGCTATGAACAAATAATATCGTCGTCCTCATTCTTATAGAATGAGATATTGTGGTCTAATAAACTTTGTTCAGAATTACAAGCGCATAAACAATCATTGTCTGAGCTTTCTTGGTAGCCTTCGTGTACAATAGGCGCAAACCCAAAGTATTCTTGAAATTCTTTAGGAGTTTCGATCTCTACGGTTGGGGTAATAATTTTCTGACACATAAATTTACAATTTGGTAGTTTTAAAACGTCAGCGACAACTAGTGCCGCTGACTTCTTACAAACAGGTAAACATGAAAATATCTTATAGGATGAAAAAGTCAGCAGCTCTATTCTAGCTGCTGACAAAACACTACGATTCATCCCATGAAAAGAGCGATCTTCTTGGAATCGAACCAAGTATGTCCCCGAAAAGACAAGATCTACCAGATTTTAACGAACACAAAGCAATTACTTTATCAGCATTGCTTCAAGTTCTTCGACAGTTTTCTCTGTCAGCGCGGCTTCCTTCTTAGCCTTGATCAACTCCAAGATTCTTTGGTTATGCTCTTTGTCTGCCGCACGAGTTGCAGCTGCTTCCGCTTCATTTTCACGCACATTTAGTACATGGGTTACAACAGCAAGTCGTAATGCGTTGAGCTCCTGTTCGCGAGTACGCACGGTTTTGGTGCGTCTTGTTGATTTGCCGTAGCTCTCAACTAAGTCATTAAGAGCTTGTTCGTAATCCACAAGCGTAGAATGAGGAGCAGTCCACAACTCTTCAGTAGACACGTTTCCGTTTACTGCAAAGCGCAGTTTATTACGGGACGCGAGTTCAAAAATATTGTCCATTAGATCAGAATTTTACTTTTACAACTCGCTGGAACGAGCCTTTGAGTTTGAGAATTACTTCATCTTTTACAGTCGAATTAAATCCGACACCAGATAATTGATCTGGTTGTGGATTAACCCGAGTAGTATCTGCCAGCACTTCCATAACCTTACGGTGTTGGAGTAGATCACCAATCAAGTATTCATTGTGGAATGAACGCATTGATGTTTCTGTGCGACACTGGTCAAGCATAAAGAAGTAGTGCTTGTTGCCTACGTTGTTTTCACCCCAGAAGTTTGGGGATAGACATACTAAGTTGACTTTATGGAACTGACCAGTCTCCAATCCCCAGATAGTTCGTGACGAGCTGCTCTCTGGCAAGTGGTGTTGGATTGTGAACTGTCCATTGGTTACTGTAACTGTAGCAACTCGGGTTACACTTCCAGAATTTGTAGGTCTATCAAAATAGTAATTAAACGTTTCACCATTAAACTCTATTTCAACCTTGAACCCATTGTTAGGTGTTCCTGAATAGTGATTAACTGAAAAGTCGTAGTTACCATTAGGTATGTGATTTTGCCATGTGATATTTTCGATACCAATTGCAGTTGGTCGAATCATATCAACATCTAACCATCCACCACTTTTAGTACAGCGTTTGTCAGCGTAATAAATGGTTTTGAATGGTGTTTTACAATGCAAATCGTAATCCATACTACCTCTAGTATCTTCATCATTCCACTGAAGTGAACAACGCAATACACCTGTAACTTTACCCCCGACTAATTTTACGTTCTCTTTGATCTGGCTCTTACCAGTCAAATTACCATTGTAAGTCCAAGAGAAGTTGTTGCTCCACTTGAAAATACGCTTACTTTCTGGCGTGTTAGCTGTCAATAGTGACGCAAGATTACCTTCCAACCTGTTTTCCATAAACAGTTCTATGTCAGTACAGGTAGGAAGTATTTCAGCCATGAACTTTTCAATGGTAACTTCTTCTACTGTATCAAACTGACTACGTTTATGACGTGTAGATATTGCTGGTTTAACTCCTGCAAACAATGCAGAGGTTTTAACCTCTTTACCATCGACGTTCATGTGCTTTATTTCTGACAGGTTAATATCAGAAAGGTTAGCAAACCTACGATTGAATGACTCCTCGTAGCCGTTATCAATAACAAACCGCTGGGCCTCTTCAATTTGACGTTGAGTTATCGGTGCTTTTGCCTTCATATAGTTGGCTGGATCGGCGCGTTTGTTCCAAGTCAAGCATGCTTGATTGAGATCAACACCTTCTGCTAACTCTACACACAATGTACCAATCAGTTCGTTGCGAAACTTGGCTATTGGGAGGTTGTAAGACTTAACCCAACACCAATTGCCACGTAGTTGCTGCGGAATGTTATCATATTCTTGCTTGAGCTGAATAAACTGTTCAACCTTTGCAAGATATGAATCCCCATTCAGCAATGATCCTTGTGTAATCAAATCCCGCACCAGTACAAGTGTATCCAATGGAATTTCTTCCATAGCACGTTGGAACACGCTTTTTGGCTCTCTGTAGTTAGCCATAACAGCTTCTACAGACTTGCCAGATTTGTCCACAAACTGAGTATCAACAAACACATGGAAGTGGTGAAACTCATAGATGTCAGTAGAGTTAACCCTACCAAACTTTGCAACTTCTTCAACAGAGTATTGCTTAGGCGTTTTAGCGTGGCCTAATTGAAATACTTTCTGTGTCTTTTTACAAGCCTCGTAAGGCAGAGAATTTAACTCTGCATACGTCTCGAAAAAGACTTCAGTCACTTTACCTGTTGCGATCAATTCGCGGATCCCCGCAAATGTATTTGCAAAGATTGTACCTGTAACATCGATGTCAAACATTGATATTACATTGTAGTTGTCATCAATTGCAACAATATTCCCATACCTACGTATGAAGGACTTATCATTGTTGCAGTTGTGCGTTGAGGAATTGGGGTCGCGGAATACCGGATCTTCTTCAGGACTGAAACCTGCAAGATATTGATCCCAGATCTGCTGTCCCGAAATATTCAGTCTAAACAATTTAAACTGTTGGATGGCAGTAAATTGTGACTGAATGCGTTCATTCAGCTGTTTAAATGTCATTGGTTCTTTTTTAGATACATGTATACTTGTTGGCACCCTTGTACTACCTCCATGTGCTTATGGAGCCATGACGGTAGCGAGTCATAGATCTCTTTTTCGCTTCCAGCTTCACAATACATGTGAAGTACTAGATTTGAGTAGTCAGAGCTATGATCTGCAAGAGCTATCCCTGTGATTAGCTCGTGTTTTATTTCAAATGTAGGCATGATCACATGTTAAAGGTTAAAGCGTTTCCACGCTTAAAACTTATGTTTCCTTTTGTACCACTAATAGGTATAACAGGATTTAAAGCCCTGTAGACTTAAATTGCCCACAATACTAGTGGGCTACAGTTGTGTGCTTTCATGTTTGACGTGATTACATGTGAAAAAATAACCCGCTCGGAACAACACGGGCTGAAACCACCAAACCCATACAACAATAACGAAAATTCCGATACCAGCGGAGAGCTGGTTTATTTTTTAATCATTATTTGTAGGTAGCATGTGTCGAATATCTTCTCGACAATGTAACTGTATCCACTCTAGTTGGATACGAGATAAGAAGGCACACACACCCCAACGTAATTGATTAAGGCTAAGCGTTTTTATGTCATCAGGATAAAGTTTTTGATCTCTATAATTAATGTATTCTATTTCAGATACATTGTTATATTGAGCAAAACCTTCCCAGATTCTCATTTCAGCGTTAAGAGCCTGCATAGTAGGCCACCTATCACCTTTAATCTTAGCCATTGTCTTTTCTCTTTTTGCGTATAGAGATCTGTACTGCTTTTCTTGTCTAACAAGTTGAGCAACAATAGCCTTATTGATCTTTGATTTCATATTGTTAAAGTTTAGTAATTAAAGGCAGAGAGCAGAACAACTGTTCTCACTCTCTGCAAAACATCCCATGAAAAAACTTGCAGAGATACAGGAATCGAACCTGTTTTACCCAATAATCTCTGTTACAGACTGAGGCTAAAGCCGATAACGTAGTTCCAGTAGTCGGCATTGCTGAACCCGTTGCGGTAGGATAACCGACAATAGTGATTGTCAAGGTGCCAAGAACCACCGTAAAATCTTATCTTAATCATAATACAAAGGTTATAGCTACGTAACTAGCAAGCCATTTTGAAGCCCAATACATGTCGCCTATCTCATAAAAGGGTACGTCTGTACCACAACAGGAAACACCTCGGTAGTAAATTAGCTTGATCATAGTCAATGTTTACAGGGTGAGTCGAAAAGCGGCAAGGTTAGTTCTATTGTCGGTAAGATTAAGCCAGTTACGGTCAGGTACCAAACAATTATGACTACTCCGGTGATAACAACCACCAAAAAATCTTATTTTGAACATGGTGACCGATTTACAACGTGAAATAAATGGTTATATCGTCGCTGCGAAACGGATAATTCCAGCTATCACGACACACAACACGGCACTGGTGCAGAAAAGCTTCCCAATAAGCTCCATGTACAAATATAGTCATAGCATTAGTTTTATTAGTAGATACCTACTACGATCTAACGTGCGCCAATGATGGTACGGTATATTTTGTAGTTGAAACAATGAACAGTACCAATCATGTCCGGAGTACCTGAAGTCACTGGTAAGAATGATTCTTTTCATGTTCATTGTTAGAGTGTGAATCGAACACCGATAGCAACATGTTCAAATGACCGCACGTAAGTAATGTGATGAGCAACACCACAAAGTAGTGAATCATTTAACCACGAACCACCTCGGCAATTTCTGCCTTTTACTTTTATCATGGCATCACGTTTACAGTGTAAAGTAGAAACCCAGAATGACGATACGATATGAGCTATTCCAGCTGCAACGAAAAGCAGAACGGCAGAAGCGCAAACGATCGTCCCAGTGACTACCGCAGAAATGAATACGTTTTATCATAATGATAATGTTATTCCGTATGTCGGAGTTGATTGAAATGCTCGAACAGCAGAATTCTTGTAATACGGCCCGCAATTGACATTTATACAATACCACGCAACGCCACAAGGTAGAATGTTTATCATAGCATTAAATTTACTTTGATTTCTTCTTCACAAAGCCAAGTTAATGCCCCGCTGAACGATGCTTCACGTAAGCTTTGACTGCTACTGAACCAGGAGCCACCACAAAGCTTAATTATGACTTCTATCATAGCATCAGTTGTATTTTTAGAAGCGCACTACTTGAGCGAGGCTCTCATATCAGGTAGTAGTTGAATATTCTTCGATCTATCATTGATTCCCAATAATGACCGCAAAAGAAGAATGCGTGCTTCATATTGCGATGTTTATTGTAGTGTGACTCTCGACACTTACTACGTGCCATGATATACAAATCCTTGACAGTGAGCATGATAACAGTAGATTCAACGATTGTGCTAGTACCCCAACTAACATATATGTCTTCATATTGAAAGCTTTACTGTTATCTGTGGGCCTCGGTTCCGGGTTGAGAACTTTGAGGTTAAAGTAGTAACTAGCTTTAACCAGTTTACTGCACCTGTCCAGTTCTCACCTAAAACTGTAACTATCATACTTTTCTGAGATTGATCTCCCAAAAGAGTATGAACACCCTCCATTCATCGCCGTTGTTCCAGCGTTGAATATGTAGTATTGCAAAACCGTGGTTTTTAAAGATCACGATTTCCCACATGGCATTGTTGTTGGATGTGAGTACCATTAGTGCCCAGATTCCAACAACAAAGCAACAATATGTTACAAACACAACAAGTTTGTAGTCCATTATTGTTCTACTTTTTGATAAGTTTTCTCCACCAATCAACATCAATCATTATAAAACGATTGGTTTTGGTGTTTTTAAAGGCTATACCATCTTCTAAGACAGCTGTAGTTTCAGTACCGTCGCTTAGTTTTACTTCGATTTCCTCATTACTTGGAGGTATTGAAGCAGATTCGTTTTTCTTCCACTTGTTTTTCATGAACTTTGTATTTGATGCGTTTAAAAATGATTACAACGTTAGAGCTCAGTTTCTGGTGCTATTTAAGATCTCTTAATTTCAAGATCACTCTAAGGTTGTAATTTGTCTTAATCTGTACCTTTGGGAATTGGTCGCACCCACTCGTAAAGCTTCATATCATCTTGATACAGCTTCACTCTGCGAAGTTGATGTCTATGGGCGTATGCAGCGACTGTGCGCCACATAATCTGCCTTGGAACACACTCTGGACACGCCTCTTTTGTAAGACCTGCAATCGTTTCCAATTCTTCCCCGTCAACAGTGTTTTGTAACAAAACTGTTAGTCCAGGGTCGTTGGAAGAATTGTGTGTCTCTAACCACATTCCCTCTTGCACAAAGGGTGTTGAAGTGTCACGTTTTCTGAGCTCTTGTGAAGCTCTGAAGATCATGTATGTGCACAACAGGATACCTATTGCACCCAAGACCAAAATAGTTCGGATTGATTTATTCATTACGTATTGTTTTTAGAATGAATTTTCATCATAGTTCTGCCTGATGAGGGGTCTAAAAAAATTATTACCCATACTATCACTGCAGTCAAGCAATATTGGTCTACGTTCCTTATCGACCGTGAAGAAACAACCTGTAATATTTGACGGACTTCCGTCGCGGTTCGCAACGCAACCTTCACCTATAAACGTTGCATCGGGATATTCATCTGAAGAATCCCCCATGAGGTCGTATGGTACGATCTCACCATTAATGATTGCTCTTTTACCCATTGTTTTTGAGTTTACGGTTTACACCTATTTCAAAAAATGGAGTGATGTGTAACGCATATACAACAGCTTTGTTGTCAACGTTACTCACACTAACACCTAGAACTAATGGAACAACCCATTGAAATCTAGTTATTAGCTTTCCTTGAAACTTCATAGTACTTGAGTTATATTGAGTATATCAATTACTCTGTAAGAGTACTTGAACCCGTTGTTTGGATGATTTACACCGTAGCCGTTCAGTATGTTACGAGCCGCAGTATAATCTTGACAAAATACAGGGTATCGAGGAAAGTCTTCTATCTGTATATCCAGATATTTACCTTTAAAAGCTAACATTGGACTACTATGACTCCCTGCTACTTCTGCGAACTTCTTGGTAATCAACATCTTGTAACCGAATTTCTTCTGATTACCAATATGTTGGCACACACCTCCAAACTTATGAGGTTTGGAGACTAAGCATATTCCTGCTACAATGAGTTCTGCTATATCACCAATACAAGTTCTTCGCTCGTCTTGGTGTATTCTTACAGTGAAATTATATCTCATAGCAATAGGTTTCAGTAATTAAAAATCCGACTATAACGGTCTTATACAATCCGTATAAGGTTTGAATTTCACGGTTGTCGCAATGGCCAAATGCACAATAGATTTCTCTAAGGCACGGCCACGACGCGACTATAATGGTTGTAACCTTACCAAGGGAGCCATGAAAATAGACGGTGCGGCAAGCTTTGTCTATCCACGTTACTGAGATACTGTTATAACTCCATTTTACCCAACATCACTCATAGTTGGTAGAGGTTCGCCCGCGTTGGGCATTCGCCGTTAGTTAATCATAAAGATCAACTCGCTTCGGCGTAAGTGAAACGGATACCGAGCACAGAATACACTGTAACCCGGCTCCGAAACACATTTTACTCAGGGGATGCTCTTACCCTGATTCAGCATTTCCTTGTCAATCGCAAGTTCTGCCATTTGCCTTCTCCTTACAGCATGGATAGACATGTTATCGACTTGGTGATCAACCCAAGCCTGCTGTTACCGCCAATCGACTTACCCCAACTAAGGAGGGTTTACGATACCCTTATATACAAGCTGTTTGCTCGGTAAAGGGTGTTTTAGTTAAGTAATTACCCCATAAACACGAAGGACATTTGAAACTACTGTTTCCCCACACGTTGCTTTACGCTTGCATACTTAAATGCTGTGTTGTTTCCCTTCTGAATATTGGATTGCAAGGCCCAATATCTGTTTACTTCACTCATCATTACACACAATGCCTCCGAGCGGATTAAATATTGCACTATGCTCCTTACTACAAAACCACTTAACTATTTATGCAACATTGCTTGCCTTGCATTGGCTTGCTCTATCTTTCGATAGTCTGGTTAGCATCCCATATCCAATTGGACTTAGGGTATAAATAATTGCTGTAATCGCCACAGCACCCCTCATAGGGAGACGGATACTTTCTCGTTAGTATAATACGGATTAGTTTTTCTGGCTATACTATCAAAAGCCGTGGAGTAAATATATTGCTAGTATTCTACACTAGCATTTACTTCTTCCCCTTCTGTGTGCCACCAAGCACCTTCAGGAGTTTTGGTCTTATCGTTACCGACATAAACCATTACAGTTTCCCAACCATAGTTGGGGTTAAACTGTTGGCTGGATACATACCAGCCTGTAAACTTCAACTCATTCATAGTTAGCTATTGTTTTATAATTGGAAGTTACTAAATCAAAGAGACAAAATCTTTAAACAGTTACATAGCCCATAATTGCTGAGGCCAGCTCTGATCGTATCTGTGCAAGCAAGTCCTTATAGGACGCCGCGATGACTACGAAAAGACATCTTGTTAACGCAGATTATCTCTCGCGCTAACTGTCTAATTCACTACTAATCTTGCTCTTCTGTGTAATTGATCGTGTCCAAGAATTGGTGGACACTTTCAAAGTATGATTCTGCCTCAGAAGAATTATCGTCCGAGTCGAATTCGTTAAAAAGAATAAAGACAGCTTCGTGGATATTATCAACTTTTTGTTGTGATAGAAGTGATTCTACTTCTTTGAAGCGTATTCCTAAGAATACAAGCTCTTCTCCATCCCACAAAATCTGGGATTTGATGAATAGAGCTATTATATCTTTGCGAAATTGGAGCTTATTCCAGACTTCACTCATTCTGGTTGACATCTTCACTTAGATTTAGTTTGGTTTCTTTACTCCCTTTACAGGTTTCAGCGCACGATCACTGTTGTTAAACAGCGTTACCAAATCGCCTTACTAGTTATACTCATAGCAGAGTGGAAGAGTATAGATTGACTATACTCTTCCCTTTCTTTTCTTTTTACTTGTACAACTGCCAACTAATCCCTTTCAAGTTTAGCATGGGCTTTGATAAGTGTAAATAGACTATCGGTTTCGTTTACAAAGATTGTATCCTTGATGACATCGATTGTATATGTCACCTCAATCGCAAGGATATAGTTGCAGTTTGGTTTCTGTGGATAATCATTATGCTTGAAAGCTCCAATGGTTGCAATGATCAACCCACCGATGATTACCACAATCATCGAAATAATATAAACTGTTGCCTTCATGGGTATAGTTTGAAAGTTAATGGTAATTGGTTGATAGACCTTAAAGTACAGTCCTTGTTCTGATGAATACTACACATCTGTAGTTACCGTAGTGACTACGATAGTAGATTGCAGGACACTTACGAGATTGGGTGTATTCCAAACTCTTCCCATCATATTCTTCAAGGACTCCCTCAAAGTCCTCTACAATGTTGGTAGCTTTCTTACCTTCCAGCTCTTGTTTAGCTGCTTTGATTGCAGCTTCATAAGGTATGATTTGTACCTACCAGTCTTATTGACGGCAGGAATTGGGGTAATGTGAATGATATAACGGTCTTAGAACGGTCGAAAATAAATGATTGATGAACAGTTGCTGTTGAAGGGTGATATGAGGTAGAGCTTCCACCCATATCACACCTAACACACTGATTATCAATCAGTTACGTCAATGAAATAAAAAACTAACCACTACTGAAA
>JACCDR010956792.1_pt1 | contig 12106 bp, 27 predicted proteins | sample 7446431 | NCBI WGS metagenome assembly JACCDR01 (sample SAMN15323443, study PRJNA562643) | freshwater metagenome | isolation source: river surface water | place: USA:Blue River Watershed | collected 2017-08-17
CCCTCCTACCTGTGGTTCTTCCTGGGTGCGCTGTTCAGTGCAGCAATCCAGCTCTTTTGGATCTACAAACTGGGGTTCCCCGTATGCCCATAATCACCATCACCCAAACCATCCGCACCTACTTCGAGGTGCCGGAGGGCTTCACCATCGAGGAGCTGCGTCACGAGGTAAATCAGAACTTCGATGACGAGGCCGAGGACGCCGTGCGTGAAGCGCAAAAGGTCTCGCTCAGCCGTAGATACAACGGCAAGCCCGTCCACGAGGTGGGCCAGAGCTGCGATTTCAAGGTCTCCGAAGGCTAAGACAGGAGCTAACCATGGCCAAGACCCAAAATGAATACGCCGCAGAGGGCGGCAACTACTGCCCGTCCTGTGGTAGCACTGACATCACCGGCGGCTCGGTGGAGATCGACCAAGGCTCAGCGACCCAGGGCGTGTTCTGCGGAGAGTGTGACGCCGAGTGGGTAGATCACTACAAACTCACCGGCTACACCTTCGAGGTCGACCCAGAGGCGCCCGAGGTGATCGAGTACAGCGTGTGCAGCGACTGCCTGACCTACGTGGCACACGGCGTCAATGACGAGACCAGCGAAGCCGAAGACGAGCACATGCAGATGCGCTTGCGGGACGAGCTCGACGGCCGAGAAGGTCACTGGGTAGCAGGTGTGCCGCCGACGGAGGATGACCCGGACGGCGTGCGCTATGACGAATTCAGCCGTGACCAGTGCGAGCTGTGCATGGATAGCCGTGCAGGCAGCCGCCACGGCATCAGCCTGGTCATCCCCAAGAAGTAACCCCGGCGGGCCCAGCCCGCTGCTCTGTAAGCATGCAATAGGACTACATCCATGACACCTGCAAAGCAGCAACAGCTCCTACAAAACCAATCCTCCCTGGCCCGCAAGGTGTACGAGGTCGTGCCGACCCGGGAGCCCTGGGCAGCCAGCCAGATCCGCGCGGCTCTGCAGGGCAACTACTCCATGCCAACCATCACTGGCGTGCTGGCCGACCTCAAGAGCCAGGGCCTGGTCAAGGAAGTGAGCCGCCTGCGCTTCATCCAGGTGGAGGTGAAGGAGACCATTGGGGACAAGATCCGCGAACTGCGCGAGCCCGTAGCGCCAGAAGACCACCGCGAGGCCCAGCGCCAGTTCGCCTTGGCGCAACAGGCCCAGCCAATGCACACAGTCGAGGTCAACCCGGACGCACATGCCTACGACGCCGACCAACCCCTACTGAACGGAAGCGAACCTGTGATTGAAGCCGTATTAGAGGCCCTGCCCGACGCCAAGGAAAGCCCGCTGGCTTTCCTCGCGGCCCTGGCCTCCGACCTGCGTGAAGCAGCGCAGGACCATGCCCTGCGCATCGGCAACATCGCCAGCCGCATCGAGGAGGTGGCGCTGAGCCTTGAAGGAGAGCGTGAGAACAATGCGGACGCTGTCACCCAGCTGACGGCGCTGCGCAAGACCTTGGCCAACTTGGCGGGAGCACAGCAATGACCAAACCAACAAAGACCCAGCAGGACCTGGTCGCCGCCGAGTGCCGCGTCCAGCACGAACTGACCACCCTGCGCGACACGGTGCGAGAGGCCTACCCAAAAGGTAGCGTGCTCCGGGTCCGTAAGGGGCGCGCTGACATCCAGGTGGAGATCACGGGCTACCCGGGAGGCAACCCAGCGGTGATCGGCGGCTTCAACATCAAGACGGGCAATGCGGGCAAGTGGCACTGGCGCGACGTCCAGGAAGTCCTGGGCAAGCGCGGCCCGCAAGGCTCCATCATCCCCTACGAGGACTGACCCATGGGACTCAAAGTTATCAACAGCAAGGCCGAGGGCGACCACGGCTACATCGGCGGCTACCAGGGCACCCGGATCGGCGTGTACGCCAAGGACCTGTGGGCAGCTAAACAGGCGGTGGTAGCCCACTTCAAGCCGTCCAAAAAGAACGCTGGCCTCGTGTGGGTGGAACTCGCCGAACACGAAGACGGCACACCTGTCACCACGTTCATAAGCTGAGGTGGGTATGGCCAAGCTCTACGATTTCTGCTTCGTCGTCCGCCGGGCGACGTTCTTCCGCGCCGAAAGCGGCAACGTCATGGTGACGGTGCCCTACGGAAGCAGCTCGGACGTGTATCACGAAAGCGCTGCCCAGATGACCTTCGCCGGCGCAAAGGCACACCTTGACGCTCTGTCCGCCGCTGAGCAGCGCGACCACAAGGCGTTCCTCACCATGAAGTACCGGGACGATCGCAAGCCACCAGGGTTTGGCAGCGGGCACTCCGTTGACGCCTGGCGCACGGAGGGCAAGTGATGGAACTGTTCTTCCTCGCCGGCATCGTCGTGCTCACCGTCGGCATCTTCATCCAGACCTGCCGCATGCACGAGGCCCAGGTCAACCTCACCGAGGCCCGGCTGGACGCGGAGGAGGCCACCTACCGCGCGGTCTCCGCTGACATGCACTGCGTGCAGCAGAAACGGGCGCTGTCGGACTACGAGCGGGTGCTGGCCGAGCTGGAGCAGCGTACCGGTGTGCGTCGCTCCGAGATCGTCGTCGTGCCCCGGCACGCCACTGAAATCGTTTTTGACAGGAGCTGACCATGGATCAGACACCCAACACCTATGCCCAGGAGCACTTGAACAGCCTGGCCGATGAGATCGGCGCCATCACCAAGCACCTGGCGGCGGACCCAACAGTGCCTCGGGAGATGGTAGGCGAGCGTGTGCTCAAGGTCGCCCTGGCCATGCTGCAGCGTCCCCGCCCTGAAGCCGGCGAGGTCGACCCCATCCTCTGGCAGGCCATGAACTCGGTTCGAAGTGTGCTGGTAGAGGCCCGGGAATGCTCGGGATTCGAGGGGCCGATGCAGGTGGAAGCGGCCCTGCGGCGCTACCTGACGAAGCTGGAAAACGATCAGGGGCTCGGCGTGCAGTTCGAGAAGCTGCGCTCAGACTTGGTCGAGCTAGAACTGGTGGCCCAAGGATGTACCCGAGCACAGGTCGTGGAAGCAGCCTTGAAACTCACCCGCGACCAGGCCCAGCGGATCCAGGAACACCAGGACGAAGACAACGAGCGAAACGAGGCGGTCCGATCGGCCGAGCAGGAGTGCCAGGACCTCCGTGCAGAGCGCGACTGTCTCGTCGAACTGCTCAACGCGGTACTGACCCCCACCACCTCAGGGACGGCACGTATGAACGAGGCTGCCGCGATCAAGTGGCTGAAGGTAAAGGGCTGGCTCACAGCCCCGGAGGTGTAACATGGCCGTTGACTACAGCTTCTCCCAGCTGCCCACCACTACGCCGATGAACCGGCTGCCGATCGTCATCGACGGGATCGGCGATTACGTGACCCGCAGCGGCGAACGGGTGACGATCCATAAACTCCTGATGTATGCCCCGTTGCCCAACCAGCCCCTGCGCCACGAGGTCACGGTCTTCGAGGCCAAGGGCTCGGTCTGGCGCAAGGTGCACGGCAAGTACCAGGCAGCGGACTACGACATCTGGCACCTCAGCGGACGCTGGGCCGTTGGTGAGTCCCCGCGTGACATCGTTGGCAAGTGGGAGGGTGCATGATGGCCAAGATCAAACACGCCCACGTCGCCGGTACCAAGCCGCGCTACATCCTCCACATCAGTGAAGCCGCCGAGCTCGCCGGCTACGGACCGCTGCACCGGCTGGAGTTCAACAATTACCGGGTGGCGCAGGACGTGGCCAACCTGATCAAGGCGGGTATGGCCGCGAAGGAGAGGAAAGGTGAGCTTCCTAAGTGAATGCCTGCTCTACGAGGCGCACAGCGCCGCCATTGTCATGGCTGAGACCTTCGGCCACCTCGAGGCCCAGCCTGGTGAAGTACACAAGGGCTGGTTCACCTTCATCCATGGTCAGCACGGTGACATGGTCGTCATCGAAAGCGAGTTCAAGACCTTCGACGAGGGCCCTGGCTACTTTAACGACCGCCAGGAATTCATCTGGGCCAAGGTGAAAGACAACGGCCCATGCTCGGGCACAGGCGTGTACCGCTTCGAAGGCGAGTACCGGCGTTACAAGCACGCCAACGATAAAGGCCTGGGCCGGTTCGTTGGCAAGGTCACAAAGGTGAAGGTATGAAGACGACCCCGTTTGAACAGTTCCTACGCGGCTACATGGCGGCGCTGTGGTGGTCCAGCACTGACGGCGAGCGCGGCGAGATCGAGCTCGACCAGTACGAGCCCAGCGATGATGCCATCGCCCAGTGCACCGCCGACTGCCGCGCCTTCTTCGATGCCAACGAAGCCGACATCCACGCAGCGGCGGGGCTCTACGATACTTCGAGCGGCGACGGTGCGGACACCGGCTACGACTTCGCCGGGCATGACTTCGCTCTGACCCGCAACCGCCACGGCGTCGGGTTCTGGGACCGAGAGGAGCTGAAGGAAGACCTCGAGGAAGAAAGCCTCGGCCAGCGCCTCACCCAGGCGGCGTACGCTGCCGGTGAGGTGCATCCCTACCTCGGCGACGACAACCTCATTCACATCAGGTGACCCATGGAAAGTATCGAAATCAAGGCCGGCGATAGCACGCTGACCTTCCGCGTAACCACCGAGCCTGAATATGACTCAGGTACGCCCTGGGATAACAGCGAGGGGCATGGGGTGGTCAGTGACTGGACCAGCCGAACCAAGCGCCCAGGCGAATGGATTCTGGCCGAAGACCGCCACCTGCGCCGGTTCTACGACTTCGCCCAGACCATGAAGATCGCCAAGCGCGATAACTGGGGCCTGGACAAGGAAGAACTGGAAGCCTGGGCGGCAGAGCGGGGAGGCTGCTGGCCAACCAAGGCGATGATCGCCGAGCGGGCGGTAAAGAAGGACTTCGACCATCTCAAGGCCTGGTGCGACGGCGAATGGCGCTATGTCGGTGTCATTGTCACCCTGCTTGATGATGAGGGCGACGAGACGGAGGTCAACCAATCCCTCTGGAGTGTCGACGACAGCGATTGCGAGTATGTCAACCAGGTGGCGCAAGAGCTCGCCGAGGAAATTGCGGGAGGGTACGGCACATCCTGGGGCTTTGTGCCCAAGATGGTCCCGGTTCAATTCCCGGGCGGGGAAAGTCCGGAGCTGCCACGGCCTTTCCAGGACCTGCACGACCATATCCACCTGCTGCAGCAGGAGCGCGACAGCGCCGGCCGCTTGTGCAGCCAGTTCGAGGACCGCATGGGCACCCTGCAGGTCGAAAACGGCAAGCTGCAGGATGCCAACCGTGAACTGCGACGGGAGAACGAGGCGTTGGAACGCGACGTCAAGGAATACCGCCGCCAACTGGGACTTAGCCATGACTGAAGCCAACGGCAACATCGCCGAGAAGCAATACACCCCACCTTCCACCCTCAAGGGGCTCAAGCGCGAGGCCGTAAGGGTCAAGCGCCGGGACGGCATCACCCATACCCAGGCGCTCAACGTGGTGGCCCAGATGATGGGCTATGGCGGGTATGCCCATGCTCGCAAGGAGCTCGAAAAGAAAGAGCAGGATGAAAAGCTGGGGCTTTGATATCAGCGGGCTATGATGGATCATAGCCCGTCACTCACCACAAGGACGTAGGTATGTCATACAGCATTGTGTTCGTGCTCAAGAAGACTCCGGCCCAAGTAGCCGCTCCTTTGGAGTTGCTGCTAAACAACTCGGGGATGGAAAACTTCCTCCTGGAACAGGTGGGCAAAGAGGTCATCCTGACCCTGTACCGTGATCTCGAGTCGGATATGGCGGAGCTGACCAAGTACCTAGAGCCACCCTGCCATGAAAACTTGGCCAGGCTGCTGGCGAGAAACCTGCAGGTGCACGTAGACAAGCTGGGGCAAACTGCAGAAGACCGCGCTGCCGCCGTGCTGGGTAACGAGTTGATCAAAGCGGTCAACGAGAAGCAGTACCTGGTCAGAGACGCAGACGAAGCGGCTGCACCGTTCCCGCTGCCTGTGAACATAGACCTCTATGCCATCTACACAGAGCCCTACGGAACAGAGGGTCTGAACAGGTACTACTTGGTGATTCCAAAGAGCCCCGACGGAACCTGGAACCCAGGTCAAGGTGCATGGCCGATCTGCGTACTGGCAGAGTCGCCGGAGAAGGCTGCAGCGGTAGTCGGCCCTCCCCCTGGCTTCCCACAGCCGGAAAAGATCGTCGTGTTCGTGGGTACCAAGCCCACGAAAAGGGTTCGGTAAGCCTGCAATAGCAGACTAGAATTCACATAGCCCGGCAATCGCCGGGCTTTTTATTACCTGGAGAAACCGCATGGAATATACGATCAGCGTCATTGCAGACAACATGGAATCCAATCTCATCGTGGATGCCCTGAAGTATGCATATCACGGTGCGAAGGCACCGGCCGGCAGCTTCACTGTGCAGCAGATCGCCGAGCACAGCCTGGTGGTCTTCTACCGTGATAGCGGTGAAGACACCAATGTCCTCGACTACTTCGGCGAGCCTCTTGACCAAGGCAGTGCAATGCGGCAGCTGGGCCGTGAGCTGCAACTGGTGGCGAGGTCGATAAGCGAGGAGGACCAAAACCATTGGGCTAAAGGCACACTGATGCACTTGGGACGGAACCTGCTGAATGAGAAGGGGGGTGTTCAAGCGCTTGACCCGGCCCCAGAGAAAACCAATGTGAACGTGCTTGTGGACGTGGCCGGTGAAGGCAGCCGCCTCTATGTGGCGGTCATGCCCGGGAAGGAGGTGCAGCTGCTCAGCGGTGACGACCTGCACAAGGCTGAAGGCCACCTCAATGAGCCGTGTGAGTCCATCCACTTCATCGGGCTGGTCGCAAGGCGACTCACGATATCTTGACAGCCTGGACTGGTTAACAGTTTAAGAGCATAATCTATCAACCCGAAGCCCGGCGGTTACCGGGCATTTTGCAGAAGGAAGCATCATGGAAATGCTGTTCGTCATGGGCCTGCTGGCCCTTAATGGGTTCATCTCGTGGCTCAATTGCCGCTCTGCAGGGCTCATGTGGGCCGAGGCGAAGAAGTTGGGCGGGTTCATGCGGGTGCTGGTCTGGTGCGCAGCGGTGCAATCAGCGGTGGGCTTCAGTTCCATCCTGATCGTGCTCCTGGCCTTCGGCGCATACATCGGCGGCTATCTGGATCAGCAGCACTTCCAAGGGGCCATGAGCCTTTGGTACCTGTTGGTCATCTTCCCCGCGCTGGGCAGCGGCCTGATCATCACCATCCACAGCCTGCGGGAAGCCTGGCGCAGTCGGCGCATAGGCGATATCGGGGTGGCTGCGTGGAACACCTTTGCCCAGGGCTACAACATGTACAACGCCCTGGACGGGGTGCCCAAGGCACTCGAGAACCTGGGCGACCTGTTCAAGGGCAGCAACAGCGATGATGCCAAGAGCCGGATGGTGGCGCTGATGATCGTCATTGCGGTGTTGGCGGTGGTCGGCGGCGTGATTATCACGGCAGTGCTGATCAACCATTACGCTAAGCAGGCCCGACCTGAGATGGTACCGGTAGCGGCGTGAACCATGCGCTCGGGGTTGCCCGAGCGCATGCTTGACATCGCAACAGGAACAAGAGATGACCACAGACTTCAGCAATTTCAGCTATTTGCCAGGCAGCAGCGAGGTCCCTGATCCACTGATCGAGGACCCCGTGTACCCCGCGGCCGGCGTAGCAGTTACCCAAAACGGCAACGGAGGCGTCTGGATTGATCGCATCGTCTGCTATGGCGCCAACGTAGAGGAAGCCCAGGCCCTGCGTGATCGGGTCCTGCGTGGTCTGCAACTGGTCGCCGAGCAGGAGCACGAAGAAGAAGCGTCACGTCGCTCCTTTGAGCGCCTGAAGGCAGCTGGTCTTGTCGCAGTAGGTACCGCGCACATCGGTGCCAAGGCCATCAGCGCGGGGCTTGGAGGCAAGGATGACTGACAAGGACAACAGCCTGGAGGCCATCTTCTACCGGATGATGACGCGCCAAGTCCCTCGGCAGTTTCGCGGCAAAGTCATGGTGCAGTTCCGCAAGGCGGTCGCCCGCTTCGAACGTGACGGAGATGGCCGTATCCGCCAGGCAGAGCCCTGTAATACTGAACCCACCCAATAGGTTACGCCATCATGTTAAACCCCACGCTATCACCAGCCGAGAAGGATGCAGCGCGGCTGCACTGGTGCATGCTCGAGGTGCTGGCCAATGAGGCCTGCACAGGCACCTGGCCCTATGGGCAGATCCGGCTGGTCAGCGGCGACCTGATGGTTGACTGCCTGTTCCGTGAGTTTGTGCGGTACGACCGTCGCTTCATAGCCCGGGGCATGACCTGGTCAGACGCCGCGCAAGAGGTTGAGTACCAGGGCCGCGTGGGCATAGAGGCAGTCGCCGCGTTTCTCGGCGTCGAGAAGGCCCAGGCCAAGCGGACGCTGACCATGGACTACGTCGAGCCGTACAAGGGCCGGTATGCAGTGCGCAGTTTCGCTCGCACAGCAGAGAAGGACTGCGGCATGAGCGTACCTTCAGACTTCTGGCAGGGGTTCCCCCGCCAGTTACCGGAGATGCAACCCTGATGGGCTACTACAACGAGGAGAAGGTCCTCTACTTCGCAGCGCAGACCAAGCACCTACACGTAGGGCCTGACGAGTCCAAGCGCGGTACCACGCTGCACGGACTGGTGACCGACCTGGTCAAGCGAGGGCTGCTCGAGCAGCACAGTGCGAACCAAGGTCATCGCTGGTACCGGACCACCAAAGCTGGCGACATACGGCTGCTCACCCTGCAGATCGCCTGGCGCCAGGAACACGACAAGGATACCCAGGAGCTCAGAGGGCAGCTGGCAATCCTGCAAGGAGACCACGATGCAAACTGAAAACCGCAAGCCAGAAGCTGTGCATTACGGGATGACGCAACGGGAAGCGCGTGCCCGGTATAAGTCCAACGGCAATTTCGAAGGTCCGCTGCCCCTCTGCGGGAATGGCAGCTTTCATTGCCAGGTCACCAGCCACAAGCCGGCCGTGACCTGTGAGGCGTGCAAAGCGCGCTTCTAGGAGCAAGCATGAACCTGACTGTGGCGGAGATCGTCGAGTCGCTGCAAGACCCCAATGGACTGGAGCACCTTGGCCAAAAGGCCGGGTTTCACCTCATGGTGGATGAGAATGAGTGGACCTACTGGCAAACGCCGGCATCCGCTCTCTACCAGTCCTTTGGCGGCGGGTTCACCACCGCTCAACAAGCCTGGTTTGACTGCGTGTACCAAAACTTCAACCGCAAGCTGCTACTGGCCATGCTGGCGCTGGTCGAGCAGCAGGCCCAGGTGCATCCCAAGGTCCTCGAGGCCTATCAGGGGTGGCTGGGCATAGCCAAGCCCTCGGGAGGGCCCAATTGACTGGACAGTCAAAGCGTCAATCCTTGGCAGAGACCTGCAGCAATACGTTCTTGGGCACTGTAGGCAGCCTGCTGATCACCAATCTGTGCATGCGCTATAGCCCCTACGGCATAGACACTACCAGCGTAATCATCGTGCTCCTCTGCACGGGGTGGTCGCTGGGTCGTGGGTACATGATGCGCAGGACCTTTAATCGACTCACCACAAAGGGGTAACCCATGGATCGCGAAAAGATCAAAGAGATTTTCTTGGCGTCCGGCTTCAAGCTCAAGGAACAGGACGGCGGGGATATGGACCTGAACGCCTACGTGTACCTGGCGGCGGAAAGACTGCTGCAGGTCCAGGCTGGCGACATGTACGAAGGCTTCGCCGGGCAGGGGCGCCGCCTGTTCGACACCTGTGTCAAGCACGGAGCGCTACCGGGCAACGTCCACCACTGGCTGCTCGCCAAGCTGGCGGAGACCGGCACCCCAATCTTCCACGGACCCATGATCCTTGAGTATCCCTCCAACGTCTTTGTCCTGTTCGACGGGACTGACGATGGCAGCAGCATTCTGGGTGCCTACCGCAGCTTGCCTCAAGCGCAAGAGGCTGAGGCTTTCTACGGCCGGATGGAAAATGAAGGGCCAGGCCCGGAGGATCCGATGGGCTTTGAGAACGCCGCTGCGCTGCGCAAGGTTCTGGAGGCCATGTGGTGGAGTGGGTTCAACAACGGCAAGGGCCAAGACACTGCTGGGCACAGCGCAGGCTATGCGCATGAGGACTGTGCCAGCGCCGTTGATGGTTACATAGCCGGCCGACTGGGGAAGAAAGCCCATGATTGACCTCAAGGTAGTGGACGCCGAAGGCAACCCCGTGGGCCAGGCAAAGCTCAACGGGTACATGGTCACCGAGGAGCAGTACCGTGCGCTCCTCAACTTCAGCACTGAGAAGGCCGCGATACAGCGCGAGAAGGAGACCATGGCGCGCGAGCTGGCCTCGCTGAAGGCCAGTACCCAGCGCCAGATCCGGCTGGCCAATGACATGGCCCAGAAGGCGATCGGGGAAGCTGCCGAGAAAGTCCAGGACCAGATCAACCAGGTCGTGGAGGAGGCGCTGGCGCTGGAACGCAAGGCCCAGCACATGCGCATCACCACGGAGGCCTTGAAGCCGCTCCTGCAAGCAGCCAAGGCCTACACGAGCAACCTGCCAAAAGCTAAACGGAGGGCGTAATGGGCAGAGCCACAGAACTGCTGAACCGCGTAATCAAGCCGCGCTGGTGGGCCGCGTCGATCAACCGGCACCGGGACCAGACCGGCATTGCCCATGTCGTGCACAACGGCGGCACGCTGTGCGGCGCCAAGCCGTTCGACACAGGCGGCAGCTTTCGATCGGCCGAGGCCACCGGCTGCCAGGAGTGCAGGCGCTGCCGAGCGATAGTCAACAAGGCTGACAGCCTCACAGTTACCGGGAGAACCGAGTATGACACCTGACCGTATCAAGGCCTGCCTGGAGCACGGCCTACCCGTATTCTGGGCCAACGAGGGCTACACCTGCAGCATTGACGGTGACCGCATGCTAGTCACCTGGCGCAAAGGCCAAAGGGGTGAGAACGCGATAGATCTGGAGGACAACCACGCCCCTGAAGGGTTCTACCCTGACCCCGAGCGGATTCGCCATGTCGTTGACACCGACTACAACGAGTACGGCCACCGCCCCAGCATGATCAACAAGCAGGCCCGCTTCCTGAAGTTCAAGAACGAGCGCGAGGAGCGCTGGGTAGCGGTGCTCAGCCCGGACGGCAGCACGCTGCCAACCGTGGAAGTTGCGTCCAACGTGGCGCTGGACCTGCTCGACACGCAGGGGTTTGGTGCCGAGCACTGCCTGGCCGTCATCTGAGTTGGTTGAGAGCTGCACCTTCGACGAGGGTGTAGCCCATCTCAACCCGCACAAACCAAGAGGAACACCGCAATGACCGAAAAATATACCGAAACCCGCACCTTCGACAGTGACAGCGCGCTGTCGATCTTCGGGGTGGCCGGGCGCCTGAAAAGACGCACCGTGTGCGATAAGACCAAGGTCGGCTGCTGGGAGCATCAGGACTGGATCAGCGAGCGCCGCACCAAGGTGCTGGCCAACGGCGAGAAGGTGCTGATGCACGCCGAGATCCGCTTCGATGACAACTGCCATAACGGGCACAACAGCTTCGCCATTACTGGGCATGGCTGGTACGACCACTACAAGAGCCTCGACTGGGACTTCGGCGGGTGCTGCCACGAGAAGATCGCCGAGGTGTTCCCCGAGTTGGAGCCACTGATCAAGTGGCACCTGGTGGACACCGATGGGCCTATGCACTACGTGGCCAACACGGTGTACCACGCCAGCAACCTGGAAAACGGCAAGGCCAAGGGCGAGCCGAACCGCTGGGAGCGCCGGTTCCGGTTTAAAGCGCTCCCGGCTATGACGTTTGGTCTGCCGGGAGCATTGATAGACGCGCTGCTGGAAGTGCAGGAGGCCCGTACCATGCCAGGATTCCTTGATTTGATCGAGGTTCCCTACACCGGAAAGGACAACTCCCACGGGATTTTCACGCCGCACTACACGCTTGCTTGCTACCCCGTAACTGAGTGGTACAAGGCCCCGTTCAAGACCAAGTCTGAAGCCCTTGAGTGGCAGACCAGCCTGTTGGACCCGGCGGGGTATGAAGCGGTAAGTATCATTACCGGCTACAGCAATGGCAAGGAGCGCAACCTCGACGCAGCGCGCAGCGTCGCCAACTGGCCTGAAGCCACCGAC
>JACCDR012596490.1_pt1 | contig 12106 bp, 13 predicted proteins | sample 7446431 | NCBI WGS metagenome assembly JACCDR01 (sample SAMN15323443, study PRJNA562643) | freshwater metagenome | isolation source: river surface water | place: USA:Blue River Watershed | collected 2017-08-17
ATGCCAAGAGTACTGCCATTACACTTGCATACGTCCTGGCCTGTGTGCTCTTTCGTAGTCGCTCTTATGTGTTGGTTATTTCAGACACAATTACTCAGGCGACGCAGTTCTTAAATGATATTAAAAAGGAACTGGCTGATAACGAAAAAGTACGTAGCCTGTTCAATATCAAAGGATTCAATAAAGATACTGAAGATGACGTTATTGTAGAGTTCTTGGATGGTAAAGAGTTTCGTATCTCTGCCAAAGGCTCTGAACAAAAGATGCGTGGTTTAAAGTGGAATAATAAACGACCGGATCTTATTGTAGGGGATGATCTTGAAAATGATGAGATTGTTCTCAATCCTGAAAGACGTAATAAATTCAAACGGTGGTTTTACGGAGCTGTTGTTCCATGTTTATCTGTGGGTGGTCTTATTCGTATCGTTGGGACTATTCTTCATGAAGACTCGTTGTTAAATAATTTAATGCCGAATCCATGGGATAAAACTACAATAACAACCCCATTAAAGATCTCTAGTTCTAATAAACGCTCTAGTTGGATTTCAGTTAAATATCGAGCGCATACAGATGACTTTAAGCACATTCTCTGGCCTAATCGGTATGATAAAGAATGGTTTTTACGTGAGCGTGCTGACTTCATTGAACGTAATTTATCTGATGTTTACTCACAAGAGTATTTAAACGAACCTATTGACGAATCTGTAGCTTACTTTCGTAAACATGAATTTGTTGGTTTGACTAAAGATGAGAAAGCTAAGCGATTAAACTACTACATTGCTGCTGATTTAGCTATTTCTGAGAAAGAAACAGCAGATTACACAGTATTTTTAGTAGCTGGTGTAGATGAAAACAAGCTTTTACATGTTGTAAACGTCATAAGAGAGCGTCTGGATGGACAAGAAATTGTAGATATGATCCTTTCCTTGCAGAAATCTTATGAACCAGAGCTTTTTGGTATTGAAGAAATGCAAGTAAGTAAGGCAATAGGTCCTTTCTTACGTGAACAAATGATTAAAACTGGTGTTTATCCTAATTTATTGCCTTTAAAGCATGGAGGTAAGGACAAAATAGCCAGAGCGCGATCAATTCAAGGTAGAATGCGTGCAAAAGCAGTAAGATTTGACAAAAGTGAGGAATGGTATCCTACTTTTGAAGATGAATTATGTAAATTTCCTCGATCTCGCAACGATGACCAAGTTGATGCCTTTGCTTATATCGGTATGATGCTTGATTCGCTGATTGAGGCTCCCACACAAGAGGAAGAAGACGAGGAAGAATATCAATATGAACTTGAATCCAGCGGATACAATGACACAGGTAGATCAGCCCTCACAGGCTACTAGCACTCCGCCTAATCCAAACAATATCTTTCTAAGTAAAAACTTAGCAAAAGATTTGGATAAGGATAAGCTGAACAAAATTGGTGAAGATGCCAAGAAAGGATTTGAACTTGATCTATTATCTAGGGAAGATTGGGAACGAGACCTGGATGATTGGGTCGCTCTTGCAAAACAAGTCCGCGAAGCCAAATCATACCCTTGGCCAAACGCCAGTAACGTCAAATACCCCTTACTCAGCACGGCAGCCATGCAGTTCGCCGCGCGAGCCTATCCGTCCCTTGTTCCAGACAATGGTCAAATTGTTAAATCATGGGTTATCGGAAAAGACACCTCAGGACAAAAACTAGAAAAGGCTGATCGTGTAAGTCAATACATGTCCTACCAGTTAATGCATGAAATGGATAACTGGGATGAGGAAATGGATAAAATGCTGATGATGCTCCCCATCGTTGGTACTTTATTTAAAAAGACTTACTACGATAAAACTGAAGATAAGATTGTTTCCAAACTAGTTCTACCAAAGAATTTAGTTGTTAATTATTGGACTAAAAGTCTTTCTGATTGTGAGCGTATTTCTGAGATTATACCAATGTCTCAGCGTGTGCTTAAGGAACGGCAGAATGCTGAGTTATATCTAGACATTGATCTTGGTGATCCAGTACTACCAGAATCTTCACCACAACAAGGTTCAACAACAATTGATGAAACAACTCCTTATGAGATTGTGGAACAACATACGTTCTGCGACTTGGATGACTCAGGTTATGCGAAGCCTTACATTGTTACGTTTGAACGGCAGACTGGTCACGTATTACGTGTTTCACACCGATACCGTCAAGAAGATATTACTACAAATGATAAAGGGAAAGTAATCCGCATCAAACCGATGCAGATGTATACGAAGTTTGGCTTCGTTCCAAATCCAGATGGTGGATTTTATGATATTGGCTTTGGCATCCTATTAGGCCCATTAAATGAGTCAGTAAATACAATTATTAATCAGTTAGTAGACAGTGGAACACTTAACAACCTTCAAAGTGGATTTATTGGAAAAGGACTTCGCCTCAAGATGGGGGATGCCCGTTTTCAGCCAGGTGAATGGAAACCAGTTAATGCAACCGGGGATGACTTACGCAAACAGATTGTTCCTCTTCCCGCCAAAGAGCCATCTAATGTCTTGTTCGAGCTTATGGGAACTCTCATTACATCAGGCAAGGAACTTGCCTCTGTAGCTGAGATTTTCGTAGGTAAAATGCCTGGACAGAACACTCCTGCTACAACGACAATGGCATCCATCGAGCAGGGAATGAAGGTGTTTACTGCTGTGTATAAGCGGATTTTCCGTTCACTCGCAGAAGAGTTTGACAAGATATTTGAACTTAATAGTCGTTATCTTGACCCAAACAAATACGTTCAAATCCTAGATATTACTGTTGGACCAGATGATTTTGATAAATCCTCGTATGATATTTGCCCCGGCGCAGACCCAAGTGCGATGTCTAAAACCGAAAAGCTTACAAAAGCTCAAGGACTTGCTGAAACGCTACAGATGTTTGGACCACAGATACTCGATCCGATTGAAATAGCTAGTCGTATCTTTGAAGCTCAAGAGCAGCCAAATTGGCAGAAACTCTTTAGTCAACAAGTACAACAATCTGGTCAATTACCTCCACCACCACCTGATCCAAAGATCATGGCTATTCAAGCCAAGATGAAAGCGGATCAAGCTAAGGTTGCTCTACAAGCGCAATCACAACAGCAAAAGATGGAATTAGAGGCGCGCAGTCATGAGCAGCAGATGGCTATGGAAGCACAGCAACACGCTCAAGAAATGCAAATGACTCAAGAAAAGAATCACATGCAAGCAGTTTCAGAACTGCAAAAAGCGCAAGTGAATATTGCTACTGCTCAAGCTCAAGGGCAGCAAAAAATGGCACAAGGGCAACAACAGCATCAACAGACGATGCAACAAGCTAAGGAGAAGCAATCATTAGCCAACTCACAAGCGACCAAGAAGAGTGGCTCGCCCACCCCGAAACGGTAAATCTAAGAAAGAAGATTCAAGCTGAAATTAGTACTAAGTTGCTACAAGTATTAACCTGGGATAAGGAAGAACTTCCAAAACATCAAGGTTATATTTTAGCACTTACCTCTCTATTAGAGGATGTATCAAAGGACGACAATGCTTAAGATTACTGGATGTAGAATTCTAATTAAGCCTTATAAGCTACAAGAACATGATAAAGTATTTGCTGCCGCTAGGGCTGCTGGTATCGAGATTCCAGAGTTTAGCGAACGTAAAGAACAAGTTAACGTAGATAAGGGTACTGTACTACAAATTGGACCTAAATGTCATGAAGATTACATTGGTGATCTGGCTGTAGGCAATGTTGTAGGATACGCAAAGTTTGGTGGTAAGTTTGTACAAGATCCATCAGATGATGAATTTTATTTAGTAATCAACGATGAAGATGTCGTTGTTATCTTTAAGGAAGACTAATGGATCAAGAGAACCAAGACCAAGCCCCAGAAGGCAACGAACAACCACAATACACTGAGGTTGAGCTAAAGGCTATGGATATGGGGTGGCGCCCCAAGACCGAATTTAATGGCGATGAAGTTGATTTTATTGATGCCAAAGAGTTCGTAAATCGTAAACCGCTATTTGATAAGATTGAAACTCAATCACGAGAACTGAAGAATGTAAAGAAGGCACTTGATGCACTTAAAGTTCATTACACTACAGTACGTGAAACTGAATACAAACGAGCACTAAGTGAACTGAAAGAGCAACGACAAGAAGCTGTTTCTAATGCTGATGGTGCAAAATTTGAAGCAATTGATAATCAAATTAAGGAAATTGAGCAGCAAGCCAAGGAAGTCTCTGCTGCTGCTAACGTACCTAATGAACCGGATATTCACCCGGAATTCCAATCGTGGATAAATCAAAATCCTTGGTATCAAAGTACTCCGTATATGCGGACCTTTGCTGACCTAGAAGGTGCTCGATTACATGCACAAGGTTTGGATCGTAATGAGGTACTTCGCAAGGTTGCTGAAGCTGTAAAGAAGGAATTTCCTACTAAGTTTCGCAATCCTAATAAAGAAGACGCTCCCAATGTGGAACAAAGTGGTGGTTCTAAATCTGGTGGTAAATCAGAATCTTTTGAACTAACTGCGCAAGAACGCAAAATTATGAATGATCTTGTACGGCAAGGTGTTCTAACTAAAGATAAATACATTGCTCAGCTAAAAGAAGCTAAAGGCTTAAAGTAAGGGAAAAGTATGACTCGACAAACTACCCCAACAGTGGCAAGTGCCCGTCCAACGCGAACTCCTCTTGGCAAGCGTAATCGCTTAAGCATCAAGAATCGCAAAGAAGGTTTTCATTATCGTATTGTCAATGACACAGATGATCGCATTCATCAACTACAGGAACAAGGCTATGAAATTGTTCCTCAAGAAGAAGTAGGTCAAGTAGGCGACAAGCGTGTGGATAATCCTTCCGCACCCGGTTCAAGTTCTTATTTATCAGTGGGACAAGGCACGAAAGCAGTAGTAATGCGGATTCGTGAAGATTGGTACAAAGAAGACCAACAAGCCAAACAAGCTCAGATTGATGAAGTTGAACGTACAATGAACAATCCAAAGGCTATGGGTGGGGACTATGTTCCCAAACACGGCTAATTAAATTGTCGTTGTTGGCCAGGGTGATTCCATTATGTTTATTTGAAAAGGATAGGCTATGGCCAACATTTCAAAAATCAATGGGTTCCGTCCAGTAAAGCATACTAACGGTTCCCCTTATAACGGTCAGGCTAACATTTATTATGTTGCCTCGGCCTCAGCCAACATGGGCGTCGGCGATCTTGTCGTCACCGCAGGTTCGGCTTCTGCCTCTGGTATTGCTAGTGTACAACTCGTTACTGCTGGTTCTACCGCTTCTATTGGTGCTATTGTCGGTATTGTTAACGCAAAGCTAGATCCAGTAACAGGCGCTATGTCTGCGGGTTCCATTTCTCTGGATACCCCACAGTACATTGCTTCTGGTGGTGCAGCTTTTGTTCTAGTTGCTGATTCGCCTGATGTAGTGTATGAAGTGGAAACTTCAAACGGTACCCCAGGTTTAGTTGATGTGGGCCTAAATGCTTCACATGCTAACGGTACCTTTAATACTTCTACTGGCACTTCTGGTGCTACTGTAGATATGGGTACTAAGGCTACTACGGCTGCTCTTACCCTTAAGATTCTTGGTTTTGTCCAACGTCCAGATAATGAAATTGGTGCCTCCGCAAAGGTACAAGTTATCATTAACAACCACCAGTTCAAGGGTGGCACTGGCGCGGCTGGCGTCTAATAGGAGGGTATTATGGGCGTTATTGCTACCTCAAGTTTTGCAAAAGCACTGTGGCCTGGTGTCAATACCTGGTATGGTGATGCATATAATCAATACCCAGTAGAATGGGATAAACTTTTTGATAAGAATACTTCTCGCCGTGCGTTTGAAGAAGACGTTGGTGGTTCATACTTCGGTCTGGCAGTAGTCAAGAACGAAGGTGCACCAGTAACCTATGATTCAAGTCGCCAAGGTTTCACATCACGTTACAACCACGTTGTATACGCTCTTGGCTTTATCATCACTCGTGAAGTGTATGACGATGACCAGTATGATGTTGTTGGTAAGTTAAAGGCCCAAAGCCTTGCTTTCTCAATGCGTCAGACTAAGGAAATTGTTGCTGCTAACGTATATAACCGTGCGTTTAACACCAGCTATGTTGGTGGTGACGGTGCAACTCTGATTGCTTCGGCTGGTGGTGGTGGTTCTTCAACTGCTCCTAACATTGCTGGTGGTACTTACACCAACGGTGTTGCTGCTGCTGTTGACCTATCAGAAGCCTCGCTAGAGCAATCGTGTATTGACATTGCTAACTTTACTAATCATCGCGGTCTAAAGATTGCGGTTCGTCCAAAGACACTGATTATCCCTAAGGAACTCATGTTTGAGGCGACTCGTATTCTACGCGCAGATGGTCGTACTGGCACCGACTTGAATGATCCTAATGCTCTCAAGAGCATGGGTATGATTCCAGAAGTTGTTGTCAACCACTATCTAACCGACGTAGATGCTTGGTTCATTCGTACTGACGTACAGAATGGTCTAAAGTATTTCGAGCGTAATGGCGACGAATTTGGTATGGATGAAGACTTTGACACTGAGAATGCTAAGTACAAGGCTCGTGCTCGCTACAGCTTTGGCTGGACCGATCGCCGTGCCATTTATGGTTCTCCTGGGGCCTAAAGATTAATTTCGTGGTGGTAGTAGTGGCGGCTACCTTAAATAAGAGTTGTATACTCTAGCCACGGCCACTAAAGGAGATTAAACATGGCGACTTTTACTAGCGCACAAGTTGGTCTGTCTTATCCTAAGGGTCGAGATACAATCACCAAGATTATGAAAATTAATCGTGCTGATTCCTCAACTCCAAAGATGGTCATTCCAAAAGATGCTGTAATCTGTGGTCTTCACGTCTATCAAGATGCTAACGCTGTAACAGGCGCTGGCGCTTACAATCTTGGTTGGTCTGGTGCTACTACAGCATTACTAAATGCATTTTCGTTACCAACAACTTCTGTTGGCCTTGCTAATTCCGGTGCTGCTACTGGGACAGGCTTTATGACTAAACTATCTCAAGACCAAATGCTGATTGGTACCTACACTGTAGGCACTAGTTCGGCAGGTGGTACTGGCTACGTTATCATTGAGTACTTCATCCCTGGTGGTCAGGAAGGTGTAGACGACTAAGAATCGGGGAGAGAAATCTCCCCTTTTCTAATGGAGAATATATGGGTTCAAATGTAGTTATACAAGGTAAACTAGATACTGACCGTACCAAAGTACAGGAAGTATATGTTAATTCAGCAGGACAGTTGGCTACAGTGCCCCCATCTGGTGCTTTATCACAATTCAATCGTCTAGCTGCTGGTTCTATTTGTAATTATACAAACTGTACTGCGGATACACTAGTTAAGTCTGGTGCAGGTATTGTATATGGTATTATTGTTACGGCTGCTCTTTCAGCAGCTACAGTTGATATACGGGACTCTACTACCGCTGGTGCTGGTACAGTCCTTTTTACTATTCCCGCCTCTGCTGCTGTTGGTACCATTATTCAATTTGGTACTGGCATTGTAGTTAATAGTGGAATATTTGCAGATTTTAACGGGACAGGCACCATTAATGTCCTGTATGTGTAATGGCTGATTATTATGTTGACCCAAGTAAAACTAATGGTACTGGATCAATAGGCAGTCCTTACAATTCTATTACCGCAGCACTAACTGCTGCAACAGGCAGTAATGATAGGATTTTACTAGCACGTGGATATGTATACCAAAAGTTTAACAACTTTTATGCTGCTAGAATAATTAAAACTCCTAGTGTTGGTTTATATATTGGAGCTTACACAGCTTCTGATTCACCTAACACTATGAATCCTACATTTAATGCTATTACATTTGAACCACCTGGTACCAGCGGGTGGTCTTTAGTGCAAGCAGGAACAGGTGTCTGGAAAAAAGCATACGCTTCTGCTGGATCTAATGTTACTGTTTGGCGAGTATTTACAGGTGCTCGTTTAACAGGTCCCGCAGCTAATAATGCTCAAGGAACAGGATATATTTTAGGTACTGCTCGCGCACGTACTCCGGTCGCTTATAATGCTACTGAAGCTACTGTAATGGCAAATATTAACTCAGCAGGATCTGTGTCCAATAGATTATGGGCACATATCAATCAACCTAGTGGTTTCTTATATATTTATACTGGTAGTGACACACTAGATCCACCAACATTTTACAATGGTTTAGGTATTGTTGGTTCCGATGGTGCTGGTAACTGGGGTTGCTACAATGGTGTAGTTATCCAAGATTCTCAGCGTATTACTATGGAAGACGTTGATTGTATTGGTGCTGTTGATGGAAACCATAATATCAATGCTTCTGGTAATGCTGGTGATTGTACAGATATTACTTTAATTGATTGTAATAGCTATGGGCATGCTTTATCAGGTATATCTTTAGCTGGCTTAGCAGCTACTACACCACAGTTTGTGCGACGAGTTCTAATTAAAAATTCTACTTTTGATTCTATTGCAACATTAAATGAGGACTGGAATTTTAGAGTAGGAACAGGTATTTCTTGGTTGAATGGAGGGCAAGATGATATTTCCGTACAGCAACGCTGTAATGGAATTGAATTCTTAAATTGTACAGTTAAAGATGGCTACCATTCATGTATCAAAGTAGAGACATTTGGTGTTGCTGCTATTGATAACATTGTATTTAGAGATTGCAAACTAACAGCATATAATAGATTGTACGGACACGGTATTGTAACAGCAGGTGTAACAAGTGTTTGTTTATTTGATCGCTGTACTATTGCTGGTATGACCCAATATTTTCAAATTATGGGTGGTGCCACACAAATGCGTAATTGCCTTTGTTATGATCCCATGGCTCCGTATGGAGCATATAATGGTACTAACAACGTAAACTCAGAGCCAGCTTGCTCTATTGGTACAGTATCGGCTATATACCCCACAATGTCCGCTGGACTTGTAGTTATTGACAACTGCACATTTGTCGAGTCTTACGGTTATATGTGGCAAATATACAGTCGTGTGAGTGGATCTTTAGCAGATAATTTTGCTGCTGTAAGAAATTGCACATTCCTAGACAGCAAATATTTAAATGCACAAGGTAGAGCAGTTAGTACTACTTTTGGCCCCGATCCTGGAAAGAGTATTTTATTTTCATTAGCAGCAAGTGAGCCTACGCCTGTATTTACTTTTGAAAATAATAATTACTACACTGGTACCGCAAATCAAAATATTGTAGTATATCAACAGAGTAGTGTGGTTACTTATAGCACATTAAGTGCTATGCCAGGAGCGTCTGGTAATACAGAAAGTAATCCAAAATTAAACTTAGATTTTAGACCAGGCACTGGCAGTCCATTAATAGGCGCTGGTACTTTTTTGCGTAATGACAATGATGTAGACGGTCTTGCTAGAAAAAATCCACCAACAATAGGCGCGTATGAGGTATTTTAATGGAAGCATACATTATCTGGTTTATCCAGGCAATTGTTTTAACCGCTTTTGGATTGGTAATTTGGTTTATGCAAAATAATATTACAAATACGCGTGAAGACATTATTGATTTAAGAAGTGAACTTAATAATGTCAAAACCAATTATCTTCACAAAGATGATTTTAAAGAATTTAAAACAGAACTGCGTAATATCTTTAATGAAATTAAAAATGATATACGTTCTTTAAGTAACCATCACGACAAAGGATCACAATAATGAGCACATCTTCGTCCCGCTCAAGTGACCTATTAACAGCATCCACTTTAATTGCTACTGGTAAAAATCGAGTAAATGCAATTTCTGTTATAGGTGATGGTGTTAATGCAGGTACATTAACAGTATATGATAACACAGCCGCTTCAGGAAAAATACTAGCACAGGTGCTAGTTAAAGCAGCAGACTTCCAAAACCATGTTATTTGGACTTTTCCAGTATATGCTGAAAATGGTTTGTATGCAAGTTTAACTGGTACTAATACTAAGTTTATTGTTTACTACGGTGCCTAATGAAAAAAACAAAGTGGCCTGGCAATTGGAAGGTCGCCTGCCACGTTTGTGGATGGTGGTATCCTTCAAGTGAAATAAAACGTAGGTGGGATGGTGTATTAGTTTGTCCCAATGATTATGAGACTCGACACCCACAAACATTAATTCGTATTAAAGGAGAAACAGCAGTACCTACTTTTGTAAGTAAAGATGCTTCTCCTGATGTTTTTGCTGTATTTTGTTCTTTAGAAGCACAATCCTGTTATTCTGGTTTAGCAACTTCAGGTTGTGCTAGATCAGGAAATCAGCAATATACGTTTGCTTTTTTAAAAGATTTACTGACTAATGGACATAATATAACATGAGTACATCTGGCGTAACTACAAATCAATTGACACGTAATCAGATTATTGAATCTGCTATGCGTAAAATTGGTGTATTAGCAATTGGACAAACACCTACAGCAGAAGATTACAGTAATGCATCACTTGCGTTTAATGCTTTAATTGGAGAATTTCGCGCGCTTGGATTAGAGCTTTGGACACGAGCACAATATTCTTTTGGTCTAACTACTAATGTTAGCTCTTATAATATTGGTTCTGGACAAACATTAAACACCCCATATCCATTAAAGTTATTACAAGCATATCGTACAGACACTGGAAATACTACACGTATTCCTATGGAAGTTATTCCTAACTATAACTTTAATTTATTTCCTGCATCTAGTGGTGGCAGGCCAATTCAAATAACATATCAACCAAAAGTTAATTATGGAATTATACAAGTTTGGCCCGTACCCGATGCAGACGCTAACACAAACAGCACAGTCAACATCGTATATACTCGCCCACTCGAATACATGGCCTCCTCTACAGACACAATTGATTTTCCCGAGGAGTGGGTGCAACCAATCATATATAACCTCGCCGTGCGTTTGGCCCCAGAATGGGGTATCGCCCTTCCAGACAGACAACAATTAATTAAGGAAGCAGAAAAGTATCTTGATAATGCACTTGGTAATGGTGCTGAAGATGGTTCTTTTTATTTCCAACCATACACTAAACCATAATGGCATTTACTCAAGCACCAGTCAATGACACAGAGTCTACTCACCGTGTCACACTAACTCGTGAGATTAACTCACGGGATGGTGGCTCGTCTGGTAAAGACGAAGATCTGTTAAATGTCTTTATTGAGAATATTAAAAATAAAGCATCTGAAGATAACCGGCACTTTGTTGTAAAGCGTGCCGGCTCAACTAAAGTAGTTGACTCCGTAGCTGCTACTACAATGCGTGGTATGTTTTTCTGGGAAGATCAACATAAGTTATATTATTGCGTAGGAGCAGATATACATGTTTATAATGTGGTGTCGGGAGCATCAGCTACCATTTCTTCTGTGTTTGGAACTACTTCCGGTGATGTTGGCTTTACATTGTTTCTGTATGATGATAGCACTTCTAAAGTCGTAACTACAGACGGGACTACTTTATTAACAATTGATTCTAGTAATGCCACTGCTGTAAGTTCTTCACCAGATTTACCAGATCATTTACCTTATCCTGTATTCTTAGACGGTTATTTATTTTTAGCACAAAAGAATTCAGGTGATATTTGGAATAGTAATTTAAACGATCCATTACTTTATACTGCTGGTGATTTTTTAACCGCAGAAATGGAAGGGGATCATCTACTTCGTATTGCTAAATTAAATAACTATTTAATAGCAATGGGTAGTACAAGTATTGAATATTTTTGGGATGCTGGTAATGCCACAGGTAGTCCATTGCAACGAAATGATACGCCAATCAAATTAAATCGATATATAGCTGGCTTTGCTCAGTTTGGTAACGATCTATTTTATATTGTACTTAATGATGGTGGTCAACCTGACGTTTATCGTTTAAAAGACTTTAAAATAGAATCTATTGGCACACCATTTATTAGTCGCTATTTAAATGAAGCTACAAATGGAATTGCTAATTGGCGCGGTGTTGTAGTCGCATTTAAAGGCCATACATTTTACGTACTAAATGCAGGAACTGCTCGTACTTATGTGTTTGATGTGGAATCAAAACTATGGGCGAGGTGGGCTTTTCAAAGTCAAAGTATATTTGATATAAG
>JACCDR011852064.1_pt1 | contig 12102 bp, 11 predicted proteins | sample 7446431 | NCBI WGS metagenome assembly JACCDR01 (sample SAMN15323443, study PRJNA562643) | freshwater metagenome | isolation source: river surface water | place: USA:Blue River Watershed | collected 2017-08-17
CAGGCTGGCGTAGCGCAGGGCGACCTTTTTCTTGCGTTGCAGCAGCCAGAGGTAGAACAGCACCAGCAGCGGCAGCAACAGCAGCAGCAGGAGCATGCTGGGCCAGAGGAAGTTCATGGCAGGGCCTCCACAGGCGGGTTGCGGACGAGCCGCAGATGGGCGGGCGGCGCGGTCGTGCGGGCACGGCGACGCTGGCGACGCAGTTCGGTGTAACGCAGTAGGGCGGGCACCAGGTCCTCGTCGGCAGCGAGTTCCAGTGCATCCACGCCGGCCCGAGCCAGGATGTGGCGCAGGGCCTGCTCGCGCTGGGCGGCGAGCCGGGCAAAACGCGCGCGGAAACCGCGATCGTGGGTGTCGACCATCAGCAGCTCGCCGGTCTCGGCGTCCTGCAGGGGAATCAGGCCCAGGTCGGGCAGGGCCTGCTCCAGCGGGTCGTAGAGGCGCACGGCCACCACCTCGTGGCGCAGGGCCAGGCGCGCCAGCGGACGTTCCCAGCCGTCCTCGCTGATGAAGTCCGAGAGTACAAACACTGTGCTGCGGCGCCGGAACAGGGCCCCCGCGCTGTCGATCAGGTCCTGCAGGCGGGTGAGGCCGGGGGGGCTGTCCGCCGGCGTGGTCGTGCCTTCCTGCACGCGCTGCAAGAGCTGCAGCACATGGCGGCGTCCGCTGCCCGGCGGCAGCACGGCCTGCACGCCGCCGTTGTAGAGCACGGCGCCCACGCGGTTGCCATGGCGGGTGAGCAGGCGCGCGAGCACGGCCACGAAATCGGCCAGCTGCTCGCGTTTGCTGCGCAGGCCAGAACCGAAGTCCACGGAGGGGCTCAGGTCCAGCAGGAACCAGGCGCTCATCTCGCGGTCTTCGGTGTAGACGCGCACATGCGGCACCTGCAGGCGCGCGGTGACGTTCCAGTCGATGTGGCGCACGTCGTCGTGCAGCTGGTATTCGCGCAGGTCGGCCAGGTCCAGGCCCGCGCCACGCATCAGCGTGCGGTAGTCGCCCTGCAGCAGGCCGTCGAGCCGGCGCAGCACCGTCCACTCGAGCCGGCGCAGGGCCTGCTCGGCGCTCTCGCGGGTGACGGGGGCGGCCGGTTTCATCTCAGGCAGCTTTGGGTTCGTGCTCCAGCACCTTGGCCGGCAACGGCACGTGGGCCATGAAGCGGTCGATCAGGGTGTCGGCCGTGAGTCCCTCGGACAGCGCTTCATAGGACAGCACCAGGCGATGGCGCAGCACGTCGTGCACCAGGTCGCCCACATCTTCGGGCAGGGCGTAGCTGCGGCCGCGCAGCAGGGCCAGGGCGCGCGCGCCCTCGATCAGGCTGATGGTGGCGCGCGGGCTGGCGCCGTAGCTCAGCAGCCGGGCCTGGTCCTTGAGACCGGCGCGGGCCGGCTCGCGCGTGGCGGCCACGAGCTTCACGGCGTACTGCACGAGGGCCGGGTCCACATAGACCTCGCGGCAGAGTTGCTGCAGGCCGGCCAGTTGCCCGGTGGTGGCCACGGCGGCCACCGCCTGGGCCGCGCCCGTGACGCGCTGCACGATGACGAACTCTTCCTCTTCGGTGGGGTAGTCCACCAGCACCTTGAACATGAAACGGTCCACCTGGGCCTCGGGCAGGGGGTAGGTGCCTTCGGTCTCAATGGGGTTCTGCGTGGCCATGACGACAAAGGGTTCGGGCACACGGTGGCTGGTGCCGGCGATGGTCACCTGCCGCTCCTGCATCACTTCCAGCAGCGCGCTCTGGACCTTGGCCGGCGCGCGGTTGATCTCGTCGGCCAGCAGCAGGTTGGCAAAGACCGGGCCCAGGGCCGTGCTGAACTCGCCGCTTTTCTGGTTGTACAGGCGGGTGCCCACCAGATCGGCGGGCACGAGGTCTGGCGTGAACTGGATGCGGCGGAACTGCCCCTGCACCACCTGGGCCAGGGTCTTGATGGTCAGGGTCTTGGCCAGGCCGGGCACGCCTTCGACCAGCAGGTGGCCCTGGGCCAGCAGGGCCACCATGACACGCTCGAGGAAACGGTCCTGGCCGACGACCACGCGTTTGACCTCGTAGAGGATCTGTTCCATCAGGCGGGCCGTGTCGGCGGCGGGGCGTTGCGTGGCGTCCATGGGGGACCTTTCTTCAGAAGGGGTGCATGCCGGCGGCCGAGGCCGCGTTTTCGATGGGCACCGCAAAGCCGATGCCGATGAAGGTGCGCTGTTCGTTGGGATTGAGGATGGCCGTCACGATGCCCACCACCTCGCCGTCCAGGGTGACCAGCGGGCCACCCGAATTGCCGGGGTTGGCCGCGGCGTCGAACTGGATCAGGTTGCCGATCTGTTGCCGGCCCTCGGGCGAGCGGAAGCTGCGCTTGAGCCCGGAGACCACGCCGCTGGAGACGGAGGGGCCGATGCCGAAGGGGAAGCCCACCGCCACCACGCCGTCGCCAGGCTGAAGATCCGCGGTGGAGCGCATGGTCGCGGCCTTGAGGTCGTCGGGCAGTTTCTGGGCTTGCAGCACCGCCAGGTCGTTGTGGACCTGGCCGCCCGTCATGACGGCCGGGGAGCGGGTGCCGTCGTGGAAAGTGACTTCGATGCGGCTGGCCCCCGACACCACATGCAGGTTGGTGAGGATGACCCCTGAGTCGATGATGACCACGCCCGTACCCAGGCCGTGGTCCTTTTCCTCGCCGTCCTTGTCGGTCACGAAACCGTTCACACGCACCACCGAGGGCGCCACGACGGCAGCGGCCCGCGCGGCAGCCGAGGGCAGATGGGCTGTCTCCAGGGTCTTGAGCACGGCCGCGTCGATGTCTTTCTGGGTCAGGCGACGTTGCGGCTGCGCAGGCCAGAAGGCCTGGGCCAGCAGGAGGCCCAGGGCGGCCAGGGCCAGCCAGCGCCAGTGGTGGTCCCGCCAGTGGAGGCGCTCGCGCCAGCGCCGGGAGGCAGCTGAGGCGACCGGCGCGGGGGAGGCTTCAGGCAAAACAGCGTCCGGCGTGGCAGCGGGGCCACGCGGCGAACGGCTGTACAGGGCAGGCTGACGCATGCATCCCCCCGGGGGTGGGCCACCGACGCGGCGGCGTTGCGGCAACGGTAGCACGGCTGGCCATTTTTTGCATGCGCGCCTGCCCGGGGTGGCGGTGGTTTGCGGCATCATCGGCTTCATGAGCCTGACTGGATGGATCGACACCCATTGCCACCTGGACGCGCCCGAGTTTGCAGGCGACGTGGCGGCCGTGCGGGCGCGGGCACGCGAACGGGGGGTGGAGCACTGCGTGCTGCCGGCCGTGCAGGTGGCGCACTTTGAGGCAGTGCGTGCCCTGGCGCACCAGTTCGGGGACAGTTACGCCCTGGGCATCCATCCCCTGTATGTGAAGCAGGCCGAGGAGGGTGATCTGGCCCGGCTGGACGCCGCGCTGGCCACGCACCGCGACGACCCGCATCTGGTGGCTGTGGGCGAGATCGGGCTCGACTACTTCGTGCCTGAACTCTGTGAGGAACCGCTGCGCGCCCGGCAGGAGCATTTTTATGTCGAGCAGCTCCAGCTGGCGCGCAAGCATGACCTGCCCGTGATCCTGCATGTGCGGCGCTCGGCCGACAGGCTGCTCAAGGGTCTGCGTGCAGTGGGTCACGGAGGCTACCGCTGGAGTGGCATCGCCCATGCCTTCAACGGCAGCCTGCAGCAGGCCCAGGCTTTCATCGATCTGGGTTTCAAGCTCGGCTTCGGCGGCGCGCTGACGTATGAGCGTGCCAGCCAACTGCGCAAGCTGGCCACCGAGCTGCCGCTGGGAGCCCTCGTGCTGGAGACCGATGCCCCCGACATGCCGCCGCACTGGCTCTACACCCCGGCCGGGGAGCGCGCGCGCGGCGTGCCCCAGGGGCGCAACGAGCCCGGGGAGTTGCCGCGCATTGCGCAGGTGCTGGCCGGATTGCGGGGCGTGACGCCGGAACAGCTGCAGGCGCAGACACGGGCCAATCTGCAGTCGGCCCTGCCGCGTTGCGCCCTGGCATGAAAGCGCCGCGTCTGCTGGGTCTGTCGCCGGTCGTGGGCACGGGCACGCGCCTGCTCATCCTGGGCAGCTTCCCCAGCGTGAAGTCCCTGCAGCTGCAGCAGTACTACGCCCATCCGCAGAACCATTTCTGGAAGATCCTGCAGGCGCTGTGGCCGGGGGATCCCCTGCCGGTGCCCGAGCTCTACGCGCAACGTTGTGCCTGGACACTGGCGCACGGCCTGGGCATCTGGGATGTGTACGCGAGCTGCGAACGCGAGGGTAGCCTGGACAGCGCCATCCGTCAGGCCGAGGTCAACGACTTTGCCGCGCTGCGCATGCGCTGCCCGCAGCTGCGGCTGATCGCCCACAACGGCGGTGAAAGCTTCCGGCACGCGAAAGCGGTGCGGGCCGCGCTGGGGGTAGGGCATTTCTCGCTCGTGCAGCTGCCGTCCACGAGCCCGGCCAACGCGAGCTGGAGCTTCGAGCGCAAGCTCGCGGCCTGGCGCGAGGCGGCGCTGCAGGCGGGGATAATCGCCCGATCTTGAGCAAACGACCGCCACCCCTGCCCGAGGTCCAGTTCTCCGACGAGGGCCCCATCCGTCACCTGCATCTCGATTCGATCTGGATCCAGGGTTCCATGGATACGCGCGATCCGACCCGCCTGGTGCACGAGTACATCCAGCGCATGATGGCCTGGACCCTGTTTGTCGAGCCCGACACGGTGGCCAAGCGCCAGGCCCTGCAGCTGGGCCTGGGCGCGGCTTCGCTGACCAAGTTCTGCGCCAAGGTGCTGCGCATGAAAACCACCGCCATCGAGCTCAACCCCGGCGTGCTGCACGCCTGCCGTGGCTGGTTCAAGCTACCGGCGGACACGGCGAGGCTGCAGGTCATCCTGGCCGATGCGGCCGAGGAGATCCGCAAGCCCTCGTGGTGGGGCACGGTGGATGCCCTGCAGGTGGACCTGTACGACCGCGAGGCCGCCGCGCCCGTGCTCGACAGCTCCGAGTTCTATGCCGACTGCCGCCGACTGCTGACGGAGGAAGGCTGCATGACGGTCAATCTGTTCGGCCGCTCTTCCAGCTTCACCCGCAGCGTCGAGAAAATTGCCGAGGCTTTCGGGCGCGAGGCGGTCTGGGCTTTCAAGGCGACGCGTGAAGGCAACACCGTGGTGCTGGCACAGCGCACGCCCTCGCGTCCCGCACGTGCCGTGCTTGCCGATCGGGCGGAAATCATCCAGACTCGCTGGGGTCTGCCCGCACCCAAGTGGCTGCGCGGCTTCAAGCCCGTCCACGAAAACTGATGCCATGAGCGCCCAGCTGAAATCCCGCAGCCTGTCCAAGTCCGAGCACATGGGCCCCCTGTCCTGGCGCCTGCTGGTCGAGTGGCTGCAGACTGACGGCGTGATCAGTGACGAGGAGGCCCAGCGCACCGTTGCCCGTTGCGCCCAGGCCGAAAGCGCCCAGCACCCGCTGCTGCGCCTGGCCAGCGTGTCCATGCGCCGCGCGGGAGACAACAAGGCGCTCGATGTGGAGCTGCTGACCCAGTGGCTGGCCGGCCGCGCGGGGCTGGAGTACCTGCGCATCGATCCGCTCAAGGTGGACGTGGGCAAGGTGGCCGACGCCATGAGCGCGGCCTATGCAGAACGCCATCGCGTGCTGCCGGTGCAGGCCGGGCCCAGCGAGGTGGTGGTGGCCACCGCCGAGCCCTACATCACCGACTGGGTGGGTGAGGTTGAGCGCCAGACCCGGCGCAGCGTGCGGCGCGTCATCGCCAGCCCGGGCGAGATCCAGCGCTACACGGCGGAGTTTTTCGCCCTCGCCAAGTCGGTGCGCTCGGCCATGAAGGCCGGCGGCAACTCCGGCGGCTCCAGTTTCGAGCAGCTGGTGGAGCTGGGCAAGAGCAACAAGCAGCTCGACGCCAACGACCAGAGCGTGGTGCAGGTGGTGGACTGGCTCTGGCAGTACGCCTTCGACCAGCGCGCCAGCGACATCCACCTGGAGCCGCGGCGCGAGCAGGGCGTGATCCGTTTCCGCATCGACGGCGTGCTGCACCCGGTCTACCAGATGCCCATGGGCGTGCTCAACGCCATGACGGCGCGCATCAAGCTGCTGGGTCGCATGGACGTGATCGAGAAACGCCGTCCGCAGGACGGCCGCATCAAGACGCGCAACCCGGGCGGTGACGAGGTGGAAATGCGTATTTCCACCCTGCCCACGGCCTTCGGCGAGAAGATGGTCATGCGTATCTTCGACCCGGACAACACCGTCAAGAGTCTGGACGAGCTGGGTTTCCCGCCGCACGATGCGGCGCGCTGGGAGCAGCTGGTCAAACGGCCCCACGGCATCATCCTCGTGACCGGGCCCACGGGCTCGGGCAAGACCACCACGCTGTACTCCACGCTCAAGCGCGTGGCGACCGAAGAGGTCAACGTCAGCACGGTGGAGGACCCGATCGAGATGATCGAGCCGGCCTTCAACCAGACCCAGGTGCAGCCCCAGCTGGACTTCGGTTTTGCGCAGGGCCTGCGCGCCCTCATGCGCCAGGACCCGGACATCATCATGGTGGGCGAGATCCGCGACCTGGAAACTGCCGAGATGGCCGTTCAGGCGGCGCTGACGGGCCACCTGGTCTTCTCCACCTTGCACACCAATGACGCGCCCTCGGCCATCACGCGCCTCATGGAACTCGGTGTGCCGCCCTACCTGATCAACGCCACGGTGCTGGGGGTGCTGGCCCAGCGTCTGGTGCGCACCCTGTGCAAGCAGTGCAAGGTGCGTGACGAGGCCGCCACCAAGGAGCAGCTGGCCGAGGTGGTCAAGCCCTGGAACATCAGTGGCGGCTACAAGCCCTACAAGGCCGTGGGCTGCGTGGACTGCCGCATGACGGGCTTTGCCGGCCGCATGGGCCTGTACGAACTGCTGCTGATTTCCGAGGCCTTCAAGGAGAAGGTCAACAAGGAGCCCAACATCGATGCCCTCAAGCGCCAGGCCATTGCCGACGGCATGCGCCCGCTGCGCCTCTCCGGGGCCCTGCGCGTGGCCGAAGGCCTCACGGTCATTGATGAGGTGCTCGGCGCCACGCCGCCGCTGAGCTGATCGCCCGGTTTCCCTGACCGAGACCTGACCGGTGCACCAGGCCGGTTCATCGGCGGGCTTTGCCTAGGGTAATCCCTGAGGATTCGGCCCGCTCCCGGGCGCGCGGATAGGTGGAATCCACATCGGGCATGACAGTTATTCCGGGGCAGAATTCCGTGTGTTTCGGGCCGCCGGCCCGCAGGAGACTGTTTGTGAAATTCATCAAAAGTGAACAAGACTTCTACTCAGGTCTGATGTTCGCCGTCGTGGGCGTGGCTTTCGCCGTCGGCGCGACCAACTACAACATCGGCACCGGCGCGCGCATGGGCCCCGGGTATTTCCCGCTGGGTCTGGGTGTGATCCTGGCCGTGCTCGGCGCCATCATCATGCTCAAGGGCGTGATTGGCAAAAGTGGCCCCAAGATGGGCAAGGTGGCCCTGCGCCCCCTGTTCTGCATCATCGGCGCCAACGTGGTCTTCGGCATCCTGCTGGCCGGCCTGCCGAGCCTGGGCGTGCCCGCCATGGGTCTGATCGTCGCCATCTACGGCCTGACCCTTGTGGCCAGCCTGGCCGCCGGGGGCAAGTTCCATCTCCGGGAAACCCTGATCCTCGCCACCATCCTGGCCATCCTGAGCTACGGCGCTTTCGTCAAGCTGCTCAACCTGCAGTTCCAGATCTGGCCTGCATTCATCACCGGCTGAGAAAGACAAGAACATGGAACTGTTTGAACATCTATCGCTGGGTTTTGGCGTCGCCTTCACCTTCCAGAACCTGATGTACTGCTTCATCGGCTGCCTGCTGGGCACGCTGATCGGGGTGTTGCCGGGTGTGGGCCCTGTGGCCACCATCGCCATGCTGCTGCCGGCCACCTATGCGCTGCCCCCGGTGGCCGCGCTGATCATGCTGGCCGGTATCTACTACGGCGCGCAGTACGGTGGTCCCACGACCGCCATCCTGGTGAACCTGCCGGGTGAATCGTCCTCGGTGGTGACCATCATCGACGGCTACCAGATGGCCCGCAAGGGTCGAGCCGGCCCGGCCCTGGCCGCTGCCGGCCTGGGCTCCTTCTTCGCCGGCTGTGTCGGTACCCTCATCCTGGCCGCCTTTGCCATCCCGCTGACCGAGGTCGCCTTCAAGTTCGGCCCGGCCGAGTACTTCTCGCTCATGGTGGCCGGTCTGATCGGTGCCGTGGTGCTGGCTTCGGGTTCGCTGATCAAGGCCATCGGCATGATCTTGGTCGGCCTGCTGGTCGGCCTGATCGGTACCGACGTGAACTCCGGTGTGGCGCGTTACTCCTTTGACATCCCGGAACTGACCGACGGCGTCGGCTTCATCGTGGTGGCCATGGGCGTGTTCGGCTACGGCGAGATCATCAAGAACCTGTCCATGCCCGAAGAGCACCGCGAGGTCTTCACCGCCAAGGTGACTCACCTCTATCCCTCGCTCGAGGACTTCAAGCGCATGACGCCCGCTGTGCTGCGCGGCACGGCCATCGGCTCCATGCTCGGCATCCTGCCCGGCGGCGGCGCGCTGCTCTCGGCCTTTGCCGCCTACACGCTGGAGAAAAAGACCAAGCTCAAGCCGGGCGAGGTTCCCTTCGGCCAGGGCAATATCCGCGGCGTGGCTGCACCCGAGTCGGCCAACAACGCCGGTTCGCAGACCTCCTTCATCCCGCTGCTCACGCTGGGCATTCCCCCCAACGCCGTGATGGCGCTGATGGTGGGCGCCATGACCATCCACAACATCCAGCCGGGCCCGCAGGTGATGACCAGCAACCCCGAGCTGTTCTGGGGCCTGATCGCCTCCATGTGGCTGGGCAACCTGATGCTGATCGTGCTCAACCTGCCGCTGATCGGCATCTGGATCAAGCTGCTGACCGTGCCCTACCGCTGGCTGTTCCCGTCCATCGTGCTGTTCTGCGCCGTGGGTGTCTACTCCACGAACAACAACACCTGGGACGTGTGGATGGTGGCCATGTTCGGCATCGTTGGCACCCTGTTCTTCAAGGTCGGCGTCGAGCCCGCCCCGCTGCTGCTTGGCCTGATCCTGGGCCCGATGATGGAAGAGAACCTGCGCCGTGCCCTGCTGCTCTCGCGCGGCGACTGGAGCGTGCTGGTCACGCGTCCGATCTCGGCCTCGCTGCTGGCCCTGGCGCTGCTGCTGCTCATCATCGTGCTGCTGCCGGCCGTGAAAGCCAAGCGTGAGGAAGCCTTCACCGACGACGACTGATCGCCGGCCCGCTTCTCGTTACACTGGAACGGCACCTGCGGGTGCCGTTCCCACTTTTGCCGGAGTCGACCAATGAAAACCAAACTGCTGTCCGTCCTCATGGCGCTGGGCCTGTCCCTGACTTTGCCCCTTGCAGCCCAGACCTGGCCGACCAAACCGGTGCGCCTGGTGGTGCCTTTCCCGGCGGGTGGCGCCACGGACATCCTCTCGCGTGCGCTCTCGCAGGAACTCGGCAAGAAGCTGGGCCAGTCCATCGTGGTGGACAACAAACCCGGCGCCGGTGGCACTATCGGCGCACTGGCCGGCGCGCAGGCCGCACCCGACGGCTACACCCTGCTGCTCACCACCTCGAGCACCCACAGCATCGGCCCGGCCATCAACCCCAAGATCCCCTACAACGCCGAGGCCGACTTCACGCCCGTGGTGTACGTCGCCAGCTCGCCCCAGGTCATCCTGGTGCCGCTGAGCTCGCCGGCAAAGAATCTCCAGGAGTTCATCGAGCACGCGCGCAAGAACCCGGGGCGGCTGAACTATGCCTCCAGCGGCAACGGCACGATCTCCAACCTGTCGACCGAGAACTTCAAGGCGCAGTCGGGTACCTTCCTGGTGCACATCCCCTACCGCGGCACTGGCCTGTCCATCGCCGACCTGATCAGCGGCAAGGTGGACGTGCTCTTCGATTCCGTGGTGTCCGGCATGCCCCATGTGCGCGACGGCAAGCTGCGTGCGCTGGCCGTGACCAGCCCCAAACGCAGCGCGCTCGCGCCCGAGTTGCCGGCGGTGTCCGAGCTGCTGCCGGGTTTCGAGTCCGTGACCTGGTTCGGCATCTTCGGGCCGCGCGGCCTGCCGCCCGAGGTCGTGACCCGCGTCAACCAGGCCGTGAATGCCGTGCTGGCCGAGCCGGAGCTCAAGGAGCGGTTTGCCCGCCTGGGCGCGGAAACGGCCGGCGGCAGCCCGCAACAGTTTGCGGCGGTCGTGCGCAGCGAGTCGGCCAAATGGAAAAAGATCATCACCGAACGCAAGATCACGGCGGATTGATCAAAAACCCCTGAGTCGCCCCCGAGGGCGACCGCCCCCTGAAGAAGGGGACAACGCCAGCAGCCGGTCGAGCCGGCTCGGCGGCGTTTTCGAGCCAGCCCGTGCGTCCCGTTCATCCGGATGCGCGGCGCAGAAAAGGAATCTGATGCCATGAACTTCAACTACAGCACCCCCTACACCAGCACCCGTCTGCCCGTCTTTGCGCGCAACGTCGTGTCCACCTCGCACCCGCTGGCCGCGCAGGCCGGCCTGCGCATGCTGCAGAAGGGCGGCAACGCGGTGGACGCCGCCATTGCCGCGGCTGCCACCATCACCCTGACCGAACCCGTGAGCAACGGCCTGGGCAGCGATGCCTTCGCCATCCTGTGGGACGGCAAGGAACTGCACGGCCTCAATGCCTCGGGCCGCGCGCCGCAGGGCTGGACGCCCGAGTACTTCCACCGCAAGTACGGCCGGGACGCCAGGACGCCGCCAAAGCGTGGCATCGATGCCGTCACCGTGCCCGGCGCCATCTCGGCCTGGGTGGCCCTGAGCGACCGTTTCGGCAAGCTGCCCTTTGCCGACCTGCTGGAGCCAGCCATCGAGATCGCCGAGCGCGGCTACCTGCTGCCGGTGGTGGTGCAGCAGAAATGGGCCGCGGCCACACCCGAGCTGCAGGGCCAGCCGGGTTTCGCGCAGAGTTTCCTGCCCTGGGGCCGTGCGCCCAAGGTGGGTGAGCTGTTCCGCTTTCCCGCAGCGGCACGCGCGCTGCGCCTGATCGCCCAGACCAAGGGCGAGGCCTACTACCGCGGCGAGATCGCCCAGGCCCTGGAGAAGTTCGCCGCCGAGGCCGGCGGTGTGCTCAAGGCCAGCGACCTGGCGGCCTACCAGCCCGAGTGGGTGCAGCCCCTGGCCAAGAACTACCGTGGCTACACCCTGCACGAGATCCCGCCCAACGGCCAGGGCATCGCGGCGCAGATCGCGCTGGGCATCCTGGACAAGTTCGACCTGGGTTCCCTGCCCGTCGACAGCGTCGATTCCCAGCACCTGCAGATCGAGGCCATGAAGCTGGCCTTCGCCGACGTCTACCGTTACATCGCCGAGCCCTCGGCGATGGAGGTGACCCCCGCGCAGATGCTCGATGACGCCTACCTGGCCAGCCGCGCGAGGCTGATCGACATGAAAAAGGCGCAGGATTTCAAGGCCGGCAACCCGGTCAAGGGCGGCACCATCTACCTCACGGCCGCCGACGAGAACGGCATGATGATCAGCTTCATCCAGAGCAACTTCATGGGCTTCGGTTCGGGTTGCGTCGAGCCTACCTTCGGCATCAGCCTGCAGAACCGTGGCCATGGCTTCAACGTGGACCCGCAGGGCCACAACCGGGCCAACCTCGTCGCGCCGGGCAAGCGCCCCATCCACACCATCATTCCGGCCTTCCTCACGAAAGACGGCCAGCCCGTGATGAGCTTCGGCGTGATGGGTGGCAATATGCAGCCGCAGGGCCATCTGCAGACGCTGGTGCGCATGCTGGACTACGGCCAGAACCCCCAGGCCGCCTGCGACGCGCCGCGCTGGCGCTACAACGCGGGGTTCGAGATCAACGTCGAGGCCAGCATGAACCCCGTCACCGTCCAGGGCCTGGCCGCCCGCGGCCACCGCATGGAAGTCATCAACGATTCCTACCAGGACTTCGGTGCCGGCCAGTTCATCTGGCGCGCCGGTGACCCCAAGGTCGAAGGTTATGTGGCGGCGAGTGACCCGCGCCGCGACGGCCAGGCCGCCGGTTTCTGAGCCTGCTTCCGTGACAGCGCAGG
>JACCDR012304454.1_pt1 | contig 12101 bp, 9 predicted proteins | sample 7446431 | NCBI WGS metagenome assembly JACCDR01 (sample SAMN15323443, study PRJNA562643) | freshwater metagenome | isolation source: river surface water | place: USA:Blue River Watershed | collected 2017-08-17
ACCCTCCCTGATTGATGGTGATATTCCCAGAGAGCTGAGCGAACGCATAGAGGGTGAGGATGAGCGATGACGCGAACGTAACGTTGAAGAATCGATTCCAAAGCTTCTCGGTCGTGAGCACACTTCCTGTAACGAGGAGGTACATCCATGTATGGAGAAGTGCAAAGTATCCTTCCATGCGCTCGAAGTTACTCCAGAACGCCATCTCGCGACTCTCACCAAACCAGTTCGCAAAGAACATGACGATGAGAAGTGCTGAGAAGCTACCGAGTATCCATGACCGCTTTGGCCTATATACCGGGTCGTAGCACGCGAGGATAATCCATGCAGCAAACACCACTTCCGCAATCACACGGAAGGTGAAATTCTTTCCGGTGATGAACGGGAAGAAGAGTGAGTTTGAAATAATGAGCGGTATGAACGGTATGGCGAAGATACCAAGGAATACGATTCCTTTTGCGATGTCTTTCATGATGGTGAGAACTATAGCACGACCGCGGGAAGCCACGGAGATGGGCTATGCGAGCACGCCACGGGTACGGAGATAGTCAAGAATACTCTCAACGAGAGCCTCAGGTGACGCTTCTTCGGTCTTTGCGACAAGCTCAGGATTCTCGGGTGCCTCGTACGGGTCGTCGATGCCAGTGAATCCCTTGATGAGTCCCTGCCGTGCTTTCGCATAAAGACCTTTCGTGTCACGTCGCTCGCACTCCTCAAGTGACGTATCGACGAATATCTCGATGAACTCGCCGTAGTGCTCGATGCGATTCCTCACCGCACGGCGTGCGTCTTTGTATGGCGCAATGAGAGAGCAGATGACGATACCACCGTGACGAACGATTTCACTCGCGACGAACCCGACACGTTTTACATTTTCGTCGCGATCTTCCTTTGAAAATCCAAGCCCTTTCGAAAGGTGATCACGAATGATGTCACCATCGAGGAAGGTAATCTCTCTATCTTGGAGCTCCTGGAGCCGCGCAAGGAGAAGCTGCGCAAGTGTTGATTTCCCAGAGCACGAGAGGCCGGTAAAGAACACCGCTACGCCCGAGCGCGTATCTTTCTTCACACTCTGTCGCAAAATATCGATTGATTCTTTGAATGAAAACCACTCAGGGATCTCCTCACCCTCACGAAGGCGGCGCCTGAACTCAGTACCTGAGATGTTCTCAATCTCATCCTCTGCTGTCACCTCATCCGCAGCGAGGTAGAGCCCTCTCGTTTTCGAATACGCGAGCTCCTCTGATGGAACGATGGTGATGCCGATCTCGTCGGCATACTTCATCGCGAGGTCGCGTGCCTCATAGGGGCCGTAGAAATCCTTGCCATCACTTCCCTTTCCAGGACCTGCATGGTCACGTCCTGATATGAAATGCGTGCAACCGTAGTTCTTTCTGATGATTGCGTGCCACACAGCTTCACGTGGACCTGCCATGCGCATCGCGAGTGGAAGAAGCGAAAGGTGTGTAAAGTCCTTACCGTACGTATTACACACGACGTTGTATGTACGCACACGAGTCACATAGTCTATGTCGCCTGGCTTCGTCATGCCGACGACCGGATGCACGAGGACGGGAGCACCGGTCTTCTCGTGAGCACGCTTCACAAGCTCGAAGTGTGCGCGGTGCATGGGATTTCGCGTCTGGAAACCGACGACCGTGTCCCATCCTCGCTCTTTGAAGAGCGCCTTGAGTTCGGCAGGTGTGTACCTAAACTGCTTAAAATCATGTCGATTCGGAAGTGCAATACGCTCGACCGTGCCACCGAGATAGACCGGGTGCATTTCATCAAAAACGTACGCGACGCCTGGGTGCATCATGTCCTCTGTCCCGTATACGCCTCGTGCCTCTTTCGACTTATCAGGTTGATAGCGAGACGTCACCGTCATGACAGCGAGTGGATTCCCGAACGGATCACAGAGAAGTATGCGATCACCGACCGCATACACACTCTCCTCAGGAACATCGAGCACAATCGGTATCGGGAAGAGTGCGCCGTTTACGAGACGCATGTTCTCGACAACGGAGTTGTAATCGGCCTCGTCCATGAAACCAGTGACCGGTTCGAAGCCACCGACAAGCATGACCTCGAGGTCGTGGAGTTGTCGTCCGCGAAGATTTAAACGCGGGAGGGTTAGGATGTCATTGTTCATAGTTGATGTTGAAACAGAGAGGATACTATCATACTGCACTCGATACTATAACGTCTTCAAGGCGAAAAGGTCGCATTATCACTTCGTCTGTGCTTCAAGCGCGAGGAGTACAGAAGCTGCTTTATACTGTTTTTCGTAGGTCCATTCTTTGAGTTGGTAATTCTTGCCTAGTGTGGTGTCTTGCTCAGTTCCTGGAACGACGTCACCACGAAGGAGAGCAAGGACGAGTTCGACATACTCTGCGAATGCTCGATCATTGAGCTCACGCATGAAGTCGGTCGGTCGCCGACCACGACACGTGGTCGTGATGATTGAACGAATCGGCCCTGCATCGACCAAGGGAACTGCATCGTGGAGTGTGATGCCGATATGCTCGAGGTCATCGTTCAGCATGGCATGAAGATTGCAATTGGTACCCCGGTAGTATGGGCAGTAGCCAGTGTGAATATTCACAGTGATTCCTGCTGATGTAAGGAGTCGGGGTTTCAAAATGAGACCACCCCATATCGCCATGACCCGTGGTGCTATGGTACGTACAGCCTCGTAGACATCGTCACCATTTACGTTTGTCGTATGCATGATCTTCGGAAGATACTCAGCTCGAGCACCAACGACCGGTGACCGAGATTTGAGTATGTTGAGTGCCTCACGACGCTTTGTGTCGAGGCGAAGTAAGCATACATACATGAGTTCACGTGGAAGGCCAAGGAGGCCGACCTTCTCAGTGAACTTTCGAATACGTACCCAGAGAGGTCGCATAATCGGCTTTTGAATGATGACGAGTGCAACCTTCCCACCTGTTCGCTCATGAAGCGTGTTCACGAAGTCTCGTTTTGCCGCACCTGGCGTAGTAATGATAACGATGTTATCCATAGCGTTCACGGAGTGTCCGTACATTGATAAAATCCCAACCCTCCTCTTCAATCACAGCGATGTGCTCCGCAAATGTCTCCCTATCCATTTCGGTGAAATGGCTCCAGAGATGGAGGAGAAAACTCTCGTTCGTATTCTTGATGTGTCGCAGTATCTTCCGAAGATCATGTACACCGAGCGTCCCTGGAGCAAACCAGAGCCCGAGCGGTATCTCTTCTTTTCGTTCAGTATGATGACGGTTCGTTCGCCAACTCTGAACACCATGCTTCGTAAGCATGTCGAAATGTCCAACCTTGTTACGCGGGAAGCTCATGAACGTTGGAGGAGGAATCGTGTCACCAAAATATGAAGCGAAGGCGGTTCGTGCACGAGTGAGTTCATTTTCCACTTCCTCAGGCGAGAGGGTATTCATGAGTCGGTGACTATATCCGTGAAGACCGACGTCGACAGATGGTACCCTGAGATACGCTGCATGCGCCTCTGGAAGCGTGAAGAGCTCTCGGTTCGCATCAATGCATGCTCGTTTTGCTTCGTCGAGGTATGGAACGCTGGTCGGATCTGTCTCGAGGAGCATGCCAACGACCTGCACGTTATACTCGATTCCTCGGTCATTGAGGAATGCGCAGATCGGCCCAACGTGCTCATGCGCCACTCTTCCGTACTCGAGCGCAGTACTGAACTCATTGGTCCAAAATGGGGTGTTGTACGCATACTCAAGATCAAAACTTATGTTGACCGCATACTTTCCCTTTGGGAGTACGGGGTGTACGTCGTGAAGCGATGAGAGGAATCGGTGTACAGGATGTGCGTACCCACCAGTGAGCACACGGCGCTTTACGAAGCGAAGTGCGGTGGTAATCATGTCCTTTACTGATGTCATGTGCGCTCATTATGCTCGAGCATGATTACCTCTGCAATGTATGGATTTAGAAAGCGACCCGGAGCCTGTATGGCACCGGGTCGTTGGGGTCTTACGACCTACGTCTGTCGTCTTCCTCGAAGAACTGATCGAGGACGTCGCAGAGCATGTGGATCACCATGATGTGACACTCCTGGATGCGCGGCGTGTCCGAGGATGGGATGATGACCTCGATATCACAGAGCGACTCGCGATGAAGCACACCACCATCGCGACCAAGAAGACCGAATGTGCGGATTCCCTTCTCGCGCGCAACACGTGCTGCACGAACGAGATTTTCCGAATTGCCACTCGTCGTGATGAGCACAAGCCCATCTCTTTTCTTTCCGTGCGCCTCGACCCCTCTCGCAAAGAAATCCGCGAATGAAACGTCGTTCCCCCATGCGGTCATCGCCGACGTGTCGGCGTGAAGCGGAATCGCAGAACGGCCACGACGCTGCGCCTTGTACTGGCAGACGATTTCCGCCGCGAAGTGTTGGGCATCGGCGGCACTGCCACCATTTCCCCCGATGAGAAGTTTCCCATCGTTCGCGTAGATCTCGGTCATAGATGATGCCATCTCGGCAATCCGCTCGAGGAGCTCCGCGTCGCCGAGCATCTTCTGTCGAACCTCAATCGCCTCCTCAATAGAGGCTCTGATCTCCAGTGTTCCCATAACCGTTTACCTCCGTAGATGAAGTTGAACACGAGTACGTTCTGTCTTGGAACGTACCACGCAATTACACACCTGACAACCGTCTCGGTCATCACATGTATTCAAACGCTCAGAGATGTAAAAAGGTCACGCTTGTCCTACTACGTAAGTGCTTCGAGTGCCGCAATAACAGAGTCTGCCCACGACTCATTCCCATACTTCGTCTCGATGTATCGAACAAGATTTTGTATGAGTGTCGCAGTGACAGCAACATGACCCTTCTCTGTTTGCTTGAATACAACCTCGAATGCCTGTACGAATTTCTTCTGCTCACTCTGTGGAATGAGTGCAAGGATGTCACGAAGAGACACAGGGAGCTCGATTGTTTCAAAATCAGTAACGATTGTGTATGCGTGTATTTCCCCAGATGAAGTTTCATTCACGTACGCAGCGTTAGTAAGATCCCCCTTTCCATTCGATACAGCAGTCGTGAGGTCATATGTTCCCTCTCCAGTGCCAATGACCGAAAGTTCGAACGTACTTCCTTTTGGACTCATGAGCATGAGTCGCTTTGCATAATGTGTGTTGCCCCCACCATCTTCAGGATTGCGAATGAAATCCTCTTGGTCATACGAACCTCCCTCAATCTCATCGAAAACCATACCAGCATCGTACCCGAGACGTCGCCCGTTACTATCGGTAAGAAGGAGCTCTGCAGGAGATTCGAGCACAATCTCGATTGCTTCTGGGAGTGCCTGCGGTGTTTTGGTGTACGTAAAGAGGTTTGCTTTCGTGACGACATCATCGTAATCCTGCACGTGCGCCCCCACATCCTTCACATCGTTTGTCGTCTCGGTCTCGTACCAGAAGGGATCACGAACGTAGTAGCCGTTTTCAGTTACACCATTCAAGAGGGACCAGTGTCCTTTTTCCTTATTAAATGCCACTGCAGGATTCTTCTCCTTTATGAAGGTTTGTATCGTTTCTTTGTCCGTCACAGCAGTACCTTCATCATCAAGCGAGAGCGCGCTCATGATCTTTCCGTCCTTCTCTTCCCCCAGATAAGCGAGCCCATAGAGCCAGAGTATCGAACCATCAGCGGTGTACCCGTCGTTCTCCACGAGCCATTCGTTCATGTTACCGGGATCAACATGTGAGCCATCGATTCCTGTAGTAATGCCACGGTACCGCCCGAGCATGGAGAGGGTTGTGAGCGCACATCCACATTCCCCGATTGTGAGTCCGCAGTCACCGGTGGTACTTGCGCGACCATCAGCGTAGGTCTTTGTTGCCCACGCAGCAGTTTCGGTGAGAGACGGAAATGGCGACTCGATTTGTGTCATGCGATCCACTTCATGAATCACATCTTCATCCTCATCCTCAAGGAGTGTCATAATGTTCTCAGCCCGTGAGATAAGGTCATCTGCAAATGTTGCATCAATCGTACCTTGTTCTTTATCCGCCTCAACTTTCCGCATAAATGCTTCGAGCTGGTTCATGGCAGCCTGTGAATCAGCCGCCTCAATCATTTCAGGGAGCTTTTCGAGATGAGCAAGATACGATTGCTTCGTTGAACCCTTTACCTCACTCCCCTCAACAGCTTCTATAAGTGCCTCAATCAAATCGAAGAGTGACTTTTCTTCTTCAAGTAAGATGTATGTGATTTCAAGGTAAGGATCTTTCTCAGTCCCATTCGCCTCAATTGAGTAGTGGGCTATGCCTGTTGATTTCCAAAAGTTGCCATTATTGATGATTGGAATGTTCTCAATATCATGACCTTCCCGAATACAAAGCTTCGTAAAGCCCGACTTATTAACCCAGTTCATTCCTGATTCATCAAGCACCATTTCAAACGATTGCTCCGGGGTGATAATTGAGAGATTATACTTCTCACTTCCCAGGGTAGGATCTTCAAGAGCATCCCCGCACATCTCTATATCATCAAGTACAAGTTGTGTGGCTGAGGCTTGACGCCCCTCCACAACAGCCATGTATGCATAGACATCATCATAATCATTAAGGACGTGGCTCGGAAAAACATTCAAGGAAGATTTGATGATTTGCGCGTTCTCAGGAATGATTGACGTGTCAAAAGAGAGGAAAGAACGATGTGTTCCCTGATATCCCTGATTCGAATTGTATGCACCCAAAAAGGCGGATGCAATCTCTGTTCCAACACTAGAATTCATTCCCACTACAGAACTGTGCTGCACTTCCCAAGACCCTGGATAAGGTGTTGTTTGTATGCTTGCATCTGACGCATCAGAATAAATCCTGATGGTGACGCTTTCGTTTGCCTCGACAAGTTCTACTGAGTAAATGAGAACCATCGCACTGAACAGGCACATGGCTGTTGCCTGCATAAATCTAGATACATTTTTGCTTTTCATTGACGTATTGTATCCTTCCTAACTAAGGGGTAGTGGTTACTCCTGGAGTAACTGTGGATTTCATGCACATCGAAACGAACAAGAAAATCCTTGTAGTAACACCTCGCTTCCCATTTGATCTGCGAGGTGCCTGTGAACAAGACCGGGCACACGGCATCACGCTTCTCCGAAAGCTTGGATACGAAGTTCATGTCATCACCATGTGCTTCAAAAGTCATTTGGAACTGGTCTCTCAAGCTGAACGGGACTTTGACGTTACGATATCACCCATTCTCTATCGGAAGGTACGTGACGGGCACACTGAAGGACTACGTTCCACGCTCATGCGAATATGTAATCCTCACTACTGGGATGGTGCGGCATTTGAATATTCGGACAGAACAACACAGAGTGCAGTGGAGACTACACTTAACTCATTCAAACCAGACCTGGTCTGGTTTGAATACACATACCTCTGGCCACTCTACTCTCTCGTAAAAAAGGCTGGTCTACCTATTATTACTCGCTCGATAAACTTCGAGCCTGATCACTTCTTTAATGCATCCAAGAAAGGCCTTCTTGATAAACTCAAGTATCACGCAAAAATATTGAGTGAACGCAGAACAATCCGTGAAAGTGATCACCTCTTTGCAATAACTCCTGCCGAGGAAACGGTCTACAAAAAACATGGAGCGAGAAACGTATCAACACTTCCTCTCCGACGACTCGGGACACTCATCGGTAAAAATCCGAATGTGCATGAGCGTTCTCATCTCAATGTTCTCTTTATGGGTTCGAACTACATGGTACCGCACATGATGCACGCACTCCGATTCATTCTTGATGAAGTAAATCCTGTTCTCCAAAAAAAGTATCCTGACACATTCACCATTCATATCATTGGTGGGAAATTACCTGATACAGTACGCAATGAATCGCACACAGGGATTGAATTTCATGGGTACATTCCTGACCTTGATGCGTTCATGGAGAACATCGATATAGCGCTCGCACCATCGCTCTCAGGTGAAGGAATGCAACAAAAGGTATTCGAGCCGATTGTGAGAGGGATACCGACAATCACTTCAAAGCGTGCACTTGCAGGGTACCCTCTTCTTCATAAGGAACATGTACTGGCACTTCATGAGAACACCCCTGACGAATTCGTGGACGCACTTGGTTCACTCGTCAGTGTTACTGAACGCAAGCGAATCTCGGAACATGCAATCACGTGTGCCAAGAATCTCTTCTCGGAAGATTCTCTCAAAGCCAAAATTGATGCTATCATCACAAAACTCACCCAACAATGATAAAGAAACTGTATATTCGTATCGCGAACTTCATCATTACCTACGTACCTGTCTCGGTACGCTTCAGAGATGCGCTCACATGGCCGATTGCCAGTCGGATTATAGGAACATCCTACAGTGCCGTACAGGAGCTCAAAGCGGGATTTAAACTACATGCATACATGGATGACCAGCTCGGTCGCTTCGCACTCTTTTACGGTCCAAGTACCACATACTTTTGGGAACCAACAACTATGCGACTCCTTGAGAAGTTAGTACGAAATGCAAGCGAAGTCATAATTGCTGGCTCACATATTGGACTCACCGCACTCTACGCACGACGTGGAATGAAAAAAGACGGGGCTCGTGTCCACACTTTTGAACCAATCGCACACCTTCATGAAGTGTCACAAAAAAACTTCGACCTTAATTCTGAATTAGGATCTGTCGTGCTTTCTCGACAAGCACTTGGTGACAGACCAGGAACAGTCACTATGACACAAGACCGCATCAGATCTCGCATCATTCAGGATGATAGTGCGTCAGCTATTGAGACCGAGTCAGTGCCGGTAACCACTATTGACGCCTACTGTAACGAGCATGGGGTTACACAACTCGACCTCGTACTCCTCGATGTTGAAGGGTACGAATATAATGCACTCCTCGGCATGCAAGAGATACTCGCATCTCACCCACCCAAAGACATCATCTATGAAATAAGTTTCCCTGAAAAAGATGAGCTCGAGGCAGCTTACCGCATAGAAGCATTCCTCAAAACGTTCAACTACACCTGCTACATCATTGCGGAAGCACACGATCCAATTGAAGATCGACGGTGGAATCAAAAACAACATCTCTCACTCACCTCTAAGAGTGTGTACGAAGCGCACAAAAAAGATCGATACTTCAATGTTCTTGCCACACTTCGACCAGAATCAGAGATCCTTCAAATCCTCGAATAACGTATCTATACGGTGCCTCCGGCAATCTCATTTCGATCTGCCTCTGCCATCATCTTGACCAATTCATCAAACGAAACTTTCGGGTTCCATCCAAGTACCTGACGTGCTTTCGTTGCATCTCCACGGAGATGATGTACTTCTCGCGGTCGATAAAAATCTGGATTTATCTTCACAACCACAGCACCGGTCTCCTTGTTACGTCCAACCTCATTAACTCCTTCCCCTTCCCATACAATATCAATGTCAAAGTGTGCTGCGGAGTGCAGAACAAAATCTCTAACGGTATGCGCCTCGCCTGTCGCTATCACAAAATCGTCGGGGACATCTTGCTGAAGCATGAGGTACATTGCCTCAACATAATCCCCTGCAAAGCCCCAGTCACGTTCCGCGTCCAGATTACCGAGTTCAAGCACAGACTGTGCTCCAGCGGCTATCTTCGCAAAAGAATGAGTAATCTTTCGCGTCACGAATTGCTTACCACGACGTGGTGATTCGTGATTAAAAAGGATGCCCGAGGCGATGAAAGCACCCTCACTCTTTCGCTTGTTCAAGACAAAATCGTTGTACGCCTTCAATTTAGCCTCGGCATATGGACTCTGCGGGTTAAACGGTGTTGCTTCACTCTGTGGTGCGGGTGAATTACCGAACATTTCGCTCGTCGATGCCTGGTAGATGCGCACATGAGGATTCACCGCAAGAGCCTCATTGACCATTCGCCCGAGACCGTAATAGTTGATGTCCCATGTCTCATCGACACACGTGAATGAGACCCCAACATGAGACTGTGCCGCAAGATTATATACTTCATCAGGCACGACTTCTTTGATTATCGCAGAAACACGATTCAGGTCACGAATGTCACCGTAATGAAATTTTACAGTGCGCCCCCTGAACAATCCTGAGAGTCTTTGGGTCGGATCATTACTACTTCGACGCATTATTGCATGAACCTCATATCCCTTATCAAGAAGTAAGGGTGCTAGGTACGAACCATCTTGTCCTGTAATGCCTGTAATGAGAGCTTTTTTCATAGTGAAATTCTGAGTCATAATATCATGAATACTATTTCTGAATAGATACCGAGAAACTATTAAAAAGTAGCGATGGTATACTCATGTGTACCAGATTAGTTTCTTCAACGATTCAGTGTGATATTCATTGTTTATGAAAGGTTTTAAAAAGTACCAGGAAGCGTCTCTATGAAGCAGGCCGTAAAATACCAACTCTCTCGACTAAGCAAGGCTCTCAAGGTTGATATTTCCTATGTTGCAAAGAATACATTCTGGCTCAATGCAAGTAGTGTCATTTCTTCAATTTTCACCCTCATACTTGGTGTTGCAATGGCTAACATTCTTTCACAAGAAACATTCGGTAATTACCGATATGTGTTAGCACTTACTGCGATTATAAGTGCATTCTGCTTGTCAGGGCTCAATCTTGCAGTTGTACGAGATGTAGCAAAGGGGGTAACAGGCCTCGTACGAGAAGGATTTTATATTCAATTAAAGTGGGGTGTCTTCCCTTTTATTATTTCTCTAGTTCTGTGTGCATATTACCTTTTTAGGGGTAATCAGGACCTTGGTTTCTCAATACTTCTTATCGGAATCTTTATACCAATACTATCAAGCACACATATCTACAGTTCATTTCTGGAGGGTAAACGAGACTATAGACGAGTCGGTTTGTATACCATCATTACGACGGTAATCTATACCGGCTCACTTTTTTTCGTAATCAATCACAGCTCGTATTTACCCTTGATTATCCTGACTTATTTCGCTTCACAAGCAGCTTGCTCAAGCTTCTTTTACCGCACTACCAGTAGACGAGATGTCGGTACCCCAGAACATACAGCTGCAACGTTTAGTCTTGGTAAACATTTAAGTGCAATGAACGTACTATCAGCAGTTGCTGGTCAACTTGATAAACTACTCATTTTTCAACACCTAGGAGCAGCTCAATTAGCGATCTACGCAGTTTCACAAATACCTGTTGCAAACATCAGAGCAGTCTTTAAACAAATGGCTCAGGTTTCATACCCGAAATATTCTTCGAAATCCATCGTCGAAATCCACGCTTCGATTTACCACAAGATGACACTATTCTCTATTCCGATAGCAATAGTTGTTGTGGCTTATATCGTGATGGCTCAGTACATCTTCAATCTATTTTTTCCGAAGTACATAGAGGCGGTCCTTTACTCACAAATCACAATACTTTCACTTCTCTTCTTCCAGAAAAAGCTGATTGCATACGCCATACTTGCAGTTGCTGAAAAAAGAGACATGTATGTTATGTCGATATGGTCTTCCGTATTTAAGGTGGCCCTCCTCGTCATATTCCTTCCACTCTATGGAATCTGGGGCGCAATCTATGCCGAGATCATTGCACAGATATCAGGTCTCATTTCATCCATCCTCATGTTTAGGCGTATGGTTCAAAAGAAAAAGGGTGTGTCCTAGGACACACCCTTCGTTGATGGCAACACTCAGAAATCCGTGACCCGACGGAGTTTCGCCATCGTGGCAACCTCCCGCGGTTGAATCGCCTTGTGCGGAGACCCCATGAGAGTCTTAATGCGATCCATATCCTTCGGATCAGCCCACGCTTCGATCGGAAGACGCTGTTGCGTACCGCGCTTCGTCTCGATCGACCGAATGGCATCGACCATCGCACCAAACTCGTCCGGGGTGATGCTTGCCTTCTGATCGCTTCCCGGGAGCGAGCGGTCGAGCGTGATATGGCGCTCGACAACGCTGGCGCCGAACGACACAGCGACTCGAGTGGCGAGATCGTCACCTTCGTGGCCGCTGTATCCGATGGGGACATCGTGATAGTCGGCACGGAGCCGTTCGATCACCGCAATGTTCGCTTCAGCATCCTCGCTTGGATACGTCGCCACC
>JACCDR010918235.1_pt1 | contig 12099 bp, 21 predicted proteins | sample 7446431 | NCBI WGS metagenome assembly JACCDR01 (sample SAMN15323443, study PRJNA562643) | freshwater metagenome | isolation source: river surface water | place: USA:Blue River Watershed | collected 2017-08-17
CGCCCCCCGCCGGCCGACCGGGCACCCTTCAAAACCCCGCAGAAAACGGCCTGTTTTATCCGCAGTTGACGGACGCCGGGTCAATGACATATATGTATTCTCACTGGGCGGGACGAACCCGCCCCCCAACGGAGGACCGAAGATGTCAGAACGCAACTCCCTCAAGGCTTTCGAGCGGCTGAACGGCCAGATCGAAGACCACCTCACCCGCCTCACCGATCTCGCCGCTGAACGGTACGGCCTCAACCCCGAGGCCATCAACTGGGCGCACGTTGGCGACGCCCGCCGCATCCACGACCTGTTGGCCGAAGCCGTTCGCATCGCGGAGGGCAAGTAATGACCCGCGCCGACATCAACCGCATCAAGGAAGGCGTCCTTCTGGAACGCCGACAGGCCAACGGGGCCTTCGCGCCCGCGCAGGCCGTCGTGTCCATCACCTACCGGGGAGTGAGCAACGGCCGCGCCTACGTGGGCGGCTACCTCCCCCTCGGTGAGAACTCCATGATCAACTTCTTCGCCCGCGAAGACGACGACCGCCTCTCGGCCACCGACGTCCGCTTCCCCATCAACTGACCGCCAACCCAACGGAGGACCTGAACAATGGCAACGAACCGCAAAGTCTATGGCGACGTCCGCGACGACCTCAACGCCCTCACCGACGAGTTCAAGGCCCTGCTCGAGGCCCGCGGGTTCAAGATGACCCGCAACTCTGGGCAGTACGGGAACGAGTGCAAGCTGACCTTCACCTTCGAGAAGGCCACCGACGACCCGACGCAGACCGCCGCCGCGAAGTCCTTCGCCCGGTGGCAGAACCTCCACGGCCTGCCCCTCGCGGTGCTGGGGGTCCAGATCCTCGGGGGCGCCCTGATCGGGATGAAGGTCACGGGCTTCAACGCCAACGCCACGAAGAAGCCGATCCTCTTGGAGGGCAAGGACGGTCGGCAGTACGTCTGCACGACGTCGGCTGTCCGCGCGGCCCTCACGCAGGGCCTCATCCCCGGCGTGTCCGCCACTGAGGTCGCGGCCTGATCGGGCGCCCGCCCGCCGACAGGGCGGGCGCCTCATTCAGCCCACGTCCGCATGATCCACCCGGTGCCCCGCAGGGCACCCTCAACCGACTGGAGGACCCCCATGAGCAGCACCGAGAAGAAACCGTTCGACCGCGAGGCCTTCGAAAAGCAGTGGAAGGCCGAAGGGGAAGCCGCGAGGGCCTGGGCGGCCGAGAACCTCATCACGGTCACCAAGGCCAAGATCTTCCTCGCGGGCTCCGAGGAGACGACCTGTTTCGTGGCCGACGTGTGCCGCGGCGGGTTCGTGATCGGCAAGGCCCAGAACGACGGCCACGGGGGCGGGTCCTACTTCCACCCGGTGGGCAGCGCGTCCGACGAGGCCCGCGCCCTGATGCAGAACCCGCTGTTGGAGCGGTTCGTTGACGACACGATCGACGACCTCGCCACCGAGAAAGAACTTCAGAAGGCCGTGACGAGCCTCCGCAGCAAGGCCCGCAAGAAGGGAGCCCGGACCTTCGGGTTCCACGTCAACCGCACGACGGGCGAGGTCGCGGCCGTCTGGTCGGGCAACCCTGACCCCTCCGTCCTGTCCGCGAAGAACCCGAACTACACGGTGGAGGTGCTCTGATGCCCTCCACCGGAAGCATCCTTCTGGACCTCAGGAAGGAACCGCGGGCCGAGAACGCCCGCCGGGTGGCCGTGGCCTTCAAGGCCGTCCTCACGGAGTGGCTGACCGCGGACGAGATGGCCGCGGTCACGGCCCGCAACCGGGCCGAGGTCAACCCGCACGTCTGCCACTCCCACGACTTCTGCGACGCCAATATGGCGATGGACGAGGCCTTCCGGAAGGTGTTCGGCCGCCCGGCGTCGGACTACCTCGACGCCGCCGAAGGCACGCTGGACGAGATGCCGTGGGAAATCTGGAACGACGCCTGGGCGATCTTCGCCCGCGAGACCCGCGATGGAGGAAGCAACTGATGAGCCGCACGACGAAGAAGCACGCCGCTGGGATCAGCCCGGGCCGGCGCAAGGGGCGCCGTCTCGTGGACGGCACCGAGGCCAAGTTGCCCAGGATGACCACCTGCCCGTGCTGCGGAGCCCGGACCCGCAAGTGGGCTTCCGATGGGGTCTGCTTCGACTGCGCCGTGGAGATCGGCGAAGAAGCCCTGCGGCAGGACGGCACCGATCCCGACAGCCTCGCGTGGTGACGACCGAGGGCCTGGACTCAGGGCCGGGCGGGTGGCATGATGCACCCGCCCGGTGGAGGTGCCGATGAAACAACGGAGGACCTTCCTGTCCCTCTTTTCAGGGATCGGTGGGATCGAACTCGGGTTCGAACGGGTCGGCTGGTCCTGCGTGGGACAGGTCGAACGGGAGCCTTTCTGCCTTGCCGCCCTCGAGCGGCAGTGGCCTCACGTCCGGAGGTGCAACGATGTCCACGCGGTCGACTCCGCGTTCCTGCCCGAACCAACTCGGGTTCAACTGGGGGCCGTCGTCGGGGGATTCCCCTGTCAGCCCCACTCGGTCGCCGGGAAGCAACTCGGCGCCGAGGACGAACGGAACCTCTGGCCGGCGACCTGTCGCATCGTTGCCGACCACCGACCTCGGTGGTTCGTTGGGGAGAACGTTGCAGGCCTTGATCGAACGATGCTCGCCGAGGTCGTCCGTGACCTTGAGGGAGTCGGTTACGAAGTCGGGGTGCTCGGTCTGGCGGCTTCTTCCGTCGGCGCCTCCCACCGTCGCGAGCGCCGCTTCATCGTCGGAGTCCGCCGAGACGTGGCCGACGCCCTTGACCGCAGATCGGGCGGCGCCTTTCGCTCAGGGGGGGCGACCCCTTGGCTTGATGGCCCGGACCTCATGGCCCACGGCATCGGCCAGGGACCACCGCGACACTGGGAACCTCGACCGGGTGATGGAGAAGGTGGCCCACGGGGAGGCGCAGAAAACCCTCCCGAGGATCGTGGAACAGGTCGAGCATCCGAGGCTCTGGCCGACGGCGACCGCCCGGGATTTCAAGGGAGCGTACGCGCCGGGGGCGATCATCCGGCGGGACGGGAAGTCACGGCTGAACGATGCCCTGCCGAACGCGGTCCTCAACTGGCCGACGCCGACCGCGGGCGACGGGAAGCAGAGGTGCTCGACCTCGGAAGCGGCCACCCGGCGGCTCGAGTCGGGGAAACAGGTCAGCCTCGAGGTGGCGACGATCGCCTCGTGGCCGACACCGACCGCCGCGGACGGGGGGAAGATCGGTTCGCAGCCGAACTACGGCCAGCGGTGCCTGTCGAATCACCCGGCGATCGTCGGGGAGCCGACGAGGCCGAAGGGGGAGAAGTCGCGGAAGATCTGGCCGACGCCGACAACGCAGGACAACCCGCAGACGGTGGGGGATGCCCCGAAGCGGGGGACGACGTTGGGCGGCGCCGCCCGGGAGGAGCCGATGCCGGCCGACCCGATCATCGAGATGACCGCGGACGGGATCTTGATCGCGGATTCTTGGCCGCCGAAGGGCGGGAAGCTGAACCCGGACTGGGTGACGAGCCTGATGGGATTCCCCCGTGGCTGGCTGGACCTGGCCCCGGAGGATCTTGGCCGGCACCTCCCGGCCCGCCCGACGCGTGGGAAGAACCGCGCCTGACGACGGGCTGCTTCAAGCGGGCGGCGAAGCTCAAGGCCCTGGGGAACGCGGTCGTCCCCCAGTGCGCTTCGGCGATCGCGGCCATGATCAACGTCCTCGAGGCTTTCCTCGAGGATGAGAACCCCGCGGCTTGACCCGCGGATCGGCCGGCGGCGGCGGGCGCCGGCCGAAGGAACATCCCGCCGACGGAGGACCTGATGCGGAAGAAGTGGAGCGGCGACGAGCTCGCCGTGGGCCTCGTTGCGGCGTGGCCCGAAGCAACGTCCGGGCCGGGGCTGGTGTGGTGCCAGAAGGTCGTCGCCACGGCGGCGCGCCTCGAGGACATCAACCTCGCCCGGTGCAACCGGCCGACCTCGCAGGCCGAGGAGGATGCCGCGGACAAGGCCGAGGCGCGGATCACCGACCTCGTGAAGGAACGCGGTCCCGGGTGGGGCGTGGCCTTCCAGCGTGACCCGCGCGGCTGCGCGGTTCGCATCCTTCGCCCTGATGACCGGAAAGGGGAGGAGCACGACGACGGCGTGCGGGTGGACGTGTCCGCCCGCCCGATCCGGTCCCTGCATCTGCTCAACAGGTCGGCCGTCCGGGCCGCGGCGCTCGAGCTCGCGGCCAAGGAAATCGGCCGCGGCAAGGTCAAGTCGGTCTCGGAAGGCGTGTTCCGCGACTGCGAGCACGCGGTCAGGCAGGCCATCGCCAGGGTGATCGCCCAGCACCGCCGCGGGTCGTCGACCCTCAAGGGGGCGGTCGTCCTCGTGCCCAGGAGGCCGAGGTGAGCGGGCGCCGCGAAGGTGCGGCCGCGCGCGCGGCGAGGCCCGGGGGCCACCTCAAGGATGGCGTCCGCGACTACCAGTGGAACCGCAGGCCCCACGGCCGCCCCGGGCCGCACCGGAACAACATCCGGCCGATGCTGCTCTTGGCGAAGGTCACCGAGGCCGAGGCCGGTGAGGCCATCTGGGGGCCGGATTCGAACGGGGCCTCGCTGCTCAACCGCCACAAGAACGGGCTCGTGATGCCCTCGATCAAGACGGCGTGGATGATCGTGCGCGGCTTCGAGCGGCTCCTGGGCCGTCCTGTCCGCATCGAGGAGGTGTTCCCGCCCGACATCGTTCTGGGAGGTGAGCAGTGACCACCGACGACGAGGTGAAGCGGCTGCTTGGGGAGGCCCGGGCGAAGGCCGTGGCGAAGCGGAAGGATGAGGAGCGCCGCCGGTTCCTGCGGGCCGAGGCCCATCGGCAACTCGAGCAGCGGCAACAGGCGATCCTCAGCACGCACGGGGCGCTGCTCTGGAGGGCCGCGAGGTTCTGGCACCAGAGCCACTTCATCCGGTCGATCCTGCGGGACTTCCAGACGTCCGGCGCCCTGACGATCCACCAGCTCAACGGCCTCGCGAAGGCCACAACCTGGGCCGAACACAACGACCCCGAGGGAGGATTCCGATGAACCAGAACCCGATCACCCTGCAAGCCGCTGCCGATGCCGTCGTGGCCCGTTTCCCGGGCGCGAGTTCGGCCGGCGGCGGGAAGCTGATCCGCCTGCCGATCTCCGGCGTGACGCTCGAGCTCCGCACCGGTCCCGCGTGGGGACGGCCGGGGCCGACCGAGGGGACCATGCACCTGAGGCTTCGCGGCCGGGATCGCGTCTGGTGCAACGTGCCGAGCCTCGTCCGGCTCGAGCCGTGGGCCTTCCGGACCTCGCGCGAGATCCGCCGGATGCTGCTCGAGCTCCGGGACGAGGCGCCGGCCCAGCGGGTCAGGAACGAGGCCGGGAAACTCACGGCCCACCTCACGGTCTGCTTGTCGCCGGGCGAACTGCAGGCGGCGAACGAGATGGCGAAGGCCAGGGGGATGAGCATCTCCGGCTTCATCCGGCGGGGGATCTCCCTCGCGCGGCTCGAGATCGTCGAGGGCTGGGAGGACCTCGATGCCGAGCATGAGCGGCTGGCCCGGTCTGCCCTGCGGCTGCTCTACTCGGGGAAGCCCATGCCCGACGTCGACGATCCCGCTGTCGCGGAGGCCGGCGGCGGCCTCGACCTGATGAAGGCCACCCGGGTCGCGATCCGGAACCGCGTCGTGGAACCCAACCCGGACTGGCGCGGGCGCCGCGTGGCCCAGGTCGCGGAGGCCCTCGGGATCGGCTGGCTGTTCGGGGGATTCCACGGGCGGGACATCCCCTGCACCCGGTGCGGCGCGGGGAAGGTCTGGGTGCCGGCCGGGGATTCCGATGACCCCGCCCTCTGCCCCCGGTGCTGCGACGAGGAGGCTCCGACCCGCTGATTTCCCGCTTCCGCACCTCCCGACGGGTTTTTCTGGGTCGTCCGACCCGCCGGGATTGCGGATTGTGTCACTGTCAGGCAAGGATGACGATCCCGTCCCCGGGGGCAATTCCGCCCGCCGGGTGAACCGGGCCGAGTAGGCCCACCGATGGAGGACCCCGATGGCAAAGCCCAGAACGCCCGAACAGGGCGACACCCTTCCGCTCGCCGAAGGACAAGCGAACCCGACCACCGAACCCGATCCCGAGGTCGTGCACTCCTCCGAGTGCACCGTGACCGGGATGCACGGCGTGCCCGACGAGTGCGAGCTCGCGCCGGACCCCGACAAGCCGACCCCCGTGGCGTTCTCCCGCCTCAGGGAGCGGGTGCCGATGCTGGCCGACCTCGAGCGGCCGCTCGTGCGCGGGATCGTCTCGGTGATGCAGGACCTGAACACCCTGCACCACGATTCGAAGAACCAGCATGGAAACTACACCTATGCGTCGATCGACGCCTACATGGCCGCGGTTCGCCCGGCGATGGCGAAGGCCGGCCTGATCGTGGTGCAGAACCTCGTGGAACAGGTCCTCGAGTCCGGGTTCCTGAGGTCCGACTGGGAGTTCTTCCTGATCCACGAGGCCGGCGGCGTGCTCGGGCCGATCTGCTTCCGGTCGGTCGCCGCGTCCAACATGGGGCCGCAGGCCTACGGTGCCGCCCAGGCCTACGCCCTGAAGTTCTTGCTCCGCTCGGTGTTCCTGATCGCCGCCGACGAGGACGAAGACATCGACCGCCAGAAGAAGGCCCCGCTCCCGAAGGACGACACGAGCCGCCCCCGGGTCTCGCAGCAGCCGCAGCAGCCCGCCGGCCGCATCCCCCAGCGGACCCGCGGCGAGGCCGGCGCCGCGCCGAAGGCCGATGACCCGAAGGCCTTCGTGACCCCGCTCGACAAGCTGAAGGCCCGCATCAGGTCGATCCCGGGCGCGAGCCTCCAGCGGTGCGCGGCCTACTTCGGCCTCTCGAGCGTCGACGAGTTCACCGAGAAGCAGATCATCGAGGCCAACGAGGTGCTGGACAACTTCGAGGCCAAGCTCAAGGCGGCGGCCGACGACGACGCCGCGGCGCCGCGCGAGCCGGGGGCCGAAGGGTGAAGGCGCCGGCCGCAGAAAGGATCCTTCGCGGCGCCGCCAGCAGCGCGACCCTCGTGATCAACGCCCTCGGCCGAGAGTCGAGGCCGTGCGGCTCCGGCCGGAACGTGACCTGGTGGCTGGCGCTTCCGAGCCCCAACGAGATCGTCTCGGGAAAGAACCTCGAGGCGAAGGCGTGGCCCTTGAAGGTTCAGGTGCGCCGCCACTCCAAGGAGGTCGGGGCGTGGCACGACATCGAGGTCGCCGCCTGGTCGGCTGAACAGGCCGCGGTGGTTGCGTGGCTGCTCATCGCCGTCGACGAGTGGCGGCGCGGCCTGCGGTCGTGGCCGACCGGCGCCGACGTCCCGAGTTCGACCGAGGTGCTGAGGTGACGCCCGCCGAACGCGATCGCCTGTTTCACCTCGAGCAGGGGTCGGCAGACTGGCACGAGGCCCGCCGCGGGTGCATCACCGCATCCGTGGCGGGTCGCCTCCTCCGCATCACCGAGCGAGGCCTGCCGGGGTTCGTGGACCAGATCCGAGCCGACAACGGCCCGGGCAGGGACCTCTCGCACGTCCCCGAGATCCGCCGCGGCAAGGAGCGGGAGGACTGGGCGCGCGCCCAGTACGAGATGAGGATGGGGGTCGAGGTCCGCACGTGCGGGCTCCTCATCCACCCGATCTTCGACCTCGTGCGGTGCTCGCCCGACTTCCTCGACCCCAGCCTGCGCGGCGGCGGGGAGATCAAGTGCCCCACCCGGCGGGAGGAGCACCTGTTCGCGTGCGCCGGCACGATCCCGGCGGTCCACGTCCCTCAGGTTCAGTTTTCCCTCTGGGTGTCGGGCTTCTCGTGGTGGGACTTCATCTCGTTCCGACCCGAGGAGCCGAAGCGGTTCCAGTTCGCGTGCGTCCGGGCGGTTCCCGACCTCCGCACCTTCCAGAAGTTCGAGCGCCAGACCCGGCTGGTGCTCCCCTACCTTGACGGAGGACTGCACTGATGAAGGCGAAGATCCCGCCCCCGAACCGGGGGCACGTGTCGCCGCTCAGGCCGACGATGCTCGGCCTGCGCCAGATGATCGCGGCCAGGTACGGGGCCGAGGTGATCCACCCGAACGCCCTCGCCGGGATCCTCGGGTTCGGTTCGACCTCGGCGATGAACGGCCACCTTCAGGTGGACAGGCCGCGCCCGTTCCTCGGCTCGAAGCTGGCCGGCCACAAGGTTCGGCTGGCGAAGATGGCCGCGATCGTCGCGGGCGCCGAGTCCGCGCCGGCCGGGGTCGAGTGGCTGGACCCGGCCGCGGACGCGCCCGCGTTCCTCGCCTACTGGAGGGCGACCGGGATGACGATCGAGCGCCACCGGGCGGCCGAGGACCCCGATCCGGCGCCGGCCGATCCGGCGCCCGCGGTCCCGCTGCCGTTGGCGGCCGGTTCCGATACGACCGCCGCCCCCCAGGTCGGGGACCAGTTGAAACTGCCGGAACCCGGTCGCACCGGCCCGCCTCAGGTGGACCCTTCCGCGACCCGGGTGGCCTTCCTGATGGGGCAGGCCGAGACGAACAGGCTGCTCAGGCAACTGGTCGGGATCACCGGGAAGCTCCTGATGGTCACCGAGAAGGCTTGGGGCGAAAGGCTGGAGACGGCCGACCCGCCGGGGATCAACCCGGCCACCACGACCACCGAACAGGAGGACACCCACTGATGAGCACCGCAACCGATCCCTTTGCCGTGGCGCCGAAGCGCGCCGCCGAGCCCGAGGTTATCACGGCCGAACAGGCCATCTCGGGCGTGAACGAGAAGATCGACGCGCTGGTCAAAGCCGAGCTCGAGAGCCTGACCGCGAAGGTCGCGAGGGTCACGGCATCCGCGAAGGACCTGGTGGTCCCCGAGACGGCCGACGAGGCCGAGGAGATCGCGACCCGCTTGCGCGGCGCCGCGAAGCTCCGCAAGGACGTCGAGAACACCCGGCTCGGGCTGACCCGCCGCCTCGACGCCCTCAAGACCCGCATCAAGGCCCCGTTCGACGCCGTGGGGACGACGATCGGCGCCGCCGAGGGCGCCCTGCGTGCCGCCCTGCTCCCCTATCAGGAGCGGATCCAGCGGGAGGCCGAGGAGCGCCAGAGGGCCGCGCTCGAGGCCAAGCGGAAGGCCGAGGAGGAGGCTCGCCGGGAAGCGGCCGAGCGTGACCGGATCGCGGCCGAGGAGAGGAAGAAGGCCGAGGAGCTCGCGGCCCAGCAGCGCAAGGCCCAGGAGGAAGCCGCCCGCCTCGAGCGGGAAGCCGCCGAGGCCAAGACCGCGGCCGAGCGGAAGCGGCTCGCCACCGAGGCGATGGAGAAGGCGGCGGCGGCGGACGAGCTCGCGAAGGCTGCGGCTCAGGCCGAGGTCGATGCCGGCACGGCGACGGCGGAAGCCGAGATCGCCGCGGAGGTTGCGGAGGCCGTCGCGGCGCCGGTCAACATCGAGGCCGAGTCCACGACGATCCGCACCGAGGCCGGGAACATCGGGCTGCAGAAGCGGTGGACCCACGAGGTCGTCGACCCGAACCTGGTGCCGGATCGGTTCTGGATCATCGACGAGGCGGCGATCGCGAAGGCCTACGCGAACGACGAGGCCCGCAAGGCCATCGCCGACCCGCAGACGGGCCTGCCGGTCATCCCGGGCGTGAGGATCTTCCAGAAGTCGGTGCAGAGGGTCTGATTCGCGGGAGGTGAGCCATCCCCCGGCGGCGAGTTTTCAAGGCTCGCCGCCGGGGTCCGGTTCCCGACTGGAGGACCAATTCCAACGGAGACCGCAGGGTGCCACGAGAAGGGGCACCGGGTCAAGGATCGACGGCACACTGGAGGACCCCCATGCCGGACTATTTTAGGATCGAACAAGGCTTCTGGTCCACGAAGGACACCAGAGCCATCAGGCAACTGGGCGGGGATCACCTGCTCGTGGCCGTGTACCTCAGGACCGCGCCGATGGCTTCGCCGTTCGGCCTGTTCTACATCCCCCTTCCGATGGTCTGCCACGAGACCGGATTGACCATCGAAGGAGCTTCGAAGGTCCTTCTGGACCTCGAGAAGGCCGGGTTTGCCCGCTACGATCACGAAGCCGAGGTGGCGTGGGTGCCCAGCATGGCCCGGGCGAACATCGACCCGATCACGAGCCCCGGCGACAAGCGGGCGAAGTGGGCTTCCCGTGAGGTCGCGACCCTGCGGGAGTTCCCGTTCTTCGACCTGTTCCTGCGGGAACACGGCGCCGCGCTGCACCTCGGGGATGTCGTCGCGCCGCGCGCCACGCCGAAAACCGAAGGTCCTTCGAAGGACCTTCCGAGGACCTCCGAAGCCAACACACCAACACCACAACCCCAACAGATCGACACCAGGCCGGCGCGGCCGTGCGCCGGCCCGCCGCCTGCGGCGGTTGCCGATCTCGATCGTCGGAACCTGTTCCTCGCCGTGACCCGCGGCCTCGGGATGGAGTCCCTCACGTGGAACGCGGGGAACAGTTTCCTGCTCGAGCGGATCGAGGTCTGCAGGCCGAAGAACCTCGAGGAGGTGGAGCGGGTGGCCCGCCACTACGCGGCCGGGATGACGCCCCCGGCGAAGCCATCCTTCCGCCGGTTCTGCGAGGCCTACGACGAGCGGCGTGCCCAGTACGAGGCCAGCCGAAAGCCTTCCGGCCCGGTCAAGCGGCCGCCCAACCGAGCCCGCGAAACCTCGACGCCGGGGATGCTCTATTGCGAGGTCCACGGGATGGGCTACCAGGCCGCGCAAGGGTGTCGGCCCTGCCGGGATGAGGGCCACGGGGGAGGACGCTGATGGGCGACCGCACGACCCAGCTGAAGATGCTTTGCGCCCGGGAAACGGGTGACCGCGGCAAGATCGGGCCGGCCACCGAGGGCGCCCTGCTTCTGCACCTCGTCGGGGAACCGCCCGAAGCGGCGCGGTGGATTCCGCGGAAGCTCATCGAGGACATCACCGACCGCTACACGGTCGGGACGGGCGAGATCCTCGACGTGGAAGTCCCGATGTGGAAGGCCAGGCAGAACGGGTGGAGCGAGTGAGCGGCGCCGCGCGCGTGCTCGGCAGGGTGGACTTGTCGAAGTTCAAGATCCCCCGGCGTGACCCGGCCTTCCTGATGTTCGTCCGCGCCCAGACGTGCCTCGTGGCCCGCGGGCCTGTCCGGGCGGTCTGCGATGGCCCGGTGCAGGCCCATCACGAGCCGCCCAAGTCGCACGCCGGGGACTGGGATGACCGGAAAACGGTGCCCCTCTGCATGGCCCACCACCAGGGCGGGTTCGGCCGGCACTACGGGATCGGGTCGAAGGAAGGCTTCGAGCTCGTGTTTCAGATCAGCCTCGACGAGGAGATCGCCCGGCTGAACGAGGAGTTCGATCGTGAAGGCCCGCTGTTCTAACCCCGTCGCGGACCTGATCCGCAAGGCGGCCAGGCTCGAGGGCCTGTCCGAAGGGGAAGCCCGCTATCTGACCCCCGAGGGGTCGGAAGCGATCATCGCCCGGCACGCCGCCGGGATCGGCCGGGAAGGGATCGCGCACTTCCCGCTGAGCCGACAGGATGCGCGTCGACAGGAGGACCAGAAGCATGAGGTTCAAGGTGCTGGTGACCCGAGCGGTCACCGAGACGGCCGAGGTGCAGATCGAAGCCGAGTCGGAGGAGGTCGCCGCCGAACAGGCGGTCGAGGTGATTCGAAGCCTTCCAGGGATCAGGTGGCGGCGCGACCCGCTGTCGGATCGGTGGATGCGGGAGCTCGACGTGACCGGGATCGAGGAGGTCGAGGCCTACCCGGTGCCGGGGAAGGTCGTGACGGGGGGGCCGCTCGACGGGATGCCGTTCGGCCTGTTGACGGCCGACGGGACGGTCTGCCGGTGCGGGGACTGCACCCTCGGGATGAACCGGGGCACGGTGGTCGTGATCACGCCGAACGGCCCGATCTTCTGGGGGCACGCCGGGGAACAGGCCGAGGTGAGCCTGGCCAGGTACCAGAACACCGGGGGGGCGTTCTGATGCCGGTGACGACGCAAGGCAGGAAGATGCTCGCCCTCGTCCGGGCACGCGAAGCGGCCGAGGCCGCGGCGAAG
>JACCDR011652254.1_pt1 | contig 12098 bp, 11 predicted proteins | sample 7446431 | NCBI WGS metagenome assembly JACCDR01 (sample SAMN15323443, study PRJNA562643) | freshwater metagenome | isolation source: river surface water | place: USA:Blue River Watershed | collected 2017-08-17
AAGGCAGTAGTTTTTCGTCAGTCAGATAACCAAGACCATATGGAGCTGGGGTGGGTGTGTGATTGTATGGTAACCGTGCCGTTTCTCATGCAGGGTCACGCGTACAAGGACAAAGTTGCGAAGGGAATCGAACCAAACGCCGGACTCTTTACCTATCCGATGCTTCAAGCCGCTGACATCACACTCTACGATACTGACGTCGTACCGGTGGGCGAGGACCAACGGCAGCACCTCGAATACACCCGTGAAGCCGTGCGCAAGGTCAATCAGTCATACAACACCGAAATCCTCAAGGAACCGGAGACATTAATTCTTGACGCAGTCGGCATTGTACCCGGGACTGACGGTACCAAAATGTCAAAGAGCTACAAAAACACCATTCCACTCTTTGGTACCCGGGAGGAAATCCAGAAGGCCGTGATGAGTATCGTGACCGATAGTAGCGGCGAGCGACCCGAGCATGTGTACGCCATTCACAAGCTCTTCAAGACTGAAGCTGAGCTCGCACCACTGTACGAAGCTAATAAAGGCAAATACAAGAACCTCAAAGATGCCCTCACTGAAGACATCGATACCCATCTCGCACCGATGCGTGAGCGGCGCAATCAGATTACTGATGCCGATGTACGAGCCGTCCTAGCCGATGGCGTAGCCCGGGCGAAGGAGGTATCAGGCCCGGTACTTGCCCGAGTCCGCCAGGCAATTGGGATTAGTTTGTAAAGTATGACAGAAAGCTTCGAGAAGCATATACCCTGGGAGCGCCTAGCCGATATTCTTGCTCGCATAAGTGAGATCTTTCATGATAACGGTATTGTAGACTCTGAGGAGATTCGGATCGTTAGTAAAAGTCATAAAATAACCTTTTACGTACCTCAATATGTCAACAACGATGTACTGCGTGACCTTGATCGACTTGCTAAAGATGAGCAATTTCTCGATTTTTCCTTTCAACCACAAAGAACGGAAGACGGATTTACGCTAGAAGTAACCTATCAGCCCGGCAACCAAACACCCCAGCCGGATTGGCAAAAGATAGTGCAAGCAACGACAGCAGAAACCACTCCCGAGCGAGTTCGTGCCGTGTTCACTGCATTCACTGAAGAACTTACAGAACAACATATAGATTGGGCAATCGGCGAGCCAGTACATACTTTTCAACTCCGTATTGCCGTACTCAGTAGCTATTTTGACTATAGCCATTTCACCGCAATTCTTGCACACATTGATCAAGCCAATGTAAATATTACCTATAATAACGACGACAAGACTATTGATTTCTCGCTTCGTGTTGATTGACAACTAGCCTTAAACTGGCATACTAAAAATGTCGATGACGCGACTGACAACCGCCGAGGCATAGAGGAACACAATGAGACCAAAGTAGGGTGGCACCGCGTAGCAATCACATGATTGTAATCGCCCCTGCACATGTATTAGTAATAATATTTGTGGAGGGGCGTTTTTGTTTCTCCTCGGTAATATACACATATGGAACGAGTACTCATCAGTGAACTACCTTCGCACATAGAAGAGGTAGTGACTATCAATGGTTGGGTGGATGTCGCCCGCAATCAAGGGAAAGTAGCCTTCTTTGACATCCGCGATCGCTCAGGAAAAATCCAAGCGGTCGTCTTTGGTAAACCAGAAATACTTGAGATCGCTAAAACACTCAAGGCCGAATATGTCGTAGCGATGTCTGGTATTATCCATAAAAGACCAGAAAAAATGGTTAATACCAGAGTAGCTAACGGTGATATTGAACTCGAGATCACTGGTATCACGATTCTATCAGTGGCTGAAGACTTACCATTTACACTTGATGCTGATATTAGTCTTGAAACTAATCTTGATAATCGCCCATATACTCTCAAAACTGAACGGTCACAAGGCATTTTTAAGGTAGCTGCCACCATTGTGCAAGAATACCGAAATTCACTCATTCGACAGGATTTCCTCGAATTCCAGGCACCAGCACTTGTTGGTAGTGATGCCGAAGGCGGGTCTGAGGTATTCAAAGTGGAGTACTTTTATGGACGGACGGCCAATCTTGCGACGAGCCCCCAGTTCTATAAAGAGATTATGACCGGGGCATTTGAACGAGTCTTCACGATTGCCAAGATCTTCCGGGCTGAAAAGTCAGCCACCACTCGCCACCTCTCGGAAATCACGCAGATGGACTTTGAGATGTCTTTTATCAAAGACCACAACGACGTGATGGATGTCCTCGAGACAGTCGTCCGCGACGTAGCGCAAGCGGTCACGGTAAAGCATGGCGATATTCTCGCCCAATTTGGCACTACTGCGCCATTCTTGCCAACTAATCCATTCCCACGCTTCACCCTACGACAAGCCCAAGAAATCATTGAAAAAGAATTTGGTACCAAAGCTATTGGAGAGCTTGATATGGAACCCGAACACGAGCGACAAATCTGCGAATACGCAAAGCGCGAGTTTGGTAGTGACTTTGTCTTCATTACTGAGTTTCCGACTAAAAAACGAGCTTTCTACTCACATGAAATTCCTGAAAATCCAGAACTCTGCCGAAGTTTTGACTTGTTGTTCAGAGGACTAGAGATCAATAGTGGCGCCCAACGCTATCATAACCACACAGCAATGATCGAAAAGCTTAAGCGTCGCGATATGGATCCAAACAAATTCGGCTTCTATTTAATGATGCACAAGTACGGTGTGGCGCCACATGGTGGCTCTTCCACTGGTCTCGAGCGCTTCACGGCGCGTATGCTCGAGCTGCCGAATGTCAAAGAGGCAGTACCATTCCCGCGTGATATCAACCGTATTGACCTACTTCTCTCACAAACTGACAAAGTAGATATATAACCGTGTGTAGTGACACACAAAACAACTCCATCAACCTTTCTGTTAACAGAAAGGTTTTGGCTTTGTCGATGTTATGCCCACTTGATTGGGGTATGTGTGATAGAGACGAGGGATTGGTTGCTTTGTAATGACACATTGCTATACTAGCTATATGACCAAACCATCCTACACCCCACCAGCCGCTATTCTTGAAAAGTACGCTCATTTGCTTGTCGAATTCGGCCTCCAGAGTCGCAATGGAACTGCACCAAAGCCTGGTGCGGTGGTGCACTTTATCGTGCCTGAGGCTGCTCGACCACTGTACTTTTATCTTCAAAAAGCCATCTTGCAGCATGGGTATCATCCAATGGGTGAATATGTACCAAGTAATGACGAAACATATAACTTTGACAGTAATTTCTTTACCGAAGCAAGTGAGTCACAACGAACTTTTGAATTGCTCACATACAAGAAAGCGCAAGTGGACCAGGCTGACTGCTATATCCGTATCATTGCAGATACCTTACCGCACGGTTTAAAAAAGATTCCGGCTGAACACATCCTCGAACGTCGTCGCGCCCAAAAGAAAAGTTGGGACTACAAATGGAAGAAAATAGAAGACGACAAACTATTCTGGACCGTAGCTTTGTATGGCACAGACGCCATGGCCAAGGAAGCTGGTATGAGCCTTAAGGCCTACTGGCAGCAGATTATTAATGCTTGTTACCTCGATACCAAAAACCCATCCAAAGAGTGGTACCGTATCAATGACACGGTACAAGGGGTCGCAAAACGCCTGACCGATCTGCAGATTCAATCGCTTCACTGGCAGGGAGATGGTGTTGATATGACAGTTGGTATCGGGAGCAACCGTGTCTGGCTCGCAGGCGGTGGGAACAATATTCCATCGTTTGAAGTCTTTACCTCTCCTAACTGGCGTGAGGTCAATGGTTGGATCCGCTTCAACCAGCCGCTCTACGTTTTTGGCAATATGATTGAAGGAATTGAACTTTGGTTTGAAAAAGGAGTTGTCGTAAAGTCTAAAGCAACAAAGAATCACAAACTCCTCCGGCAAATCATCGAAACCACTGGCGGCAATCATCTTGGTGAAGTTTCGCTCACTGATAAACGTCTCTCACGCATTACCAAATTCATGGCGAACACCCTCTACGACGAAAATACTGGTGGGCAATATGGCAACACGCATGTAGCCCTTGGTTCGGCGTACCGAGAGTGTTACTCGGGTGTATTACCAAAAAATGATAAAGCGTGGGACAAAATCGGCTACAACAATTCAGTGGTCCACCACGACATTGTCTCAACGACTGACCGCACCGTCACCGCCACCTTACCCGACGGCAGAACCAAGGTGATCTACAAGAAAGGTCAGTTCACCATCTAGCTTATGATGGTCGAGGAAATTCGTGAAAAGATTTTGACTGATGACGAGTTTGTCCTCGCTGAGCTAGAGAGGGTTCAATATCTCTACGGGCTCCAGCGGGTTATACGATCTAATCTAACCCGGAAAGAAGATATCAAAACTGAGTCGGTCGCCGATCATATTTATGCCCTTGGAGTACTGGCTGAGTATTTTGCTCGAGTAGAAGTCGTACCAAACATCAACTTAGAAAAAGTTCGGACTATGATTACCTGGCATGATATTGATGAAATAGAAACCGGCGACACAGTTGGATTCCATAAGACAAACGAACACCACAACGCCGAAGAAGCAGCAATACAGAAAGCAATTGCATCCAGTCCGATTGTACTTAAAGAAAGTATGATGAGTACCATTACAGAATACAAAGAACAACAAACGCTCGAAGCCCGCTTTGTAAAAGCTTTGGATAAAATCGAACCAATCTTCTATTTTCTTAATGCGAATGGAAAGCGCGTGTTTGAAGTCAGTCCTGCCACCAAGGAGCAACACTGTCGAATCAAAGAGCCCTACATCAAAGATTTTCCATATATGAGTCGCTTTCATTTTGTCACACTAAAGATATTTGAAGAAAGGGATTACTTTCTGTCACCCAAGTAAAATTATATGAATGTTAATGAAATCAAAGACCGATTAATACACGACGATTCGTTTGTCGAAAGTGAACTGCAAAAGTTCGTCACGTACTACAATCTCAAACATACCATTCGGTGGACAAAAGATCGTGATGGTGACTATACGGAGTCAGTCGCAGAACATGTGTTTGGTATGCATGTTCTCATTAATTACTTTTTACCACTCATAGATACTGAGAAAGTACTTGATACTAATCTCGTATACCACATGGCAACTTGGCACGATATGGCGGAAGCAGTAGTGAGTGATATGACCACCAAACTAAAGACACAAGCACATGAAGCGGCAGAGAAAGAGGCCGAGGCTATGCTCATAGAAACAGCTCCCGACCATCTGAAGGATATGTTGACGACTATTTATGCCACCTACGATGTACGAGCCAGTGCCGAGGCACAGTTTGTCAAAGCGATCGACAAAATCGAACCAATGTTCCATCTCTATTTCCTCAAGCATAAGGGTATCTCAGTACTTGATCATTACCAGATGCAGTGGGAGGCAAATGAGTACCGCGAACACCGCGCCACATACGTCGACATGTTTCCAATTCTTAAACGCTTTGACGATGTACTATACGAAGAAACAAAAGAGTACTACCCGGCAAAGTAATTTTGCATTGTATACACAACAACCGTCATTGCGAGCTTTGTGAGTAAACTAACAAAGCGCGACAATCCAGTACTTTTGTAGCGACAGCTTGAATTGCTTCATTGGTTGTTATCACTCCTCTTCGCAATGACAGAAGGAGATGGTGGTAAATATAAAATAACAACGCAAGAAAACATATGCTACTATTATCGTATGGCAATTGGTGGTACACTCGACTTTTCGATCAAAACACAGGTGTTTGAGGGACCGCTCGAACTCCTGATTGAACTGTGTGAGAAGCGCAAGCTCCTTATCAATGACATCTCACTGGCGGAAGTAACCGACGAGTATATTCGTCAGGTAAGCGAGATGCAAGAGAAGTCACTCCCGAACACCGCCCAGTTCGTCCAACTTGCCGCCACACTCCTCCTTATTAAATCAAAATCACTCCTGCCCGTCCTTGAACTCACGAAAGAGGAAGAGGCGACAATTGATGACCTTGAAGAGCGACTCCGTCAGTACCAAATCTACCGCGATGCCGGAGTAGTGTTGGCCGGACAGTTTGGCAAAACCACCCTCTATAGTCGTCGCTTCGTCGCCCCAAAAAATCCACTCTTTATGCCTGATCGTTGGTGTACCCTCGGAGAACTACACACTGCCATGTGGAGCGTACTCCAAAATCTCCCCAAAAAAGAAGTAAAGCCAAAGGTACAGGTAAAATCCACTATTAGTCTCGAGCAGATGATGGATAACTTACGTCGTCGCATCGAAACGCAGCTGAAAACTCGCTTTTCGGACATCCGCAACGAAGCGACTGAACACAAAACAGTAATTGTGGGTTTTTTGGCCATTCTCGAACTGGTGAAGCAGGGAAATGTCCTCGTAAAGCAACAGGGGCGATTTGATGATATTGAAATTGAGCTCGAGAAAGAGGGGATACCACGATACTACTAATAGCTAGATGGCACTCAGAACGTCCCAGGAAGACCGTTCTATCATATATGATAGAACGGTCTTCCTTTTGACGACAGCAAAAATTCACGAGGTAAGGCCTAGGAATAAGGGCAGGTTGTCAACAAACCGGCACGAAAAAACAAGGTTTTTTCGTGCCGGTTTTGTGCTACACTATACGGAATATGCCACTCGATATCCTCATTGAAGGACTGCTTTTCTATAAATCACAGCCCCTAAAAAAAGCGCTCCTTGCGAAGCAATTTGCAGTGTCTGACGAAGATCTCCGTCTCACGCTCGATACTTTACGCGCCCGCCTCGAAGCCGGTGCTACTCGATTGTTAGAGACCGATACTGAAATTGAGCTCGTTACAGCGCCAGCCCTGGCGGCCTTTATTGAAGAACTACGCAAGCAGGATATCAAAGCTGATCTCGGTAAAGCCGGAGCTGAAACATTGGCTATTATTCTCTATCGAGGACCGATTGCTCGTAGTGATATCGACAAGATTCGTGGCGTAAACTCATCATTTATTCTTCGCAACCTGCTGATCCGTGGCCTCATCGAACGTAGCGAGAAAAAGGGAAGTGGGTACCTCTTCTCAATAACTCCGAGTCTTCTCGCACACCTTGGAGTCGATCGCAAGGAAGCTTTGACTGACTTTGCTCGTATTACTGATGCACTGGAACACTTTACTACCGAAGAAAATACCGAAATACAGATGAACGACGCTGAAGCCGACACAGACGAATCAGCGGATGGTGAAACGGTCACCTTGCCAAACACTCATAATAACCATGTCTGATCCTGCATTTATCATTCCTGAAGAGCCGAACAAGCAGCGCGCTGTCCATCGACGCTTTCCGGCTGTAGCACAATTTGCTGTACTGGTTTTGTTACTCGGCGGACTGCTTGGTGGCGTTGTGTTTCCGTTTTTTAACAAACCGACTCAACTCACGCCAATTGTTGGATATAAACCGACCACCGAAACACCAGCAACCGCAGTTACTGTTACCGAGATCACTCCATCACGCCTCGAAGCGAGAGCTGTTCATGTATATGACGTAGTCGCTGACCGCGTGCTCTACAGTAAAAATGCTGAGGAAACACTCCCATTAGCATCAATTGCCAAACTGATGACCGCTCTCGTCGCTCGCGAGATCATGACCGACAACGAAACATTAACCGTACCAACCGCAGCCACCACCCAAACGAGCGCTAGTGGACTCAGCGTTGGTGAGACACTCTCACTTCATGAACTCCGGGATTATGCAATGCTCGCCTCATCCAATGACGCCGCCTACACGATAGCCGCCGAGGGAGGAGCCCTCCTCCATGAACAAAGTGGCACCAAAGCGTTCGTAACTGCTATGAACATCACAGCTGAAGAACTCAGCCTTGCAAGTATGCGTTTTAACAATGCAACAGGACTTGATATGTCGCCAACAACCGCTGGTGCCTATGGAAATGCTCGCGACGTAAGTTTGTTGATGACTTATATACTCCGGACCTACCCCGACATCTTGGCGCCAACTACTATGTCCTACGAACGTATTTACAATACAGCTGGAGCCTACCACGAAGCGGAAAATACAAATCCCGCCATCAATGCCATCCCAAATCTACTCGGCTCAAAAACTGGTTATACCGATTTAGCACAAGGAAATCTCACTATTGCCTTTGATGCTGGCTATAATCGACCAATTATTATTACCGTACTCGGTTCTAGTTTTGAAGGACGATTTACTGACGTTGAACGCCTGACGGCGAGTGTACAAGAAGCTTTCAAGAAAGCTTCGATTAACAACGAGTCATAAAACTACCTCATTATTATGGAATACCCAATCATCAAAGTATTTTTGCCAGCCGTGGTGGCTTTCGTAGTCGGTATACTACTCACCCCGGTTTTGACTCATTATCTTTACAAATACAAAGTCTGGAAAAAACAAGGAGGTAAAACTGCTATGGGCGGACAGGTTGCGACCGAATTTAATCGCCTGAAGGCAGAGGGGGAGGTGCGTACTCCTCGGATGGGTGGTATTGTCATTTGGGGGAGTGTATTGCTGACACTTGGATTACTCTACCTGGCCTACATAATCGCTCCACAGAGTATGCTTGGTGAAATGTTTTTCTTGAGTCGTGGTCAAACACTCATTCCAGTAGCGGCACTCATAGTTGGAGCAGGAATTGGTTTTCTCAATGATTACTACGATGTCGTACACGGCGGCAAAGGACTGTCACTGCGCATTCGTCTGATTATCATCAGTGTACTCTCCAGTATTATTGGCTACTGGTTCTATAGCAAAGTTGGTATCGACGCAATCGGCATACCATTTGATGGCACTCTAACGCTTGGTTGGATCATTATTCCATTTTTTGTCTTTATGACACTTTGTCTCTATGCCAGTGGTGTGATCGACGGTATAGATGGACTCTCTGGTGGTGTGTTCACTGCTATTTTCCTATCCTACGCGGGCGTCGCTTTTGTGCAAGAGCAATATGATATAGCAGCACTCTGTGCCACGATCGCCGGGGGGATCTTGGCGTTTCTTTGGTACAACATTCCGCCAGCGCGCTTTTGGATGACTGAGACGGGGTCGATGGCACTCACCCTCACACTCGCTGTGATTGTCTTTATGACGGACGAACTCGGTGAGGGGCACGGTATTGCACTATTACCAATTATTGGCTTTCCGCTCGTTATCACAGTGCTCTCCAATGTCATTCAGTTGAGTTACCGGCGCGCGACTGGCCGCAAATTCTTTCGCATTGCACCATTACACCACCACTTCGAGGCTATTGGTTGGCCAAGCACAAAAGTCACCATGCGGTATTGGATCTTGAGTATTGTCTGTGCAGTCACCGGTCTTATTCTCGCTACTATCATGTAGCAATAGTGTATGATGTGTCTGTTCTTTACCTATGAAGCAAGTTCGAACCAAATCAATTGACACTGTCCTCGGCGCGCTCGTTGTCCTCTTGGTGGGATTTGGATTTTTGATTTTTTCGTCTGCTTCACTTGGGCTCCTCGCCCGTGATGGTGCGAGTTTTGGAAGTGTTGCAACCAGCCAATTTCTCTTCGGTATTGTGGGTGGCGGCATTGCTTTATTTACACTTTCAACCCTCCACTATCGACACCTCAGACGGTTTGCGTTTTATATCTTCCTCGCCACTATACTCCTGACCCTCGCGGTGTTTATCCCTGGACTCGGGATGACGCATGGGGGAGCGACACGTTGGCTATCGCTTGGCGGATTTACGTTCCAACCCGCGGAATTGCTTAAGCTCGGTTTTGTTATCTATATTGCTACCTGGCTCTCTGGCATGAAAGATATCATTACTAACCCGTTGCGAGGAACACTACCATTTGTCGGTATACTTGCCCTAGTTGGTGGCATTATGCTTCTCCAGCCCGATACTGACACCTTCCTTATTATGGCGATTGCTGGAGTGGCAATGTTCATTACTGCCGGCGGACGCTGGCGTGATGTGGGACTCATGTTCCTCGCCGGTGTCATTGTACTCACTGTTATTGCTCTCGTACGTCCCTACATCATGGATCGTCTCACAACCTTTTTAAATCCCGAAGACGATCCGCTCGGAAGCGGTTACCAAATCCAACAATCGCTCATTGCGGTTGGTTCAGGCGGCTTTTCGGGTCGAGGTTTTGGTCAAAGTATTCAAAAGTTCGAGTACCTCCCAGAACCAATTGGCGACTCAATTTTTGCGGTCTATGCAGAAGAGTTTGGATTTGTTGGTTCAGTCTTTTTGATATTACTCTATCTCGCTTTTACCTTTCGTGGTTACAAAGTCGCTGCGCTTGCCCCAGACCTGTTCGGTACATTACTTGTGGTCGGGTTTATGACACTGATAGTATGCCAGGCGTTTCTTAATATTGGGGCAATGCTCGGGGTAGCGCCACTTTCAGGATTACCATTACCGTTTATTAGTCACGGGGGGACAGCCCTCCTTGCTACCTTGGCTATGGTCGGTATCGTGCTCAATGTGTCCAAGTATCGCGAAACGAAACGACGCTCGTGATAGTATTACAGTACTATGAAGATTGGATTAGTTGGTGGGGGAACAGGCGGGCATTTTTACCCGCTTATTGCCGTAGCTGAATCGTTACAAGATATTGATCCAACTGTCGAACTCTATTACTTTGGACCACACCCGTATAACGATTCCGAACTCCAACGTCTCAACATCCAATTTGTACCCTGTCCCGCCGGAAAGTTGCGACGCTATTTTTCTTGGCAAAACTTTACTGACATATTTCGGACTGTCGGTGGCATCTTGGTAGCCTGGTACAAACTATTCATACTTTACCCTGATGTGATATTCAGCAAAGGCGGTTATACCGCCGCACCGATTTTGCTTGTGGCACGCTTTTACCGGATTCCAGTAGTCATACACGAATCAGACAGTAAGCCGGGACGAGCCAGTCTCTTGGCACGTAAGTTTGCTCGCTACATCGGTATTGCCTATGCGAGCGCTGCGAGTTATTTTCCAGCTAAAAAAACTGCCCTGGTTGGAATTCCAATCCGAAAGAGTGTTCGTGCACCACACCCCAACCCGCACGAATTCCTTGGTGTCGCAAAAGACAAGCCAATTATCTTTGTTACCGGTGGATCGCTTGGCGCAATGCGAATTAACAACTTCATCCTTAATAGCCTCCTCCAGCTCCTCCCGTACTATTACGTCTTTCATCAAACTGGACCAACCGAAGAAAAAGCAGTGACGCAGACTGCTCAAGCCCTGGTAAAAGATCCGGATCTGCTCAAGCGTTATTTTGTCAAAGGAACGATGGATGCCGAAACGATGTCTGCGTTGTTTGAGGCAGCCAGTCTCGTAATCTCACGTGCTGGCAGTACGACACTCTTTGAAATCGCCCTCCACGGCACCCCATCGATTATTATTCCCATTCCTGAAGACATCAGTCACGATCAACGCACCAATGCGTACTCATATGCCCGCTCTGGTGCCGCGACTGTCATGGAAGAAGGGAACTTAACTCCGTATTTGCTAACCTCAGAAATCCAGTCTATTATGGGAGACCCAGTCCGTTACGAGGCAATGAGTCGGGCAGCGCGCACCTTTGCGACACCATTAGCAGCTGACCAGATTGCTGCCGTACTCTACGGTATTGGGCAGGAACACGGATCTTAACTTGTCACGTATGTCTGAACACATCATCACTCGTATACCCCCCAGTCCAACCGGTAAACTACACATCGGCACTGTTCGTACCGCCTTATTTAACTATCTTTTTGCCCAACATCATGGTGGTCATATGGTGTTTCGTAGTGAAGACACTGACCGTGCCCGTAGCACCAAAGAATCAGAAAAAGAAATTATTGACGGCCTTACGAGCCTCAAACTCACCTGGGAGAATGATATTATCCGCCAATCTGAGCGATCCGCCATCTATCGAGAATATTTAGAAAAAGCTATCGCAAATGATACTGCTTATATATCCCGTGAGCCGAGTAAAGCCGATGAGAGTGTCATGGTCGAAGTTGTTCGGCTTCGCAATCCTAACAAAGATATCACCTTTAACGACCTTGTCCGTGGAGATATTACCTTTAATACCACCGAACTGGGTGACATTGTCATAGCGAGATCACTCGACGACGCTTTGTATCACTTTGCAGTAGTGGTCGATGATGCGCT
>JACCDR011080282.1_pt1 | contig 12097 bp, 8 predicted proteins | sample 7446431 | NCBI WGS metagenome assembly JACCDR01 (sample SAMN15323443, study PRJNA562643) | freshwater metagenome | isolation source: river surface water | place: USA:Blue River Watershed | collected 2017-08-17
AGCCAACAACCGGCCGACATCAACTGCGCCCTCTCGCCGGACACCGGAAGGAAGGGCTTCAGCCTCCTTCAACCGCGTCATGGCGTGGTCAAGTTTCTTCTTAGCGGTCACAATCATCTTGTCGAACTTTGCCTGCTGCGCCTTCTTCGGCATCAAGGCGCGCATTTCTTGCAGCCGGCTAACCCGGCTGGTCATAAGGTCGATGTCTTTCTGTGCCGCGCGCATATGGGAATCGCGCTTCGAAGGAAACAACTTGTCAACAAAGGACAGTTGCGCTTCTCTCTCCGGGCTCAGACCTAGCTGTTGCCTAAGGGCCTCAGTCCGGCCTAAGGTCTGTTCAGTCCCAAAGAATAGATTACGCTTAGCATTAATCGGTGGGCGCTTTGCGAGTTCCGCTTGGATCCGCGCCTTGAGGAGGTTGGAGATCTGTGGGAACGCGCGCTTGAAGGTCTCCTCTGCGACAACATGGTCTGAGAGACCGAAGTGGTTAATGACGCGAGAGTAATAGTTCTCCGCAGCCATGATGGCGGCGTTCGAGTCGCCACGGCGAGCAAGGACTTCAGCCGAGTCGAGGATTGGCTTCAGGTCAAAGTTGATAACGCCCTCTCGCTTAAGCTGGGCTGCGAAGTCCATGGCGTCAGTGAACGTCGGGAAGACGCGCTGCTCGCCCCACGGTCCCTTAGAGAACGTCTTATCAAACCCGATTCCCTTACGCGACTGCCAGAGCGTCGAGAGCTTATCCATCTCGTCGTCGGTGTTGTCGAACATATGTGGGAAGTAGTTCTCGCGGAATGCGCGCGGATCGATGGCGTCCCTTCGCGCTTCATTATGGAACCACTCGGAAGTCATCTGGCGGATTTGGGTAATCTGGTCGCGTACAGATGGAGGGAGGGGCTCCGCAGGGAAGCGCGCTGGATCATCAAGATGGAGCGCAGCATAGTCTGCGACGGTGAGTATTTGCTTCCCAGCGAACTCGACCGGCTGGGCAAGCTTCATCTTCCGCCACTTGGCGGTCAGCTTAGCTACGGATTCCGCGTTCCCTCGCCGGATAAGGCGGCTCTCAGCACGATAGAGCGACCGAGCCTCTAGCGCCCCTGGAATATTCCGGGCAGCCTTAAGGGTCTCGTTGAACATCCCGTCGATCTGCTTCTCAAGAACACGCTTCCCCCGCGAATTAACCATCTTGCGAATCCCGGAAGAGATCTGCGCTCCGATAGGGAGTTCCTCCAGGTGCCGCATCAGGCGGGTTACTGGAGTCCCAATGGCCTTGAACCGCTCGTTCGACAGAAGCGGCTGACCCATGAAGCGAATGACGCTATCATCCGCATACTTCGAGGCACCCGACCGGATGAGATCATCAACCTTGGAGATTGCAGCTTGATGCGCGACTTCATGCCCAAAGAGGTTTGCATCGCGGGCGATGTGAAGCGCTTCTTCTGAGGTAAGTGGATCCAATCCACCACGCCTCGCCGTGACCTTCCCTGGTGCTTGGCGAGTTAAGGTATCTTCAAAGCGACTTGCTTCGTCAAGCTGGCCCTGGAGCCGTGCAACTTCTGCCCGAGTGGACTGCTCCATCGCCATCTTATCGATGTTAAGTGGATCCTTTTGGACCAAACGAGCAGCTTCGTCTGCTTGGCGTTGAGCAATGTGAAGCTGGCCTTCGAGTTCCTTCTCTACAACCGACTTAACTCGGGGGGCGGCCTCTTCAAGGACGTGTTCTGGAATAGACCTAAAGCCCTGCTCCCCTGCCCGATTCATATTCTTAGATAGCCAGTTCGCGTAGCGAACAGCCTCGGGGCTTTCCTCTTCGAATGCCTTGGTGACTGCCTTCAGGCCAGCCTTAGAGAATCGCCGAATCCCCGCAATGGAACCCTGACGCAGAACCAAGCCTGCACCGGGAGCCGTCCCGAAGCTGACGTAGGTAAGGGGGTCGAGGGGAACGTCCATCCCGAATCCGATAGCTCCCCGTCCGGTGATATCCATGATATCACCCCGCTTGAAGCGCCAGCCCTTGCCGGTATCATTGAAGAGGAATGGGAGGAGGGAAGAGACGTGTCCATATTCAGGGACTCCAATATCCTCAAGAACATTCCCAAAGGTTTCCTTCTCGCCCTTAACCCCGGGAAGTCCTGAGTAGGTCTCGCGGAAAGCACGCCCAACTGCCCGCCGAATATCTCCGGTTGTAACCATCTCCTCAACGAAGCCTGCCCCGGCGAAATTAGGCCGGAGAAGGACGTCGGAGATACGCTCTAACGGAGTCGGAGGCGCTGGCTCAGGGACTTCGCCCGAAGCAGCAAGAAGACGCTCAGCTTCATCAGCCCGCGTCTCTAGCTTTTCAATCTCAGGCGTTTCCGGCGCAGGCCGGCGCTTAGATGGATTGAAAAACAGGCTCCCTTCAGAGGACCCTGAGTCAAAGAAAAGATTTGGCATTTACCGTGGCAGCGGAGGAGCGCCGTAGCCACCGCCCATCTGCTGGCCGATCGCACTGGCTTGCTTCCGCTGCGTCTCTCTTTCCTTAAAACGTTGCGCACCGCGCTGAGCCTTAGCACGACTCTTCTTTGCACGCTCAACCCGGGAGAGGGTGACCTTCTCCGTCCACCGTTCGAGGATAGGCTCTAGGGCAATTTGATAGGACGTACGGAGACGTTCCTGCACTTCAGGATCAGAGAGGCTGGCGGATTGTTCTACGGCGTTCTCAAGGCCAGACTCCAGGTCGGCGCGGATAGCCTCGATCCCGCGAACTTCGTAGACCGTGTTCCCAATTTGCTTTCTAAGGACAGGCTCCCCTTCTGCGCCAGAAGATAGTTGCGAAGTAAGCTGGGTCTTATAGTCTTCGAGGAGCGAGCCATAGTTCCCAATCATGGCCAGCCCTGCCTCACGGTCAGGGGTGTCCATGGATTCAAGGCGCGCTTGGGCCAGCTTAAGCTCGGCACGTTGCGCTTCAAGCTCAGCCTGCTCACGATCTAGCCGGGCCGCATCCTTTGCCCTAGCATTATCCACATCCTGCTGAGCCATACGCACAGCGTTTTCATCCCCCTGGAGCTTAGCCTCGCGGAGCTTAGTCTCAGCGTTTGCGAGCTTATCCGTCCGCGCCTGCTCTAGGCCCTTAGTGATGAAGTCCATCTTGGACTTTGCAGCCTCCTGCGCTGCGATCTTCTGCTCTTCGCGGATCTGGCGAATGTTTTCTCGAACACCCATGATCCCGCCAATAAGTCCGGGAGCGCCACCTTGAAGAAGACCCCCTATGGCACCAAGAATATAGTCGAGCGCCTTCTGCCCGCCATGTGGCTCCTCAGGAGCTACGGGCTCGAATGCCGGGGCCAAACTCGGGGAGGTAAGCACCGACTGGTAATCCGGTGGAAGGGCCTGTACGGCAACCTTCGGGAACATCCTCCCCCCGGGTTGAGCAACATTCATCCCACTCATCGTTCCCTCAAGGGACGACGAAGGCATGACGTCGTTTGGAGGAGGATTCTGGCGCGGAGGGATTCCGAAAGGCATTAGTCGTCACTCCGGCGTTGTGGCCGGCGCATCCCAGCAACGCCCTGTCCGAAGTTACCAACCGCACGTGCGCCACCCGCGATTCCACCGCCAATTTGCTCAAGCACAGATGGGCCAGCACGCCGCTCTTCCATGAACGTCGGAGCCATCTGCATACGTGATTGGAGGGCCTGGAGCGCGGTCTGAAGGGCCTGGGCGAACATATCACCCCGCGCCCCTGAGATGGCGTTCCCCGTTGCAGACTTTGCAAGCCCACTTGCGGCTGCTCCTACCCCCGAGCCAGATAGGCCAGTTCGTCCGAGGGCAGACTGGAACCCGGTTTGCATTTGGCTCCCGGACTGCATGATTCCACGCAGCATGCTCTGAAACATTGGCGAACCCATCATAAGCTCGAAAAGGCGGTTCGTATCGTTGGCAATCGCCTCGGGACCGAGGTAGATCTCGGACTCAGCCCTAGCCGCACGTCCCCTGGGGGCGACGCGGCTCATAAGGGTATCCCACTCGGAGCGGGCGGCAGGAGCTTGTGGAGGAGCCTGTGGGGTTATCACTGGGCTTTGAGGGATTTGCGGGCGCATCCCGGGGGCGAACGTTTGTTCGAAGGGGCGACGATTAGGCGTTGGCATAGGGTTATTCTACCATACATCTGGATAGATGGCTAGGGTTATTCCTCCACGTTCCGCCAGAACTGGACGGTGGTGGTAGTGAACCGCACAGTAGCGGAGTTGAAGTATCCTGGTGGGAGGCCGAGGCCGGCGAAGTATGCCTGGAAGATATCGGCCGCTGGGGTGTATTTGTAGTTTTGGGTGACAATGGTAATGCCAGGAGCGATGTTTTGGGTTGTGTCCGCTGTTCGGCTAATTAACCAAAAGGTGGCTCCCACCCCTTCAGCACTCCACTCGATTACGCTTCCAAGGCCAAAATCAGTGGCAACTTTTGACTTAGCAACCTCAGCGTATTTGTTAAGACGGATGGTATTTGCCATAGGCTTTAAGTAGGGAAAGAGGGGTGGAACATTAATCGTCACACTTGTGTGAAATCGTAAAGGTACTTACCGTCCCAAGTGATAGAGTGGGCTTCGCCACCTCTGGGGGTGAATGGCCGACTAGTTGAACATTCAGCAAGGACTCCGGCTCCTCCATCTTGTTGCCGGCGATGGTGCGTCTGGTAGTTTAGGGCAACTGCGGCAAAGAACTGGGGACAGGATTTGTTAATGACAAACTTCCCATCCCATGTAATCCCTGCATGGATAGAGAGTCCTGTATCGAAGGTGCTTATGAGAATCTTAGTTGCGACAATAGCGCCAGTTCGAGGATCAAAGACATCAGCGTAACATTGGGGTGCGCCATTGCGGAGGGCAAGGAGGTACTTCCCATCGTAAGTGAGGGACCAATATTCTGTACTTAAGCCAGTGGCAATGCGTCGGAGAAGTCCCCCGGTGTTTCGGTCATACTTTGAAATGGCACAGGTAGGTACGGCATCGTTAGCGTAATAGTCTAGGCCCCAGATATGGCGGCCATCCCAACAGATATCCCGGAAGCCTCCGTCTGAGATGATGCCTGCGTCGAAGTTACGAATCAGCGCGCCGGAAGCAGGGTCAACGACTACGAATCTTGCTGAGGTTCCAAGGGCTGGGTTTGGTTCGTCAGTGCAGAAGATAAGGTATTTCCCATCATAGGTCACGCCCGTTACATTCTGATCTTCTGCTCCTGAGCCAGGAACATACGTCCAGTTGAAGTTACGGATTCCTCCGTTCCCTAAATTAGCCCCCCTACGATGGGACTTATATACTGTGACTGTACGATTCGCCATTAATTCCCAAGGTAGAGCTTGGCGTTAGATACATCGAACTTAGTGCCTGCCCCAGTACCGCCAGCAGACGTTACAACTACGCGAACATATCTATCCAAGATGGGGAAGCGAATAGCTTCATTAATGGCCGTAGCACAAACGGTGTCGTCATATCGCAGGTCTTGATGGAAACCATCTCCTGCGTTGAACCACACCGAATTATCGGGCGAGGATTGGATATCGAAGACGATATCTGTAGGGGTGCCTGTGGAGTCAAGGGTGAAGGTGAGCACTCCATAGCGGAAGCGCCGACAATCAATAGACTGACTAGTCGCAGTTTCAGCAGCGCTATCGTAGGCTGTACTAATGTTATCCAGGGTAATGACGTTGTTCTTATGCACATCTGCAACGTGCAACCCAACATCATCAGTGTCCCCAAGATCATCCGACGCATGTGCCTCAGTAGATACCCTGGTCCAGGTCGGCGTCCCACCACGAGTATCTTCGGTGAGACCCATGATGCAGGCACCTACTTTGGTCGTATTAGGATTTGCATCGGTATCACCAAGCGTCGCACCAGTTGAAAAGTCAGTATTCTTGACATGCACGCGACGATCAAGTGTCATCCTCGCTGCGCCGACATCGCCTTCGTCTACGGAGTCGGTGGCGGTTTCATCTGCCAAGAACCCAATCACGCTTACTTTAGAGGTAGCAACCCCAAAGGCAGCGTCGTCTGTTAACTCCGAGCCGGTGAGGAGTTTTCGATCAAGCGTCATTCGAGGGACGCCGATGTCCCCCTCGTCAACCGAGTCAGTTGCGGTCTCGTCCGCCAGGGCGCCCATGGGCACAACCCGGGAGGTAGCGATCGTAAACGCTGCATCGTCTGCGAGATCAACAGTGATCCCGCCCCCACCAACGGTGATTAGGCGTCCAGAAGGATCCGTAAGAAGGACTTGGGCGATCGGTCCATCATGTCCGGCGACAAGGCGAGCCCAATCATCATCAGCATCAAAGGCCCCACCATCCTGGACAAGGAAGGCTGGGATAACATATCCTTCAGCCGCCGTAACACGAATAGCTCGGGCAAAGTCTGTTTCAACTGCTGGGCCTACGTCAACCTGAGTAACGAGGGTATAAACTGAAACAACTTGGCCAACACCAGTTGGGTTGGCATGTGCCACCACCACCATTGTTTCAAGTTCGGTATGTGTCCAAGGATCAGTAGAAAAGTTCGAAACTTGTTCAAGCGATCCAAGGATTTGTGTAGCAGTTGCCCCGCCAACACTTCCAGTAATAAGCGAGGTTAGACTTCCAACAGGAGTAGCGTTAGTCTGTCCAATCTTTAGAATACAAGTATAGTTACCACCAGTAGAAGAACTAACAATGTTATTAAACTGAGCGCAGTTGACATTAATAACCGCAGCTTGAGGCGTTTGCAAGAAGCTTTGGTTTCGCGCACCAGCGTTTGAGACGGCAATAAACGATCCAGCGCTATGTGGAGCCGTACATGCTTCCCACTCAGTAGCAGCACCAGTGATACCCCAAGTTACAGGGGCACCTGCATCATCAGAGGTGATTGCTCCATTTGCCGTAAGCGGAATTGCATACACGCCTCCCTCTGGCGGGTAATCTACTACTGTAGTGGATGCCCCAGATTCAAGGCAAATATCATCCACAAACATCGTGTAAGTTCCAGCAACCGAAGTGGATCCGAACAGGATGTTATTAACAGGATCGCTTGCAGCAGGAGTGATATTGGAGAATTCCTGAGAGCGCGTCCCACCTTCCGATCTTATCTTAATTGAATGCGAACCAGTGCTTGCAGAATCATACAGTCCGACAAGCTCGTACCAAGTATTGATGGCTAAAATAGTAGATCCAGCATTTCCATCTAGGGTGAGCGCACCAGTGTTAGATAGGTTAAGCTGGGATTGGACTGCGGCCCCATTTCGCAGTGTAATAATTTGTCGCGCGGCATCTGGCAGGGCTGAGAAACGAATCCATGCCCGCCAAGACATAACAGTATCAGTTGCTTCGGCGGTACTCTTCGTTTGCCCATCAGCATCAAATTTGAATGAGAGGGAAAAGTTTGCTGCCGCTGCTCCACCCTTGGTGATAAGGATAGAGTAAGTTCCAGTATGGACAACTGACGTAGAGAGTGTTACCGCCCCGGCAACGGTATCACCATTAAGGTTGAAGAGGGCATTTAGTTCCCCGCCCTCGATGCGAGTAATGGTATGCCCTGTTAGAGCAGCACCACCAGAAAGCTCCGTTGCGCGACCAAAGGAAAGGATCCCTTCAGTTGCGTCATTAACTCTTTCAAACTCGTCAACTTCATTTGGGCAGCACCCTTCTCCATGAGTGCTTCCACCTGCCCCCGTATTTACGGGCTGTCCAGAAGCAAATCCTGCCGCATCAAGCAAGCGGAGATATCGATCCATAACGAAAAGATTCCGACGCAAGATCGGATCTTTCGTTTCTGCGAGTCCTACTGCACCTTCGTAATTACGCACTTAAGTTCCTGAAGAGACATCATACTCAAAAGCAACATACGCGGTATCTGCCTGAGTATTGAGAACCATCCCGACCGCTTCTGCACGGGCATGGAGTTCCATCTCAATAAGCTGATTCTCAGAGGCATGGGGAGTATATGCCTTCGAAGTATCCGTAGCCTTCGCAGCGTTTGACTTCCGCCGGGTGAAGGCTGCATTAAAGGTCCCTGCGCCATTGAAGGGGCCAGTGAGGATCCGCACCCGCTGGGCATGAATCTCGGTGGAGAGATCTGCACCCTCAGGGTAAATAAACCGAGTCTCCGCCGTCATAGTCACAGCCCCAGCCGTTACATCCTCTTCCTGCACCGAGTTCGTTGCGGAAAAGGTCCTGCTTGAATTATTCGCGTAGTCTGCCGCACGCCCTTCCAAAGACGTCGGACCGGAGACCTTAAGATATCCACCCTCTTTGAGATGCTGAGGGTGGTAGCTCAGGTGAAGCACCCTATCGTTTGGGGCACTTCCACCCGCAGAGGTGTAGTAGAAAAAGAGGCTCCAAAGATGTTGGACGTTCACAAGGAGACAGTTAGAAAGGAGCGACTTGTTCACCAAGGCATCCCAATCAAGGTCCATGGTGAGAAGCTGCGTTCGAATACCATCTGTAGCATAGAGCCCGTCGTGGCTTACATACGCTACCCGCGAATTTCCTTCAACTGGAGTGAAGAGGCATGCAGCATCCGGTCCCACGATCCCATGGTTTGCAGAGATAATCTCGCGGCATCTCCCCCGAGAGAACTCAGAGTCGGTCTCGTTAGGGAGATAGTTCAAGCGCCAGACCTGGCTTTGAAGGCCGATCACGCAAACCGCATCAAGGGATTTGATGCAAGTCACCCTATCTACTTGCTTCGTATTGAATCCTACGAAGTACAACTCGGGGAAGGAGTGTGGTAAGCCTGGGAAGGAGTATCGAACAAGTCCTGGATTTGCGACGTCATTCACTACAATGGAGTCTTCAAAGACGTCCCCCGTTGACCAGGTAGGAGGTTCACCATCCCGACTAATACTTACTGCAGCGGCACCAGCTACAGAGATTGTAAGTGAAGGGTAGGGTGTATCAGAAACGATACCCGTATCCGAGAAAGTAACGTTAACAGGACTTCCTGCTACTGCTACTGTCCCAATCAACACTCCAAATGGGAATGACGTAGCGTAATTGTCTGGAATTACTCCACCAGAAATCCCAAGTCCTGTAACCCCCCTATAGATCCTTAAGGTATCTGTAGTAGGATTGTGCAGGGTAGGATACGCTATTGTTAGATTAACTGTCCCTGTATTAGATCCTGCATACCCAACATTCTCAACGTCAGGCGGGCCTGATGCAGACTCTATATCTAATGCCGTATCATATTCCGTAAACCAATATTCATAGGCATCCAAGCCTACCGCTGACCAATCCCCACCAGTATTAGATGGCCCGGTGTCATTAAGTTCGTCGGCCGTTCCTGGAGCCGTAGGGAACATGCCATGACGATTTAGGGTAAGGGTCGAATCAAGGACTTGGGGGACGTCTGTTCCATTACACAAAAAGTAGGTGTTATCGAATCCAATAGCTTCGATCCGAAGCCCTGTAGTCACAGAGCGGATAGTGGTCCATGCGCCACCAGTTCCCGTCTGCCAAGACGTCCCATGCGCGACGATCAGCCGAGTTGTAGTCGTTCCATCTGCTTCGAAAGGGATGGCCCTAAGGCCGCTGATATTTACCCCAATCGCATTCCCAAATACAGCCCTTCCCTTAATGGGGGAGAGCGCGTGGTTAAATGGACGATAAAGGGCCGATGCGGCACGAACAAGTTCCCCAGGGCCGAGAAGCGATGGATCGCGCGCAGTGACGAGACCGTTAGTAAGAGGCTCGATATGAATCGGCATTAATAATACCAACCGTACCAAGCGTCCGGGACATCTCCCGGGAATACCCTGTCGCCAGTAAAGCCTGGACGGAAGCCTTCATCGTTATCAGGCTGGACCTGAGATTCGTCAAGCATGATGGCGAGCATCCTATCCGCCTTACCCTGCCAGTACATGATGCGAGAATCATTCTCCCCATGATTCGCAAGGATGTTCGCCCGCGCCTGGTAGATGATCCACCCTTGGTATCGTTCCACGATATCGAGGGCCGTTCCATCCACCGAGGGGGTTTCCATAAGCTTGTAATACTTGACTAGGATGTTTTCAGCAGATGCAGGTGGCGGGAGGATCCTAATCTGTGCGACCGTATTCGAAGATCGAGGGAAGATGTTATATCCCCAAGGCGTCCGGTTCGAAGTCTGATCGTAAATCGACCGATCCCACACCCGCTGTTCAATGTACTTAAGTGGACGCTTGTTCGTTTCCAGCCGAACAGAATAAACCTTCCTGAAGTTTGAGTTCAGGCTATATTCATCCGTCCCAGCCACAAGTGCGATAGTCTGCTCAGCCGTAAGCCAATCCAGGTCCTTGAGGTTAAGTTCCTCAACGACGCGCTGAATCTCAGCCCCCGCCTCAGTTAGAGCATCAGTATCCGTTGAGTTCCCAATAGCCTGCGCCACTTGGGCCTTAGCCTGAGCAAACGTAAGGATTGCCATTAAATTACTCGCACACAGCCATAAGATGTCCTAAGCTTTGGGCCGAATTCCTTGGCCCACGCAGGGGTTCCCCCTAGGTCACAAGAGCTTACACTCTTGATAAGGCGTTTCGCAAGTGGTACATAAGGCCCGTCATACGCGACGAGATACCCCCTGCCTTGCGCATCAACTCCCCAAGCAACCAGGGCATCCCCATCTGCATAAAGAGATACACAATCTGCCATGAGTACGCGAGATACATTACCGGGAGCCAAAGATCCGGCAAGCCTGTGAATTCGTTCATTGGTCTTTTCTACGCCCAACTCGGTGGGGGTGGTCAGGCAGGAGGGCATATTGATGAAGTAGGTATATCGGATATGTTCCTTCCACACGACACCCCGGTCGGCCCGCTCAAGGAAGGGACGGATATCGATAAGGGAGGGGGCGTTCCAAACCACCGGCATCCCACCAATCCCCTCAATCCAATCGAGAAGGGCGTGGGTATGGACAGGCTTCGACCGTGCGGAGAGGAGTAATCCCTGGTATTGGGCGAATGGAGTCTCGGAGAACTCTCGGGCTACCATCCCCGAGATTAGCTCTCCATTCTCGAAGGCCCCTATAACGACAGGGCGATCAGCGGTCAACCACGACGAGCTTACGAACAGGCTCGTCTGGTGACTCGTCTGGACCAGTCTCTCCCACTCCGGGCTCTCGGGATTGCAAGGCCTTACTACAATATTCGCGGACGGACTCACTTGTGCTCCTTAACCAATCGATATATGGCCCGGTAGTGTAGCGAACGTCGCGGTAGGAATGAACCCAATCCTGAGCATTTTGGGCCAACTGCTTACGGAGCGGTTCATTCTCGATTAACTCAGACAGCTTCCATTCGAACTCCTTCGGGGAGGTATAGCGGAAGCCGGTCTCGCCATCGATGATTTCCTGGAATGGGCCGAAGTCAGCCCCGAGGGTGGCAGCAGGATTCCAGATTGCGGAGGATTCGTAGAACTTGATGGCAGACTTACACTCTGCAAAGGGTGTTGGACGTAGGGCGCAGATGTTAATGTCATGGCCAAACATCGAAAGCCGATAGGTATATGCCTCAGGATCTACCCACTCATGGAACTCGATGTTATCCCCAAACCACTTATTAAGGACTGGGAACTCCTGGCCGAAGTAGACAAGCTTCGCTTGGGGGTACTTCTTCAGGACCTTTGCGAGCGGCTCCTTGATGGTATATAGGTCGATATAGTGGGAAGCACCACCAGTCCAGAGGATACGAACTTCGTTTGGATGTGGGGCGAGATCTACCTTAGGGTAGAGTTCGAAGTTGAGGGAGTTTGGGTAGACATGGACATTCTTCGCGCCATATCCTCGATAGACTTCAGCAAGAGGCTCAGTCGAGACCACCACACCATCGCACTCGCGGGCAATTCCCTTAAGCATTTCAACCTGCTCAAGGTTCCGCTTGATGTCAAAGGTGTTGGTCTTCCCCATCTCCTTGTATTCTTTGCCATCTTCCCACAGGGGAACATGCTCGCCCTTAACGTCGATACGCATGATCCGGTCGCCCGGCTCAAGCTTCTTACCCGTTAGGTTGTGCGTTCCAGTATGGCAAAAGGATGGGTTGAACGGCTCGACCATCTCAAGATGATCGTCCGCAGAGAGGATAATCGCGGGACGCGGCTCCATCATGGAGAGTTCGAGCACGCGCTTGTG
>JACCDR010798350.1_pt1 | contig 12096 bp, 2 predicted proteins | sample 7446431 | NCBI WGS metagenome assembly JACCDR01 (sample SAMN15323443, study PRJNA562643) | freshwater metagenome | isolation source: river surface water | place: USA:Blue River Watershed | collected 2017-08-17
AGCTTGATAAGTTTGTGGATAGTAATTTGCTATACTACGAACAAAGTCTTTATAAGGTTTAGTATCCCAGCCGTTCTTTTCATATCTTTTAGCAGCATTGATTAGATCATTTAATGGGTTAGTGTCATACCATTTTTCAAGAACTGATTCTTCAATATCCCAGTTTTGCATAATGATCTTAAAATCATTAAACTCTGGTTTAGCTCTGAGTCCTGCAAGGGTTTTGATACTTGGGTCATCTGAGTCAAGGTGTGAAACAAGTCTATCTCTCAGCACTACTTCATGCCTTGAGCTGTCAGAAGGTTTAGTTATTGTATCGTCTGTAAACACAACCAATGGTCTAATGTTCTGTCCTACTGAGATAAACAATTCACTTTGAAGCTCAGGTTTCTTTTCTAAGATAGTTTTTACTGCATTATGAATAGGAATATCTCTGAGTTTTCCCATCATGTCTTGTACAGAAGTAGAATTACCAAGATCTTTTTGCAGTGTATTGTAAACTAAATTTCCATCATAATAAGTAGGATAACCAATGTCATCAACTATTCTTTTAGTCTTCTTCTGTCCATCAACAACTACTTCTTCTTCAATTGGCAATGATGCAAATACTCTTCTCAATCTTGCACTGAGCGTATCTTTCATGGATTGTTCAGCATGGTCAAACATCCAAGCTTCTCTAGTTTCCAGATCAGTGTCTTCTTCAAATTGAATGTTGTCAGCTTCAATTGTATCAAGGCTTTGGCTAATTGCAATTCCTCTTTTAGAAAGACTATTGAAGACCCAGTAGTTTAGTTTCCCTTCTCTTAAATCACTAGCAGTCTTTTTGTACTGTTCTTGTCTTGCAGGGTTTTTGACATTATTTGAATAAGCTTCAAGTTTTTTTGCAATGATTTCAAAGCCATCCCCTTTTATAACTTCAATCAGTTTTTCCTTGTAATTTTCTCCTGAAGCAAGTACATCAAGCTCATGCAAGATCATATTAATCCTATTTCCAAGACTGGCTACTGTGTAACCATTTGGAATAGATTGATACTTGATGTGTCTGATCGGACTTGGGTTTTTCATCTTACCATGCTTAGTAAGATAATAAAGTTCGTCTATGTAGTTTGAACTTGCAAAACCAAGTAAAGATTTAAGCCATCTGAAAAACCTTCTAACTCTGCCTTTTATTGTGGAAAGAAAACTTTCATCATACATGTAAGTTGCAAAATCATCTGCAAGTAATTCTTCTAGTACATTAATATCTTCAACTCCATACTTATCCTTGGCTTGTTCAAATACTTGATCTTTGAACTTGTAATTGTCAATTACCTGGTGAAACGCTTCGTGATAGATAGATGCATTATTGGATTGTTTAGACAAATACATAGCCATAGAGTCCACAGCTGAAATACCATCTGGATTACCAAGAAATAAAATATCTTCAAATTCAAGAATAGGAAACTCTTCTGATACGTTATCCCTATACCATTTCTTACCTTTGCTAGAATCCTTATCCCATTCAAATAGTGGAGCTGTTTGGAAGTCTATTTCATCTGGGATAATTACATCTTCTTCATTATCAGATACATCTTCAAGTTGAGAAAGTTCTGCATTAGGTACATCAAACTTATGAAGTGGGTTAACAATTAAACTTGGACCAAGGTCTGTAACAAGACGATGTAGATATTTTGGATTAGCTGGATCACTAGCATCAACTTGTAATGGCCTATCCTTTATCTTGTTGAGTTCAAGCCATTTAATAGGATCAAACCTTCCATTAGTCTGGTATTTTTTAATCGAAGGTAGTTTTTCATTGAAGTCCGGGTAAATCTTGTACTTTCCATCTTTTCCAACAACTCCCCATTGTACAATATCTCGTACTGTTGAACGTACGTCAACATGTTTATCTTTGAAGTCAGCATCATTAGCCATTTCCATAATTGCAACAAGCTGATCGTACAAAGTCATGTCAGGTCCTTCAGGTAAAATTGGATACCTTGGAACTAATTCTTTTGACTCCTTGACTTTCTTAGTAAAGAGCCTTGACCAAACCTTGTGGCCATTAAGATCAACTAGCTGATAAGCAACTCCATTAAATTTAGGGTCATAATTTGGAATATTAAGCAAGTCGTTGCTATCTGCATTACCAGACATGGTAACAACTTGAGTAATTGGGTCTACTCTAAGTACCCCAATCTTGACTTCCTCATTTGGACTTCTACGATTATTGATATGAGAATCCCAATAAAAGTTGTAAAGTCCTTTGTAAATTAAATTCTTTACTTCTCCTTTAATGATTGCTTTTCTGATTGGAAGCATAGAAGGAACTCTCTCACCATCTGGCAACATCCCAATAACTCTGCCATTGTGCTTAACATAGATAATTTTGTTGTGGTCTTTGTTGTACGCATCATCCTTGATCACTTCAACCTCGAGCAAATCTCCTTCATTGTTTTTTCCAAGAGTTCTTGCATACTCTACATCAATGTCAGGTTTTCTATATGGAGAAGGAATTGGAGCACCTGTCTTTTTGTCATACGCAACATGCCATCCTGGCTTATTATTGTACTTGCGATACTTTGCTTCAAACTCTTCTTTGGTGAACTTTAACTTTTCACCTTGTACATGAATAAAACCAGCATCATCCGTTCTGTACATAGCCATGTCATTGAGTACAAGGTAGCCAAACTTGGACTCCTCATCTCTTTGAATGGTTTCTTCTTCCATCACTACCTCCCTTGCTTCTTCTACAATAAGAGGTTTATTATCTACTGCCTGTGGAATAGTTTCTTCAAGTGGTTTAGATTCAACAGGTTGTTCTGCTTTCTTTTTATTGTCACCAAGAAGATCAAGTATAGACGAATCGAATAAAAGACCAGCTTGCTCTGCACTAATAAGAGCTTCATCATCTGGTTCAATATCTCCATCTACAAATGGGTCTTCAGTAAATACTTCAGGTTCTTGGTCTAAAGCAGACAGATCCTCCTCTGAAATATTTTTGAATCTACTTTTAGCTGGTTTGGTCTTTGCTGGTTTTACTTCATCTGGAGAATAACCTTTATCAACATCACCTTTGTCTTCACTGATTAACTCAGGATCAAGGTTATTGTCAGCAAGTACTCCTTTATCCCGAAGTTTATCTTCTTTAAACTTTAAAAAAGGTCTGTTTTCATACCTCTGATTAAAGTAATCCGGATCATTAACATCGTAATCCTTGTCATTCCAATTAGATAATTCTTGCTCTACTTTTTGATTATATACATCTTTGACAAATTGTCTTAAATCATTCTTTTGATCCTCTGATAAGTTATTACTTGCTTTGATAGCAGCATTGAATTTATCAAACTCTTGTGGTTGAGTAGCATTAGTTACAGCATTAGCTACTGAATCATACTCAGCTTTTCCTAAATCATTAGCTAGCTTTTTTCCATTCTTTTTAATCTGAACATCAATTTGTTCTGCTAATTCAGGATATAACTTTTTCTTTGACTCTAGTTCAGTGTTATTGTATTTTCCAATATTATCTAAAGTATTCTGAATATCTTTTTTTCTTTTTGCTTCTTTAGCAGCATTAGGATTTTTCTTAGCTGCATTAATTTCTTTGGCAAGACTATCAATCTGCCTTTCTAATTCTATCTTTTTTTGCAAAACATCATCAGGAATACTAGCTCTATCAGTAGGTGTTACCTCTAACTCTTCATCAAACTTAAACTTAGTCTTTAATTCTTTTGGAGTCTTTTCATCTTGCAATGATTCTGCAATAATGTTATTAATTATTTTATTGTCTACTGAATTTTCATCCAGTAATTTATCTACTTCTAGTAACTTTTGTTTTGCATCTTCAAAGTCAACAACTAAATCTTGAATCTCAGGCTTACCTTGAGTCTGAAGCTTAACGGTATCAAGCATAGAAATAATCTTCTGCGCTTCTACCTTTGCTTCTGGAGTACCTGTAATCTCAGCTTGTTGTTTTAAATTGTCTTTAAACTCTTGTTCAGCTTGTGGAGATTGCAGTGCTTCATTGATTTTAGCTTTCAAAGTTTCTTCCCTGGTAAGCCCTGCTGATTTTGAAATCATTCTGCCTACTTCCTGGAACAGCACACCTCCCATAGCACCAGATCCAAATGCATTCTGTACATCCGGATCACCAAGATATTCCCACATTCTATCTCCAAAATTATCTGAATTTGTAGAAGGTAAGTTTAATTCTTTAGCAGTCTTGTGAGTCATTTCTTTTTCAAGAATAGCCATATAACCTTCTTCAATACCTTCAAGACCAGCAGCTTGTACTCTATCCATAATAGGTCTGATAGTACCTTTAAAGATTTTAGCAAACTGAATGTATTCAGTTAGCATTGCAGCATAGCCAAGTAGGTATGTTTCATTAGCTCTTTCAGCAGCCATTTTGACAGCCTCTTGTTCAGTAAGACCTTGTTGCATGGCAGTTGACTTAACCTGCTCGAACATATCTTTTGCAGTAGTCATGTTTTCCACGTGTCTACCAGCTAATGCTGCAAGTCCAGTTTCAACAGTTTGTCCAGTTGCTTTAAGAAAATCTTCACCTATGCCAAGATACTTTGCAGCTTTTGTTGCTTTGCTTGTAATACCACCTACTTTGGAAAGTGCACTAAGTCCTCTAGTTCCAGCAACTACTGCACCTGATGGTACAAACATGGAAAGCCCTGATGCAATAGATGGAATATTTTCAGCCCACCAGTCAGCTGTAAATGGATTAAAGCCTGTTGAATCTGCATACACAGGGCTAAAGTCCTGGCCTTTTTCAGAAATAGATTCTCCAAGTCTAATGAGTGCATTAGAAAAGTTGTCATCCGTATCTGAAATATTGTCAACAGCCGGAAGTATTTCTCCCAGATAACCAAGCCCTGCAATACTATCACCAAGTACTTGGGGTACAGCTTTAATAATTGCATTCGTAACTCTTTTGCCAGTTTTCATAGTCTGATTACGAAGCAAATCTTGGTTTGGAACAGATTCTGGAGTTAGTTGTAAGTCCCATTTATTTAACTCAACATTGGCAGGAATACTTCTGGTAGGTTGAGTAGTTTCAGTTTGTACTATGATCTCTCTTATTTGCTTTGCCATGTTACTCGTTTTCTTGTTTGAATAAAGGAAGGTTATTTTCTACATTATATTGAATCTGATTCCAATCCTCATAGGTTCCAACATCTTCATTGGTTTGCGCATCTTTGATGACTAATCCTTGGGTAACTACTTTGTCTTCTTTCATATTGCTTAACCTTCCTTCTAACTTATTAATTTCTTTTTTTATCTGGTCTCTTCTTTGTCCGGATAATCCTGGTGCAAAAAGTTCTTTTTTGAAAGCTGCAAGTTCTTGATTAAGAACATCAGATTCTAGTACAGCTTTGTATTGAGTGTAAATTCCTTTTGGATACCTGGCAAGAAGAGTTGGATCATTGTTAAAAGTCATGACTTCACTGATACCTTGTTGGTTGTAAAGGGGAGAATTACCTACTTTAAGAGGAGCTTTCCTCATCTCTGTTTCTACATCACCTCCAACAGCAATAAGATCAATACCTCTTTGTCTTCTACCTTCACCTACTGTAAGCTGAATAAGCTGTCCACTTGTAGCATAGGGTGAAGTAGATTTTTGATCTCCTTTTAGTCTAGCCATCTTTGTAAACTTTTCTGCATCACCTCCATAATATTGTTTAATAACTTGCCCTATGGTCATTGGTTTTGTTGTACCAAGTCTGTTATCCTGTACATACAGAGTCATGTCAGCTACTACTCCAAGATTACCATCTTTACCCACAAGATACTCAGACATCTTTTGAAGTTCTTCAACCTGTTTTTTATTCTGTGGCTTATAGTATTCAAGCTGCACATTACTTTTTTCTCTACGAATAGCATTGTATGCATTTTGAAGAACTTCTGCTGCTTGCTTTTTATCAAGCGTTCTAAGCATAGCTTGTCTATCCCTCGCAATCTGAGTAATACCTGGGTATTTACTTTCCATGTCTCCTTTAAACACTTGATCCACAAAAGGCGTTTGATCTTGTTCCTTTGGCCTTGTATCCACCCTACTTGTAATACCTGCATAACTTGGTACTGGAGTTGAAGTATACCTACTACCTGTTGTCTTACCATCCTTATCAAAATTTTCTTTCATTTCCTTCATACCAGTTTCTACTTCGTAGAGTTTTGTTTCTGCATAAGGTTGAACAGATAGTGCTTTCTTTTCTTCCTTATAATCATGAATTTTTTTAGCTCGATCTAAAGCAAGGTTACTTCTGATATGAGCAAGTGTTGCTTCATCATCATCCTTTATTCTTTCAGTCTTTACTTCTTCTTTTGCTCTGGCTCTCGCGTAAGAACCAACTCTTCTCCCAAGTTCTGTGTTGGCAAATTTAAGATTTCCATCTGAATCAAGCATTACATTTCCATCTTTATCAAACTGAAAAATATTAGCATCGGGCTTTTCTCCTCTTGCTGCTGCTGCTTGTAAGATTGACTGCTTGTATTCTTGAGGGATTGAATTTGCTAATTGAGTAGCTATGTCATTCAGGGTTCTACCAGTCTTTGTTCTAAAGCTGTAAAGGTCTGTGATACCATCAAGAGATTGTTTGCTAACTCCTTCCGCAAGTAAAGTATCTTCAATTGATTTAGTAAATCCTTGAAAGAAATCATTTAATTCTTTTTCTGGTACAGCTCTAACTACATTTGGTTCTTTGAGTGTACCATAAATCCCTGTTTGGTCTTTGAATGGGGTAACTCCAATGCGATTAAGCCCGTATTGAAGAAGAAGAGGATTATCCTTGAATCCTTCAGTTTTTTCTAGTCTATCTCTAATGTCCTTGTATTCCTGGAGTCTTCTATTAAGCTGGTAAACATCTCCTTGAGTCTGGTCATTCAGAATGTCTTGCTTGGCTTGATTTAGAAATCTTTTACCCTCATTAAAATTTCCTTTGCTAAAAAGATCAGTTGCTTGGTTAAGTAGATTGTTATACCTTTCTTTTATAGCCATAGCAGCTTCTCGATCAGAATATTTGCCTTCTTGATCCGGAGCATTAAGATATTTAGGAGTAGGAATATTACGAAGTGTATCTACTCCTTCCTGAATACCTTTCATGTAATTATCGAGCATACTCAGGTCAGGAACAAAAGGAGCATCTTTGTAAACCCTAAAACTAGAATCATAGCCTTGTGGAAAAACATCAAATCTATTTATCATGGCGTTTTAGTCTTTGGATCAGCTGCTTTAAGAAATTGGAGAAGATCAGTTATATTAAAGTCACCTGACATAACTTTTTGCACAAAGTCTGGTGCAAGCGTAATATCTGAATATTTTCCTTTTAGAATTTCAGAAGCAAACTGAATTTGTTTAGTAAGATTTTCATTGTTGTTCTTTGCGTAATCATTAAGATACTGAATCTGGTTAAGTGTACTACCTGCTTGAGAAAGCTTATTAAAAAATTCTCTATCTGCAAGTCTGGCAACTGCGTCATTTTGGGATTGAGTAACTTGTTGTCTGACAGTTTCATTTCTATTGTCAATAGCTTTTGCATCTTCTCTTTGAGCTGTCTGCATTTTAAGCTGATTGTTGTATTGTCTTTCTTGTAACCCTAGTTGTCCTGCTTGTCTCCCTGCATTGATTGCGATGTTATTAGTCATCGCATTTCTTTGTGAAGCTGACATAGCTGTATTGTTGATATTGGAAAGACTTGACTGAGTTTGAAAGTTAAGTGCTTCTTTTAGAGGATCAAAGCTGGTAGCAAGATCTTTGTACAAAGAATCACCTGGTTTGTAGTTTGTAAGTTGAAGCTTTTCTTGCTCCGGTTTTGCAAGTGCATCAACAGCAGACTGAACAAGTCCTGCACCTTTCATAATCGCTGATGCAGTATTAAAATTAAATTCTTTTTTGGCCGGGGCTGGACTAGTTGCTACTTGCGGAGTTGTTGGAAGTCCTTGAATCTTTGGCATTTGCATCCACAATGGGCTAGAAGTTTCTGAAAAAACTGCATCCATTGCAAGTCCTGTTCTACTTGGGTATCTGTTTGAAGGTATTTTTTCTGTTACCTCTACTGCATCTGGGTTTACTTTATTCAAAGGTTTAATACCTGCTATTGAAGGAAGTTCAAACCCAATAGGTAAACTATTATCAGAAAATACTAAGTTACTATCTATACCTGTTTTCATTTTTATAGGAAGAGGTTTCAAAGGCCCTCCTTCAGCAAACTCTTGGTTTTCAGCTTGTTCTCTCATTCCTTCATTAACAGACTTCAAACCCGCCATTGATTTATTGTAAAACTTTTTGGTCAAAGGACTTTCTGATTTACCATACTTCTTGTAAAGTTTATTGGCTTGGTCTGCTATTCCAAGAATATCCGAAAAAATGTAAGTTTGGTCGGAGTTCATTATCTTGGCTTCTCCTCCTTCAACTTCCATCATAGAAGTCTGGTCCGGATTTCCAGCTGCATCAACTTTGATTCCTCCGTCTTTGTGCTTAGGGCCTTTGTAGTTTTTGATAACTCCTCCTAACTGGTAAGATTTTAATCTTTCCTGCGCAGAAGGATTTGTTAATCCTCCAAGTTGCATCTTTCTTGGAATAAAGGTCTTTGATTTTTCAGCATCATTCATTTCAATGGTCTTACCAATACCAGCAGCAGCTAGAGAAAGTGGTACACCAGCTCCAGGAATCATGGAAAGAATTGGAGAAATACTTTGCAAGAATCCCCCAAAATTGTATTTGTTATAGGTTTGTTTCTTTGGTTTCATTATCTTTTGTATTAAATACTATTTTAAATTGTTCATCATAGACTAACTGAATAAAGAAGTAAAGTCCTCTCAGATTCATAAGATCCCATTGAGATCTGTTGTATTCTATGTTGACAGGATTTCTATAAGTTGTATTGAAATCTGGGATGTATTGCATTTCAAAGTCTTGGCCAAGATCTCTTAGTTGATTGACTCTGTAAATACCATCCGTATAAGCTACTTCTTTATTTGTGTTAGACCAGAAGTTATGTTTTTCAAGAAGGTTAAAATAACCTGTGGATTGATTATTGTTGTAGACAAGCGCTTTATTAAAAGTTGGGTATTCTACTCGCCTGTTTCTATCATAAGTTTTACTAATCCAATTAATGGAATGTAGATCAGAAGGTGGATTAGCTTGCACATACTCAACTACAAAAGGATATTTTTTTCCGTAAAAACTAGTTCTGATTGGGTTGTTGTGTTTCCAAATTCCATTAGTTTTTGGTTCTGCCGGATTAAAATTCTTAACTGTGTAAAAAGCTTTAATGTCTGTAAAACTCCAATCAGGTTTAAAGCTGTACTCTGATACAACTATTCTCTTGTCTAAGTCAAAGCTAAATGTATAATCTTTGGTAAATAAGAAAAGCAATTTATTTTCTGCATCCCAATCAAGTCTGGTTTCTTTGTCAATTAGTACTCTTTCAAACAAAGTTTCATTGCCTTTAGTTAGTTCATCGAGTGTATCAGTAAACAGATAGACTTTACCATCCCGATTATCCACCCATACATGACCATGTTCTGTGGTAACTGAAGCATGTTTAAACTGTTGTCCTGCAAAGCCATATGTAGTTTGACTAAATTCAGTAGCAGGTACAGCCAAGAAGTCACCTGTTCCAATAAACACTGACTCAGCATCTGTATTGAGGATTCTCGGATTTGGACTGAGAAGAAATGAAGTGTTTGTAGATTTAACTAACAGTCTATTCTTGTAATAAGCTACATCAATGATTGGAGTAACTCCAAGTGTAAGATAATCATTGGCTAAGAAGTTTCTATACGAGTCTCCTATGTCTTCCGCAAATCCTTTTTGTGACCAAGCAATTCTGTTAACAAATTCATTGTAACATTTTTTACAGTAGTCAAAAGTTATAGGAAGCTGCGTATGAATAGCATTTTTATTTTCGTAAAAGAAATCTTCATTGTACCTATAATACTCAGGCAGACCTTGTTCTATAATGGTTTGTTCTTCTCTTTGTTTGTATTCTCCATTTGATTGAAGGTCAGCAACTCTTCTGATTATGTAATCTTGTGCATAGCCAGATTGAAACTTGTATGCAATATTTTCCCCTGTCCCTACTGCTCTTTTATTAAAAATGTATTTTGTATTAAGTCCAGTAAAAAAGTGTAGTACTGAGTAAACTCTAATTGTAGGTGGTTCCCCTGTAAAAAAGTTTCTTGATGATCTAAAGTAGTCTACATCAAGTGGAAGAAAACTATCAATGTAATTCTCTGGTTCTTGAAAAAGTCTGTATTGAATTGATTCTAAGTCTTGGTATGGATCAATTGAAATTTTTTTGATTGCTCTAATCCATTTTTGAGGAATAGTAGAAGCATTCAGCTGTACAATCTGAAGAGGATTAGACATGGAACAATTAAATACTGGGGTAAGTCCAATATCAGAAGTAGTTCTTGGTTCTGTAAAAGTTTTATTTATAATCCTCCTGTTTTGCTGCTGGATGTTCTCAATAGCATAAAGTCCTTCTCTATGAAAAAATACATTGTTAATATTTGGGTCATAGTTATAAGTTTTTCTCAATGCCACACTAGGAAGTTCTCGGTAGTAAGAGCTAAAAACAACATAATCTCCTTCAATGTTTTTATTAAAAACTACATCTTGACTAATGAAACTTGCATAATTCGTATTAAAGGTAGTATTATTTGGAAGATTAGACTGCCCTGGGATAAGTCCAAAGTTTTTATTTGCTCCATTTGATTGTTCTCCATACGTATGCTCAGGCATTAAAATTCCTTCATCAATAACAGTGTTTTCATAGTTAGCCCAAACAATCTCATGCCCAATTATAGCAGGATCTGGATAATTGATGTTTGTAAAGTCAAAGGTAAAGCTAACTGGACTATTGCCATTTCCTACTTTGAGACTGGTTTTGTGATGCCTAATTGGTGTACCTGCAAGATCTCCATATACAAAGCTTCCATCACATTGCTTAGTCATTGGGTAAAGAGAAGGAGATTCATAGTAAGCAAGTCTTTCTGAGTCACCCGTATTATAAACTTCCCAATACTCATAGCTTGTCTTCGCTGGAAGATGTGCTGTGTTATTATCTGGTATTACAATGTTTCTATCAAGATTTGTTTTTGCTCTACCTGGAATGTGAAATACAGGAGAAATTTTGTCCTTGTATATGTATCTGATTCCAAGAGCATAGATTTCATCGTGGGCTAGTGTTTTGGTTTTATTAGTAAACTTATAACCTACTTTAATCTGGTTTGCTGCTTTCTGAAAATTGTTCCAGTCTGAATCTGATTCTTTGAGGTTTGATCTAACAAGTCTTTGGTCTACTTGAGTAATGGAAAGACTTGTAACATAATTTGCTTTTTCAAGAAGCAGCGTTTCAATTGTACCTTGGGTGTAGTCAGTAATGTTTCCAATATTAAATCTTGCGAGTGTGCTAGGAAGTGGAGGACTTTGGTAAACCAGATTTGACTTTGTGATTAGGTTAAGTCTAACATAGGGGTATGACTTATCAACACTGCTAAGGTTAATTCTAATACCAGCACTAATCGGATCAATACCTCCTTCTGATTCTGGGAAAAGAGTTTTATCAAGTCCATTTCCAATAGGAATAGGATCAGAAATATTACTAACTGCTACTTGATTCAGTGAGGCATCCAGAAGTTCTACTGCTACCCAGTAAGTACCAATTCTAAGCCTTCCTGTGTTGGTAATTTCTGTACTGTTGATAACTGGTTTTGGGACTGAATAATTTAATTCTGTCTTACTAACATCAAAGACTCCATTTGTAAAGTAATCAGTTAGTCTGTCAATGTTAATAGCCCTATCCGGATTGGAACCATCTGCAAAATAAATGATTCTATCACAATTCCTGATCAGTCTCCAGGTTGCTTTGATGGTATTGTTGAAGTTAAAGTCAGCTGCAATAATTGGAGTATAAGAATCCGTGTTAAAAATTCCTATTTGATCTGAACCATTGATAGTGCAAAAGATAAGGATGTCATCATCTTGCAAATTAATTGAACCAAATATTTTATCTATGCCAGTTACTTTTGTATTTCCAAGAGGATTTTGATAATTAAAATCATTTCCATCTTGTTCCAATACAGCATTTAGAACAAAGG
>JACCDR012478039.1_pt1 | contig 12095 bp, 14 predicted proteins | sample 7446431 | NCBI WGS metagenome assembly JACCDR01 (sample SAMN15323443, study PRJNA562643) | freshwater metagenome | isolation source: river surface water | place: USA:Blue River Watershed | collected 2017-08-17
ACAAGTTTTTCTTCTCTTTTTTCAGCTTCGGTTTCTTCACCTAAAAGACCAGCCCAGAAAAGTCTCCACTCAGCTATGAATTCAAGCTTGACCTCAGGCTTTGAAATTTTACGCGGTCTTATTTTTTTTGGCGTGCCAGATTTTGTGTCCATCTATTTTTTAATTTAGTTTCCTCTATTAGGAATTGAGGCTGGCATTACAAAAGAAGCTACAACATAAGCGACGGCAACAAGACCAAAAGAGGCCATTGATAAGCTTAACGTTATAAATCTAACAAGCCCAACTTCCATTCGGTGATTGATAGCAATTTGAGTGCAGACTCCCAGGATCAGCTTCTTTGGCATCTGATTTGTTTGGTCTTTCATCGGAAGACAGAGCCATGCAAAGGCATAAGCAAGAAGGCCTACTCCAAAATACAGAATTGAAAAAAGCCAAACTAATCGAATCACCCATGCTTCTAGCTTAAAGCTATCAGCGAGTCCTAAGCAGACCCCTCCAGCCCAACGAGAACCACTGTTGTTTTTTTCGAGTCTGTAGAACTTCTGTTCTTGTGGAATATTCATTTTCTACTTTCTTGTCCCAGTGATGAGTAAGTCTGAGCCTAATTGCCCGTAGACAAGGCTATTTAAAACAACCTTGTCTGCCATTGTACTCAATTTTAACCCACTTGAAAATATTTGACCCGATTGGCCTCCTAAAATAACAGGAGCTTGAAAAAAATACATTCGATCCCAGGCCATCTCTGCCAAAAAGCGGGATAGCGTCTTCGGGCCACCCTCCACTAAAATAGACTTAATTCCTTTATTCCATAGATTTTCAAAGATTTTATTAAGACTCTGAGATGAATCTTCAAATAGAACATCATTAAGAGCATGCTTTTCAAAAATCTTAAAAGATCTTTTTTTGATCTGAGATTCACGACCTAACACCACGACTCTATTCTTTTTGTCCGGGAACTGAGGGTGTCTAACGTTCAAAGAAGGATCATCTAGAAGGAGTGTATTGTAACCAACCAAAACAGCATCGTGGTAAGCCCTGAGATAGTGAGCCTCCTCCCGAGCCTCAATGCCTGTGATCCACTGGCTTTCGCCAGAATTTAAATGCATCACACCATCGAGACTGGCCGCAAACTTAAGGCTTACAAAGGGTCTTTTTTTTCTAAAGTTTGTTAAAAAGTGTTCACAGACAGCCTCGAGCTTAAAGCTCCATTGAATAGGCCAGAGCTCAGCCACAATCCCGGCTGCGGTCAAAATTTCTACACCTTTGCCTGCCACCAGAGGATTGGGATCTTGCAGGCCATAGATCACTTTTTTAACTGACGTTTGAGCAAGGGCCTTAGCGCAGGAGGGAGTTTTTCCCTCGTGAGCGCAAGGCTCAAGAGTCACGATGACAGTAGCATCTTTCAACTGATCGGAAGAAAGCTTCTTAAGTGCGTTAGCTTCCGCGTGAGGTCCGCCATATTTTTCATGAAATCCAAAAGATAAAAGTTTGTTTTCAGGATCCAAAATAACACAGCCGACAAGGGGATTAGGAGAGGTGAAGCCAGCACCTTTAAAAGCCAAGTGAATAGCAAATTCAAAAGCGAAATCGAGAGATATCTTATCTCCAATTTTAGGCTCAATAATAGAATGACCCAAAGTGAGCTTGGAATTCACTGCTACTTATTCCAAGAGTTCCAATAATCAGAAACTTCAACTTTTGACATCCGATCGTCCATCAAAAGATGCCCCTTGGTGTCGATCATGACTGCATACTCATCTGTGTGAGTCTTGTTTGAGATATTCTTAACGGCTTTAGGGTGAGGCCCGTGAGGAAAGCCAGCAGGATGAAAGCTGATCATTCCTGCATGGAGATTGTCTCGACTAAAGAAATTCCCGTCGTGGTAAAACAAAATTTCATCGTAGTCGATGTTCTGATGATAAAAAGGAACTTTGAGAGCATCAGAATCAGTTTCCAAGGGCCTTGGTAAAAATGTACAGACCACAAAACCAGAGGCGATGAAGGTGCTGTGAACGCTTGGAGGTAAATGCACTCGAGCACTCATGATTGGCATCAAATCATTGACGTGAAGAGTGAATGGAAAAAAATCCCCCTTCCATCCAACAGTGTCAAAGACGGGCTCAGGGTAAGTAAATACAGTGAGTTCATCAGATCGCTTTACATGCACAGACAAAATTTTAGATGTTTGTAATTTTAGCTGCTGATCTAAACTGGGTTTTCCAATGGAAGCCAAGTCATAAAACCCGTTTCTCCCGAGCATTCCACGATCAGGTTCTCGAAACTGGCTTGTCCTGTTTTCAATAATTAAAAAGCTGGAATCCTCATGAAGTAAAACCGAGTGCGTTACACACTTTGGGATCAAAATATAAGAACCTTTTTTAAACTCGAGTGATCCATATTCAGTAACAAAAAAACCAGATCCAAAGTGACAAAAGTACAAAGTATCCCCATCGGCATTTCTGTGGGCAACTTCGAGCTCAGTTTCAGTTTTCTTCATCCAAGAAAAATATAGAACAACATCTGAATTGTAGAAAAGCCTCTGCCAGCGATTCCAATTTTTTTCCATGTTAATAACATCTAAAAGTCTTGGCTTGAGTGGCCCCTCAATTTTATTCCAACGAGTTGAAGGCTTCGATTTAATCAAATGAGAAACAGGACCAAAGAAGCCCGAGCGTCCTTGTTCTTCTTCGAAATGACTTTCAGGAATTCCTTTGTGACCTTGAGTTGTGTATTTTCCTTGAGAGTATTGATGCATGTTTACAGATATCCTCTCTCTTGCTGATCTCTTTCTATTGCATCAAAGAGTGCTTGAAAATTACCTTCTCCAAAACCACTGTGACCTTTTCTTTGAATCACTTCAAAAAAGATAGGACCGATCAGATTTTTAGTAAAAATCTGTAACAAATAGCCCTCGTCATCGCCATCAGCTAAAATGGCTCTTTCTTCAAGGACCTTGGTATTTTCAGTCAGCTTCGGCAGTCGCTCTTTGAGCATTTTGTAGTAAGTGCCTGGAGGAGGAGTTAAAAACTCAATCCCATTATTACGTATTTTATCAACTACAGGCACAATATCATTAGTTAAAAGAGCCACGTGTTGAATTCCAGATCCATGATACTCGTCAAGGTACTCTTGGATCTGTGATTTTCCAATGGAGGGCTCATTGATAGGAACGGCAAACTGATCACAAGGGGATCTCATCACTTTCGAAATCAATCCTGTTTGTTTCCCACGAATATCAAAAGACTTGGTTTCACGAAATCCAAAAATTTTCTCATAAAAATCACACCACTTTTGCATTTCACCCTTAGGAACATTATTAGTGAAGTGATCAATGATAGAAAACCCAAAACCAAATGGCTTAACTTGTGTAGCCGGAGCTTTAAAAAAATCACCGTAGAGCTTCTTCTCAAGCTCCAGATCAACAAAGTAAACAAGCGAGTCACCAATTCCATAAATGGCTCTAAATGGAGTTGCTCCTTTTTCCTCAGGAAGAGAGAGGCAGGGTCGCGCTCCTCTTTCAATTGCTTTGTGAAAAGCCTCCTCCGCATTATGAAATCGAAAACCAGCAGAACAGATTGATGGCCCATGAGCTTTGTAAAATGTTTCTGCAAATGTTTGCGGTTCTGAGTTCACAATAAAGTTAATATTGTTTTGTCGATAAAGATGAAGCTTTCTATTCTGTAGAGAACCAACTTTTTCAAAACCCCATGCTGTAAATAGTTTACCAAAAAATTCAGGTTGAGGACAGGTGTACTCTAAAAAGCTCACCCCGTTGAGTCCGAGAGGATTTTCAGTCATGATAGAAATCTCCTTTTTCAAAAATACTTTCACTAAAACTTTGGCTCTGCAATCCTTTGTGGAAGGCGATGACTTTCGGATCAACCCTGAAAGATGTGTGTCGCCAACCAAGTAAGTTGAGACCAGAGCTAGATTTTAAACGGCTCAAAGCAACATATCCGTGACCAGGCTCCCAAAGCCTTGTCAAATCCAACCATACCTTTTCTAAAGTTGCTCCTTGAGATTTGTGAATTGTTGTCGCGTAAGCTAAGGTCACCGGAAAATTGTGAAGTGATGCAACGATTTTGCCCTCGGCATCCATCATTGAAAAATCAGTTTTGCTGACAGTGACCTCTCGACCATTAGATTTTTCAACAATTAATTCATCTTTAGAAATTGTGATTATTTTTCCACGAGTGCCATTAACCCATCTTCTTTGTGGATCATTCTGAACAAACATGATGTGTGCACCCTCTTTGAGATAGAGGACTTCAGGAATCGGAGAGTTTCTCAACAACGCTTGAACACGCTGAGCAACCCCATAAAGGATGGAAGGAATTTCTATTAAGTCAGAGTTAAGAGACTCAAGTTCTCGTCGATTGAAGTCTTCTGAGGTTTTACGATGGGGGAAAAGCCTTAACCCCTTATCAGCTTCATCATCATGACGGAGGCGAGAGTTCAGTAAATCTTCAACCTGATCGTCAATAATCCCCACTCTTATTTTGTTGAGGAGAGATAGATAATCTGGATCCTCGACACGATGATTTTGCAAAAGTGAGCAACAGAGAAATTGAGATCTCTCCCAGGCCCTTGTTTCGAACACGAATTCTCTTTTTTGAAAAGAAGCTGTCACGGGCGGAAGTTGAGCAAAGTCTCCGACGGCTAAAATTCTTAGACCGCCCCAAGGCAAATGAGAATCTCTCGCAAAGCGACAAAGCTCCTCTGCAACAGTAAAGGCATCTGCAGAGAGCATTGAAATTTCATCAATGATAAATCCTTCAATGGATGCAATTCTTTTTAGAGTTTTTGCATCTTTCATGACCTTCTCAAAAGTCTGACGAACTCCTCCCTCCATCAGACCAAGGCCAAAAAAACGATGAAACGTGCGCCCTCCGATGAGAACAGCAGCAGCGCCGGTACTGGCTAGAGTCGGGAACAACTTAGGATTTTGCTCCTTCAGAAGTTCTCGAATAATGGTGCTTTTTCCTGAACCAGCTTCACCAGTCAGAAAAATATTTTCTCCACTTTTAAGAAGTTCAAGGGCCTGGTTTTGTTCCTGGGAGAGTTTGATGACCTTAGACACGGCTAAAGTCTAGCTGGGTTATGCTTAAACGCAACAAGGACAGAATAAACGAGGCGTCAATAGGGGGTGACTTGGGAACCGCTCCAGACTGTGCTATCAACACGAGGTTGTCTTGAGATTCAGCGAAAGGGTTGAAATATGCATGGTTTTGAAAATATTGAAGAAAATCTCCATTACACAGGAGTTCAGGATCTTGATCCTCGCGAGGTCAATAAACATCTTAAGTTGGGACGCTTTCCCATTCAGCTGATTGACGTCAGACAGCCAGATGAATTTTCTGGCGAACTTGGTCACATTCCGTCAGCAAAGTTGATCGTTCTTGATGAAATACCAGATCGACTGAGTGAAATTTCAAAAGACAAAACAACAGTTTTTGTTTGCAGAAGTGGCGGGAGATCGGCAAAGGCGACTGCAATAGCTCGAGAAAACGGATATCATAATACATTCAATCTCAAAGGTGGGATGCTGCTTTGGAATGAGTTGCATTTTCCAACTGAAATTTAAGGAGCTCACTTGTCACTCAGTCAGAAAGTTTTTGTAAATCGAACTTTAAACATGAAACGCATTCGCTATATCGGTTTAGATATGGATCACACTTTGATTCGATATAAAACTGAGGCCTTTGAAAGATTGTCTCATTCATCAATGAAGACTAAACTGATCAAAAATAAAAGCTATCCTGAAGAAGTTAAAAACCTCGAGTTTGATTACAACGCAACAATTAGGGGCCTTGTGATTGATAAAAAAAGAGGAAATCTTTTAAAGCTTAATAGACACTCTGCAATTCGTGCCAGCTTTCATGGGCTCACACCTCTTGATTTCAAGACGCAACAAAAGATCTATAAAAGCACTTACATTGACTTGAGTGATTCGAGCTATTTAGCAGTCGACACGGCATTTTCTATTTCGTTAGCTACGCTCTATGCTCAAATTATCGAGCTTAAAAAGCTCAACCCATCAGCCTACCCAGATTACTCTCAAATTTCAGATGATGTTTTAGAAGCCCTGGATTTGGGGCATAGAGATGGCTCTTTGAAAGAGGAAGTAAAAAAACATTTAGATACCTACATTGTGAAAGATGAGTCTGTTGTTTTAGGATTAGAAAAGTTTAAAAGGCATGGGAAAAAGATTTTTGTTCTTACAAATTCTGACTATGCATATACAAAGCTTCTCTTGGACTATGCAGTGAATCCCTTTTTAAAGGATCACAAATCATGGGAAGAACTTTTTGAAGTGACAATTACATTTTCTCAAAAACCTCGATTTTTCTATGACAACTTAAAATTTTTACAAGTGAACCGCAAAGACGGTTCAATGACAAATTTTGATGGAAAGCTAGTTCCAGGGATTTACCAAGGAGGGTCTGCTTCTGAATTCACAAGAGATTTTGAGCTTGAAGCTGACGAGATACTCTATATCGGCGATCATATTTATGGAGATATTTTGCGTCTAAAGAAAGACTGTGGCTGGAGAACAGCGATGGTTATTGAAGAAATTGAAAAAGAAATTCAAGGTAATCAGGAGACTCAACCAGTGAGTCTTGAAATCGAATCTTTAATGAGAAAAAAAGAACCTCTCGAAGATGAGCTGGTAAGACTTTCAACGGAAAAGTTTGAAAAAACAAAAACAGTTGATGAAAATAGAATTGAATTTTTGCAAAAAGAAATTTCTACAGTGGATGGTCAAATCAGCGCTTTGATTCGAAAACAGCAGGGTGCTTTTAATTTAAAGTGGGGCCAGTTAATGCGCGCAGGAAATGAAGAAAGTTATTTTGCTTACCAGGTTGATAGGTATGCCTGCGTCTTTATGGCTAAGTTGTCAGATCTATTGGAACTTTCTCCTAGAAACTATTTTAGAGCACCAAGACGAAAGTTGGCTCACGAAATTGATTGATGAATCCCATCGATATTATGAATGCGATAATTCCTCAACATTCGCATATAATCATCGGAGGAGGTAATCATGAAAGTAAAAGTCCTGTTTCACAACTTGGAATCTTCAAATCTTATCAACTCCGCTATTGAGACAAAGCTTGGTCACGTGCTTGAAAAATTTGAAGATCGTGCTCAAGCAAAAGCCACAGTCATTGTTTCAATGGAAAACTCGAGAGCCCAAAGAGGGCCAGATCTTTTTACGGTGAAAGCAGTTATTAAACTTGGGCGACATGGATCACTTGTCTTAGAAAAAAGCGACTCGGAGTTTTACAGAGCACTCGCAATGCTGGCCGATCGCCTTCAAGATCAAGTGAATCGAATGTTGGATAAGGATCGAGTGAGAAAGTTAAAAAGAGCGAGACAAGAGGTTTATGACTTCACTCACTGGCATGAAGACAGTCGCCAGGCATAAACATCATCTCACCAAAAAGATATAATCACTTAAGCCAACTTGGTTTAAAAGCCCCATAGGGCCTGTCAAGTTGGCTTTTTTTCTGTACTGAATTCTAGATGATTGTAAAATCCAACATCCCAGATCTGCCGTTTGAAGAGGATCATTTCCCGTTTTGCACTTGATGGGAATCAATTCCTCTTCAGCTTTGTTTCGAGAAAACCAGGAAAACGTGATTGAAAGTATTTTTGTGTCTTTAAGCTGTCCAACTAAAAATTGAACAAGATTATTTTGTAGAAGTTGTGAAGAGTGCACGCTGCCTGTGATAATTAGAATTTTTTGTTTCTGGGTCGCAGCCAATTCTGCCTCCCTCAAAACTTCTTGAGGGCCTTGAGACAAATCAATTTCTTTTGAGTTTGGAATTTCCCAACCGAGCTGACGATCGACAAAAACATGCTCTAGATTAATTCCCTTGTCTTTGAGAGCAGGCAAGATTTGTTTAAGGATTGTTTCGTGATAAGCAGTTCCATCAAATCCAAAAACGATTGTGTTAGCTCGCCCCAGCTCATCATTGAGCCTCATTGCAAGAGCATTAGCTAAAACAGTAGGACTTTCAAAAGGGCTTAAAGAAATCTTAGGGACGGGTCTAGGGCTGAGTCCGACAAAAAGCACGGAGCCTAAGCCTGCTAACATTAAAATTCCGAAAAAAACCCATAATTTCCAAGATTTAGTAACTTCCATAAGACCTTATGACTGGATCCCGGGTGTGAGTCACTTCTTTACAATGAGCAGCTAAGCCGGTAGGTTGCAGTCAAAAGGACTTGATCAGTAAAGGACAGGTACCAGTTAATGAGTGATATCCAACAAAGTAAAACCCACTTGCTCATAGGAGCAGGACGACTCGCTTTTCACCTCAATCATTACTTTTCTTTAGTTAATGTAAAGTTTAAAACTTGGAACCGAAGCCAAGGGATTGAGTCTCTAGAAGATCTTATCGCTGTTTGTGACAAGATTTGGATCTGCATCACAGATAGTGAGATCGAAAACTTTCTAAACATGCATCGAGTTTTGTTTCAAAAAAAACAGGTTTTTCATTGCTCGGGAAGTTTAGTCTTTGATTCTGCCATCGGGGTCCACCCTTTGATGACTTTCCCAAAAGATAAACTTTACAGCTTAGAAGTTTATAAAAAAATTCCCTTGATCGTGGATCAAAACATTTCCATTTCGGAGATCGATGTTCAACTTTCAAACACAATCCAGTTCATGCCCAAGGAACTCAAATCGCTCTACCACGCTTTGTGCGTCGTTGGTGGAAACTTTCCTCAGATGTTGGCCGCATTGTGCGAGGATGAGCTCAATAAGATGTCTATTAAACAAGACTGGTTTCGAAACTACCTGACTCAATCAATTGAAAACTATGTCGAAAATGGAAAATCAAGTCTTACGGGTCCTTTGATTCGCAAAGACAGAAAAACAATAGATAGAAATCTGATAGCACTCAAGAACACTCCGCTCGAACCAATTTATAAAGCTATGGAAAAGGTGATGTTGTGAATATTTTAGAAATTGCTGACAAAAAGCTTCAAAAACAAAAAATTTCAATGGTCACCTGTTATGACTTCACTTCCGCTCAAATTGTCAGTGAAACTGACATTGATATGGTGCTTGTTGGTGATAGTGCCGCAATGACCATGCATGGAGAAAAAACGACAATTAATTGTAGTATTTCGATGATGGCCCTGCACACACGATCCGTTGCTAGGGGATGCCCACAGAAGTTCATTGTTGCAGATTTACCATTTCTTAGTTTTCGAAAGGGAAAATCAGAGTTTATCTCTTCTTGCGAGAGACTTCTGAAAGCCGGAGCCCATGCGGTGAAGCTTGAAGGAGCGCTTGGGAATTTGGAATTTATTAAGCATGCAGTTGAATCTGGGATCCCGGTGATGGGACACCTTGGATTAACACCGCAGTTCTATCACATTCTTGGTGGCTTTAAAGTTCAAGGTCGAGATGAGAATTCAAAGAAACAAATTCTTGAGCAAGCAAAATTACTAGAGGAAGCAGGATGCTTTAGTTTGGTTCTTGAGTGTGTTCCTAAAGAGTTAGCTCACAAAGTCACTCAATCTTTAAAGATTCCAACAATCGGTATTGGGGCGGGAAGTGGCACTGATGGACAAGTGTTAGTTTTTCAAGACCTTCTCGGTCTCGGCTCTGGAAAAAAACTTAAGTTTGTGCGCAGTTATTTTGATGGTCGGGTGGCTTTTAAAAAAGCTTTAGAAAGCTATCATAAGGACGTCGTGAGTTCAGATTTTCCGAACCACAACGAGGAGTTTTAAATTGTGGTAGTGCTAAAGACATCAGGTGAAATGAAAGCCTGGAGAAAGAAGATTCATCAGAGTGTTGGATTTGTGCCAACAATGGGAGCCCTTCACTCAGGACATAGAAAATTAATTCAAGCTTCTAAAAATGAAAGAGAAAAAACAGTTTTAAGTATCTTTGTGAATCCACTTCAGTTTAACAATCAAGCTGATTTTACTAACTACCCTCAGACATTAGAAAGAGATCTTGAAGTTGCTCAAGCATGTGACGTGGACGTCGTTTTTTTACCGGAAAAAAGTCAAATCTATCCGACCAAAGACCCCATAACACTCTCCGAAAAAGAAATCAGTTCAGTGATGGAAGGACCCTTTCGTCCGGGACATTTTGAAGGAGTTCTTACAGTAGTTCTTAAGTTGTTTAATCTGGTTCAGCCGACTCATGCCTACTTCGGGAAAAAAGACTATCAACAGTATTTACTCATTGAAAAAATGGCTAAGGACTTGTTTTTAGATACTGAGATCATAGGAGTTGAAACGGTCAGAGATGAAATGGGGTTAGCCTTAAGTTCAAGAAATTCACGATTGAATTCTGCTGAAATTCATCAAGCTCAAAAAATAAATAAAATTTTAAAAAACTCTTTGAACTCAAGCCAAGCAAAGAAAGAACTAGAAGAGATAGGTTTCAAAGTGGACTATGTTGAGGATCTTTGGGGGCGAAGATTTACAGCATTATATTTAGGTGAAGTGAGGCTTATTGATAATGTTAATCTCTAAAAAGAAAATATTGTTTATGATGAGCGGCTCGATTGCGACATATAAGGCGAGCTATTTGATTTCCAAATTGGTCCAAAATAATTTTGAGGTGCAAGTAGTTGCCACGAGCTCAGCTTTAAAGTTTGTTGGAGTCCCCACCCTTGAAGGTCTCTCAAATAAAGAAGTCATCTCTGAGTCATTTGCAGAAGGACATGCCATGTCTCACATTCATTTAATTCGAGAGTCAGATCTCATTTTGTTGTGCCCTGCCACTGCAAATACAATCAATAAAATGAGCCAAGGCGTAGGTGATGACCTCGTCACGACGTTGTTTCTAGCTCATGATTTTAAAAAGCCTTTTTTGCTTGCTCCAGCAATGAACACCACGATGTATCTTCACCCTGTGACCCAAAGTTCACTTAATCATCTCAAAAAACTAGGGGTTAATATTTTGGAAACGGCAAGCGGTGTTCTTGCTTGTGGTGAGAAGGGATGGGGAAAGCTATTAGATCCAGATCTCATTTTCAGTGAAATTGTTAAAGAACTGAATGTCGATGAAGCCCCCTCAATTCAACCTCAAAGAATCAAGCTGAGAAACTCATCTTTAAGAGTTCTTGTCACTTCAGGTGGAACGGCTGAGGAAATAGATGCAGTGAGAGTTATTACAAACAAGTCCACGGGAAAGACTGGATCATTTTTAGCTGAGTTTCTTTATGATCTCGGCTGCGAGGTAGTCTTTGTAGGGTCAAAAAACTCGTTTAAACCTCAGAGAGAAATAGAAAAAATTTTCTTTCAAACCCATGATGAGCTTGAAAGAGAGATTCTGGGTCAAGTTGAAAAAAACCATTTTGATGTTGTTGTTCACGCAGCGGCAGTGGGAGATTTTGTTCTCGATTCACAAGATGCAAAAAGCTCAAAGTTGAGTTCAAATGCAAGTTTAACTTTAAAATTCAAACCAACAACTAAAATTATTAATAAAATCAAGTCAGCATCCAAAAACAAAAAACTTGCTCTTGTTGGGTTTAAGCTGACAGCAGGTCTATCGGAAAGTGAAATTGCTTCAAAAGTTGAAAGATTGATTTCTGCTTCTAATGCCGATTTGGTGATTTCAAATGATGTCACTGAATTTAAGTGGGATTCAGACATTCAGAATAAGCATAAGTTTAGTTTGTGGACTCAAAAAGGACAAGTTTCAGCAGTGGCTGAAAACAGAGTTGAATTTGCTTCAATGTTAGCAGATTGGATTATAAGAAAAGAGGAAAACAAAATATGATTTTGGCATTAGACGTTGGCAACAGTCAGATTTATGGTGGAGTGTTTGAAGATGAAAACATTAAACTTAAATTCAGAAAGAACTCTAAAACAAATGCTTCTTCTGATGAGATTGGTGTTTTCTTACGATCAGTATTGAAGGAGAACAGTCTTGATTTTTCTAAGGTGAATCAAATTGTCATATGCTCAGTAGTTCCAGAGGTGATTTACTCTCTGAGAAACGCATGTATGAAGTATTTTAAAATCACTCCATTTTTTGTTCAAGCTGGAGCTAAAACTGGATTAAAAATTAAATATCACAACCCTTTAGAGGTTGGTGCAGACCGAATTGCAAATGCCATAGCTGC
>JACCDR011585712.1_pt1 | contig 12092 bp, 11 predicted proteins | sample 7446431 | NCBI WGS metagenome assembly JACCDR01 (sample SAMN15323443, study PRJNA562643) | freshwater metagenome | isolation source: river surface water | place: USA:Blue River Watershed | collected 2017-08-17
CTGCATCCACTTCGAGTGCGTGGTCAATGGCTCCAACCATCTGCAGGAAACGGATCGCCAACCCCAGCACTCCTGCCCGGTCTGCCTGCGAAAGCTGTATCACACGATCGGATTTGACCCCGTGCGCCGCTATCGGGAACTGGCCGGTTTCTATCGCCGCCAAAAGTGGTATGAGGAGCTCGATTTTGTGAACCGCCAGCTGGGTCGGCTCGCCTCCGCGACCGGCGGAGATGAAAAAACGGCCGAACCCCGTTTAAAGCCCGCAACTGAGCCATGACTCACTCCGTCACCGGCCGCAGCAACGGACAGACGCTGTCCTGAACGGTGCGAGCCGGCATTTTTCTTGGACGCCGGATTCCGCCGTGCAGTGTGGGCTTCATGAAAACCCGCGCCGCCCAAGTCTGCATCCTCGGCAGTGCCGAACCCGGTTCGCGTGCCTATGAACTCGCCGGAGCCGCCGGCGAAATGCTCGCCCGCCGGGGCGTGACGGTCGTCAGCGGCTGCGGCGCTCCCGCCACCCGCGTCGCCGCCGAGCGCGCCCTCGCAGCCGGCGGCACCGTCGTGAGCATCGTGCCGCACGACGACATCGGCGTGAAGGACTGGCCCTGTTCCGTGCTCATCCCCTGCGGCATGGGTGACGCGCGCAATCTGCTCATGGCTCTCGCCGGCGACGCCTGCCTCGTGATCGGCGGCCGTGCCGGCACCAAGTCCGAGGTCTGCCTTGCGTGGCTGCACAAACGCCCGCTGCTGCCCCTGACCGGTTGCGGCGGCTGGTCGGATACACTCGAGCGCGATCCGCCCGACGAGCGCCGCAATTCCCCCATCCTGCCTTGGGACTCCGTCGCCGCACTCGAGGCCCAGCTCACGAAACTCGGCCTCCTGCGCGCCTGAACTCCGTTCGCGCTCCCCGAAACGGTTTGTAACGCATTTGCTCACAAACCGCCCGGGCGGCTCACGCCGTCGCCGGACGCAACAGCGGGTAGAAACCATCCTTGTCGGGACCGGTGTAGCTATTGTTCCACCCGCGGAAAAAGTCGCGCAGCTTCAACCGGTCCGCCTGCTCCTCGGACACAAGGCGGCCGGACACATGGGCCCAGCGGACGAAGTCGAGCGGGCTGCGGTTGATGCCGAGGCAGGCCACGACCCCATCCTCGCTGGGGTTGGCGTTGATCCAGCTGAGCGTCGTGGACGAGGGCCGGCCCAGCAGGGCGAGGCAGAGGCTGTCGATCTGGAGCGCGGCATCGACCGCGACGGGCCGGACCGCCGCGGCGGCCTCGAGACGCGCCTTGTGCATGCGGGTGCGGAGCAGCGCGGCGGCGGTGTTCTTCTCATCGACGTAGACCGGATCCACCGCGTCGGTGAGATGGACGTTGCGCGAGGCCCGCATCATCTCGATGCGGATCGAGGCCATCGCCGCCTCGATCGAATTGGGCGTGAGAAAATACACCTCGCCGGACAGGAAAGGGGAATGTCGGACGAGGCTCGCCTCCATGGCGTTGAGGCGCAGGTGCGGCACGTCCACCGGGATGCTGATCTCGTTGTTTTCCTCGGGAGAGTCCTGGATCACCCACTCAAGGTAGGTGTTGGTGTAAGCGAGGATCGCCTCGGTGACTTTCTCAAACTCCGCCAGCGGACACTCCGCGCCGAAACTCTCCGGCGGCAGGCCGGTCTCGGGATCCTGGCGCAGCACCCCCTCCTTGCTGATGTTGCTGTGGGTGCGCTTGCCCTCGATGACGCGGGAAATGATGTCCACGCACTGAACCTCGATGTCGAAGACCCCGTCGGCTCCTGGCGTCCGCACGGCCTTGACCCGCGTGTAGGTCACTTGGCGCAGTCCGTGGGTCTTGGTGACGAGTTTGAAAACCCGGCCGACTGCGGCACGCCATAAGGCCGGCAAGGTAGGCGCGACATCCGGACTGGCATCGGTGGGAAAGGAAATTAATGGAGTCATTCGGCCCTGATTTATCGGCCCGTTAGGCTCTCCATTACAACGAAATCCACCGGGGGACGGTGCAGTTTCAATTTTCTTTAGCACAGTCGGGGGCGCCGCCGCAGCGAGGAGAATAAGTCGGACTCCGGTTTTTGGCCCGCCCCTTCATAGCCTGTGCGGGAGCGCCGGGACAAGCGGCTCACATCCACAAGGGATACTCCCTTGGCTCCGGCAGCGGGCTACTCCCGCACTCGCTGAATCCAGAAGAAAGCCATGCCCCTTGCCCGTCCGGGCGCACGGTTCCATGCACGGCCACGAATCCGGCTGCGCCGAGTCGCTTGCGGGCGGGCTGCAAATTTGACTGACTGTGACACCCCGCCCTCATGAGCACCCCCGCCCCGCTCAGCAGTTTTCAGGTCCGCCCGCGTTTCGAGGAAATGGTCACCGCTCCGCCAGAGACCGTGCACGCGGGGTTGCGGCGCGGGCTCGAGGCCCACGCCCCCTCGCTCGTGGTGCGGACCTTCCCCGGGTTCATTGCCGTGCACATCCCCGATGCCGAGCGTCGTTACTGGTCGCCGCGACTCTTCCTGAGCGTGGAAAGCGCGCCCGGCGACCGCACCCGCATCGAGGGCATCTACGGTCCGGAGATCGAGATCTGGTCGGTCTTCCTCTACGGTTATCTTGGCACCGGCCTGCTCGGCACGTTCTCGGGCATCTATGGTTTCGTCCAGCATCGCCTGGGCCAGAACCCGTGGGGCCTGTGGATCTGCAGCGGTATGGTGGTCGGGGCGCTCCTGCTCTACCTCTTTGCCCAGCTCGGCCAGAAACTCGGTGCGCACCAGACTTACCGGCTCCACGAAGCCTACACCGCCGCCGCCCGCGGACTTGGCCCCAGGGCCTGAGTCGCCGCGGCGCGGAACCGGGTCCGTCGACTCAAACCGAGACCGTCACCCGCAGGTAGGTGGCCGTGATCTCGGTCCGGGCTGGATCCGGGCTGCGGTTCTGACTGGCGAACAGCTCCTCCAGTTCACGTTGGAGTTCCCCGGCCCGGCCGGCCTGCTCGGCGGCGGCAAAGGCGTTCATCGTGGGGCCGTAGTAATGGCGGAACTCGGTCACGAAATCCGCCGGCGCGCCAGGGAACCGAAACGTGAAGGTGTCGCGTTCGCAGGCGATGTTCGGCCGGGAGACCCCGACTGCGGCGAAACGTTCCTGCACGTGCGCCTCCACGCCCCAGAGCATCGGACTCACGAAACCCGCCGGCGGCGGCGGCGTGTAAGCCGAGCTGATGCGGAGGATCTGGGCGACGAGCGTCGGGTCGCCGGGAATCCAGTTGCCCATGATGATTCGCCCGCCGGGGCGCGTGACACGCACCAGCTCCCGCGCCACGTCCTGCGGCCGCGGGGCGAACATGGCGCCGAAGATCGTGACCACGAGGTCGAAGGACCGGTCGGCCAGCGCCGACAGATTGCAGGCGTCGCCTTCCCGAAACTCCAGCCGGTCGAGGCCGTGCTCGCGGGCGCGCCGGTTGCCTGCCGCCACGAGGTTGCGGGCGATGTCCACGCCGAGCACTTCGGCGCCACGCTGTGCCGCGGGCAGCGCCGTCGTGCCGTCGCCGCAGCCGAGGTCGAGCACCCGGTGCCCCGGGGCGAGATCGAGCCGGGCGACCAGGGCGTCGCCGCTGCTCCGCATGGTCGCGGCGATGCGGGTGAAGTCGCCCTTTTCCCAGAGGGCTTGGTTGGGATTGAGGGGGGAAGGATTCTGCGTGGTGGTATTCATGGTGGTTGTCACCGACTCTAGCCGACTCGCGCGTTGCCATCCACGACACAAAATGTAGTAACTCAGCCGCCGGCCACGCCCCGGTCCATGAGCTTCCGCTACCACCAGTTCTGCCCGCTTGCCAAGGCGGCCGAGGTCCTCGGCGAACGCTGGACGATCCTCATCGTCCACGAGCTCCTGCTGGGCACGCGGCGCTACCGCGATTTTCAACGCGCGCTCGTGCGCCTCTCCCCCTCGCTGCTGACCAAGCGCCTGAACCAGCTCGTGGCCTTCGGCCTGGTCGAGCGCGACACATCCGCCGGCCAGCCGCACGCCGAATACCGGCTCACCTCCGCCGGCCGCGAACTGCGCCCGATCGTGCGCGGTCTCGGACGCTGGGGCATGAAATGGGCCCGCGGCCAGATGCGCGACGACGAACTCGACGTGCATCTGCTCATGTATGATTACACGCGGATGATCGACACGAAGCATCTGCCGCGCGGACGCACCGTGCTCGCCTTCGTCTTCCCCGGCCTGCCCAAGTTCGCGCACTGGTGGATCATCATCGACGGCCCCAAGGAACGGGAGCTGTGCGTCAGCCACCCCGGCTGCGACGCGAACCTCCAGATCCGCACGGATGTGCGCACCATGACGGAGATCTGGGCCGGCGACACCGAGATCCAGGCCGCACGGCGCACCGGCCGCCTGCAGCTTGTCGGCGACCCGCAGCTCATCCGCTCGCTGCCCGCATGGCTGCGTTCCTGCAGCATGGCCCACATCCGTCCGCACCGCGACGCGCTGCGCATCTGAGCCAAGGCTCACTCCCGCGGTTCGGCGCGGGCGACCTCGACCTTCGCGCGCGCCGCCGTGGGGAGCTCCTCGAACGGCAGCCCCGTGCGCGTCGCCTGCCAACGGTTCGGTTCCCGACACCATTGGCTGACCGTGGCCAGCACCCCGCCTCTAGCGCCCAGGATCCAAAGCGCCCAGCCCTCGCCCCCGATCCAGAAGCCTAACAGTGGCAGAGAAAGGCCGCGCCTCCAATCCCGCCATGGTGCGCTCCCGTCTCACGGTCGCCGCATTTTTGCCCCCCACCCACCGCAGATGCACCGCTTTGGCCCCGACAACCCGGGCTCCCCTTTATCCGCTTTTTATGCTTCCTATGACCAACCCCGTTTTCATGCCCTCGAAATCCACCCTCAAACGTCTGCCGCCCAAGAAACGTCCGCGCAAGGCCAAGGCCGGTTCGCGCGGTGCCGATGCCTCCGCCGCGCTATTGCCGGAACTGACCGGCGTGGCCGCCGAGACCAGAGCGGCGGTCGAGGCCGCCGGCGGTGTGGTCGTTGGCCAGTATCTCGACCCTATCGGCCAGTTGCCGCTGCTCGTGGCCGTTCTACCGGTCGCCAAGGTCGAACCGACGCCGTTCCAGCGCGATGTGTCCGACCTGCACCACAAGAAACTGGCCGATGTCATCGACCGCACCGGTATCTTTCTCGACCCGATCATCGCGATTACGGCCCCGGGCGGCGGATTCTGGACGCCCAACGGCGGCCATCGTCTCGCGGCGATGAAGCGTCTCGGCGCCAAGGCCATCACCGCCCTGGTCGTGCCGAAACGCGAGGTCGCCTGGCAGATTCTCGCCCTCAACACCGAGAAGGCGCACAACCTGAAGGACAAGTCCCTCGAGGTCATCCGCATCTTCCGCAACCTGCTCGAGGATCGCGCCGCGTCGGCCGAGAAGGAGTTCGCCTATTACTTCGAGGAGGCGTCGCTCATCACGATGGGGTTGTGCTACGAGCAGGCCCCGCGCTTCAGCGGCGGGGTCTATAATTCTTTTGTCCGCCGCTTGTCGTCGTTCAGCGAGGAATCGCTGACCAAATCCCTCAAGGAACACGAGCGCATCGCCAAACAGCTTTTGGAGCTCGACGCCAAGGTCGCCGAGGTCGTGGCAAAGCTGAAGGCGAAGGGGTTCGTGAGCCCGTATCTGAAGACCTTTGTCGTCGCCCGCTCGAATCCCCTCCGCTTCATGAAGGAACCGCCCGCACTGGAGGAGCTCATCGCCACGATCCGCGGCAAGGTCGAGCGCTTCAACGTGGACCGCATCAAGCCCGAGGACATCACCGCCTCCGGCGGCACGCCCGACGAAGAGTGAGCAACGGCAGCCCCAGGATCCCGGGGCACAAAGCCACGCGAGCCCGCCCTCGCGGCAACCGCTCAAGCCCGTGCGCCTCCTCGCGCGCGTGCGACTATAATCGGTCGAACCCGCTGGCCCGCGAAGCGGTTGCCGTTCCCCTTCGCCGCCGAGGGCGATGGGCGTCGCCTTTGGAGGAGGGCATTTCTAGAATCCGCCAGCCAATCCGGAACAAGGTCGCAAAACGCCGCCAAGCTCCGCCGGCCCCACCGCCCCGTTCCATGAACCGCCTCTTTTCCCTCATCTTCCTCTCGATCGGCACCGTGCTGATCATCTACGGCTTCAACGCGCTCGACTCCGTGACTTCCTCGTTGTCCCGCCTGTTCAACGGCGTGCCGACCGACGAGACCATCTGGCTCCTGCTGGCCGGCGTGGTGTGCTTCAGCATCGGCATCGTGGGCCTGATCCGCGGGCCAAAACCGACCTGGCACCGGTCATGAGCCAGCCGCCAGCGGCCACCGGCCTGCTGGGCGCCGTCTTGCTAGCGACCATCGTGCTCGCAGACGCTGGATGTAGCACCCGCGCCCCGGACCGACCAACCGGGAGCACCCTTGACCAGGGCCAAGGCGAACTGGACGCCACGCTCGAACGCAGCCTCGATCGCACCGCACGTGCCTGCCGGAGAACCATCGAGGAACTCGGCTTCGTCCTCCGCAGCCACAGCCAGGACCGCCGGCACGCCGTGTTCACCGCCAGCGACGCGGCTGATCAGCTGCTGGAGATCCACCTCGAACAGGCGACCGCCGCCTCCACCCGGCTGAAGATCCGCAGCGGCGACGAAACGCTGCGCCATGCCGTCCTCGTCCGGCTGAATTCCAACCTGTGAACCGGTCCGCATCCACGCCGGTGAATCGCGTCGGGCGGCCGGCCACTCCGCGGCATGACCGACTCTGCGCCTTGTCCTGCCGCCTGAGACTGGATGCGACGCCTTGAAGGATCAGCGCGGCTGCGCGACAATCCACCGGTCCACGACGGCCTCAAGCACGCTGAGCGGCACAGAGCCGTGGGCGAGAAGCTCGTCGTGGAAGGCGCGGAGGTCGAACTTCGCTCCCAGCGCCTTTTCCGCCCTGGCCCGCAGTTCGCGGATCTTGATTTCGCCGATCTTGTAGCTCAGTGCCTGGCCGGGAATGGCGATGTAGCGCTCGACCTCCTGCACGGCGACGACCTCGCTCTGCGGCACTTTGTCGCGGAAGTAGGAGATCGCCTGCTCGCGCGTCCAGCCCTTGGCGTGCAGCCCGGTGTCGATCACGAGGCGCGGCGGCCGCGCCGCAAACGGCGACGAGCAGAAACGGCAGGAAGGGAAGGAGGCGGACGAAGATTCGCATGCGCGAGGTCACCAATCTCACGGAAGCGGTGCACGCCGGGGTTGGACGAGCGGCTGGCCGGAGGGAAACTCAGCCGCGGGTTGTGTTTTTTCCGCGGCCTGTTTTCTTCGGCGCATGCTGAAGTTGAAGCGCTTATCCGCCCTGCTGCTCCTGACGGCCGTCCTCGCGGTGCCGGTGACGCAAACCGCCGCCGAGCCGGCCAACCTCAGCCCGGCCAAGGAAGCGGTCGTGCGCTACATCAATTCGGGCGAATACGGTCGCGACCTCACCAAGGTCGCGGTGAGCGCGAACAAATACCTCGCGCGGCGCCTGGCCAGGCCGCTCAAGGAGGGAGAAAAGCGCGCCGTCGTCTTCGACATCGACGAGACCGCGCTCACGAACCTCAGCCACATCATCGCGCACGACTTCGGCTACGTGCCCGAGGTTTGGGAAAAGTGGGTGGCCGCCGGCCAGGCGAAACCCATCGTGCCGGTGCAGCTCATCTACGACCTCGCCGTGCGCAACGGCGTGGCGGTTTTTTTCATCACCGGACGCGGTCCCGAGGACGCAGCCGGCACCGAGCGCAACCTGCGCGAAACCGGCTACACCGTGTGGACCGGCATCCACTACAAGCCCGTCCCGGGTATGACCGCCCGCCAGTTCAAGACCACCATCCGCCGCCAGCTGATCAACGAGGGCTACACGATCCTGCTGAACATCGGCGACCAGCAGAGTGACCTCGTCGGGGGCATGGCCGAGCGCACCTACAAGCTGCCCAACCCCTTCTACCTGATCCGCTGAGTGCGGGGTCGAACCGGGGCGTTCCGGTCGACCACCCCGCCCACCGCCGCCCGCAACGACCGGCCGGGATGACGCACCTCCCTTCCCCCGACGCTTCAGCCGACTCCGCCTTGCCGATTTCCGCCCCGTGCTGCTCCCCGCGCTTACCATCTTCCTCGGAGCCTTCCTGCTGTTCCAGATCCAGCCCCTGATGGGGAAGTTCCTGCTGCCATGGTTCGGCGGCGGCCCCGGGGTGTGGACGACGTGCATGCTTTTTTTCCAGACGCTGCTGCTCGCCGGCTACGCCTACGCCCACGGGATCACCGCGAAACTGCCGCCGAAAAAACAGGCAGCCGTGCATCTCGGGCTGCTGGCCGGGGCGCTCCTGTTCCTGCCGGTGCTGCCGGGCGCCGGTTGGAAACCGAGCGGCAGCGACGTGCCGGTGCTGCGCATCCTGCTTCTGCTCGCGGTCACCGTCGGCCTGCCCTACCTCGCCCTCTCGGCCACCGGGCCGCTCGTGCAGCGTTGGATCAGCCTGGGGAACGCGGCGGCTTCGCCCTACCGGCTTTACGCCCTTTCCAACGCGGGCTCGCTGCTCGCGCTCGTGAGTTTTCCTTTTGTCTTCGAGCCGCTCGCCACGCGCACGGTGCTCGGTTGGGGCTGGTCCGCCGGTTTCGTCGTGTTCGCCGGACTCTGCGGCGCGCTGGCGTGGCGGGTGCGCGGCCTGCCGGCGGACCCGGAGCCGAAAGAGCCGGTTCCCGTCCCGTCCGCGGTCGAGCCGGCAGGCTTCGAAGTCCGGGCTGCTGACCCCGCCCCGACCGGCACCGACCGGTTCATGTGGTTCGCGCTGCCTGCGGTGGCGTCGCTGCTGCTCGTGGCGGTCACCAACAAGATCTGCCTCGATATCGCCGCGGTGCCGTTCCTGTGGGTGCTGCCGCTCGCGGTTTACCTGCTGACCTTCATCCTGTGCTTCGATCATCCCCGCTGGTATGCGCGCAGGCTCTGGAGCGCGCTGCTTGTGCTGGGCTGCGGCGGCACGGCACGCTGCCTGGCCGACTCGACCATCAGCCTGCCGGTGCAGGTCGGCGTCTTCACCACCACGCTCCTCGCTGCCGGCATGGTCTGCCATGGGGAACTTTACCGGCTGCGCCCGGCCGCATCGCGGCTCACGGGCTACTACCTCGTCATCGCGCTGGGCGGGGCCGCGGGCAGCCTGTTCGTGGCGCTGGGCGGGCCGGTGCTGTTCGCCGATTACCGCGAACTGCAGGTCGGCCTGGTGCTGGCGCTCTATTTCACCGGGGTCACCTGCGTGCTGAAGCGCAGCCGTTCGCTGGCCCTGGGCCCGGCCGCGGGCACGCTAGCGATCGTCTTCCTCGTGCCCGCGCTGCAGGCCGAGACCAGCCGGGGAATGGCGAAGTGGTTTGTCTCGTGGGCGCAGGAAACCGTCGGCTTCTTCGGCGAGCACTGGCCGGTGATCGCCGCCGGCGCGGGTTTCCTGGCGGTGACCCTGCGGCATCGCTGGCGCATCGGCACCGGCGCCTGGCACCTGCGCCAGGCGGGCATCCCCCTGCTCGCGGCGGTGCTGCTGGGCGTGCTCTTTGTCGTGCAGGCCCGCAAGGAAGGGACGCTGGTGCTGGCCGCGGCGCGCAATTTCTACGGCGCCTACAAGGTGCACCTCTACGGCGAGGAACACGAACGCTCGCGCAGCCGCCTGCTCTCGCATGGCGGCATCACCCACGGCATGCAGCTCACCCACCCCGACTACCTCGACTGGCCCACGACCTATTACGGCGCCACCAGCGGCGTGGGCCGCGCGCTGGACTCGGTCGAGGGCCCGCGGCGCATCGGGCTGGTCGGGCTGGGCGCCGGCTCCCTCGTCACCTATGGACGGCCCGACGATGTTTTCCGTTTCTACGAGATCGATCCCGCCATCGTCGGGGTGGCCCGCGATTACTGCTCCTTTCTCCGGCACACCCCGGCCCGGGTGGAAATCGCGCTCGGGGACGCGCGGCTGACGATGGAGGCCGAGCTGCGGAGCGGCGGGCCGCAGGAGTTTGACCTGCTCATCCTCGACGCCTTCAGCGGCGACGCCATCCCCGTGCATCTGCTGACCCGCGAAGCCATGGCGATCTACCGGCAGCACCTGAAACCGGGCGGCCTGCTCGCGATCCACATCTCGAACCGCCATCTCGACCTCCGCCCCGTGGTCGAGAGCCTGGCCCGGCACCACGGGCTGCACTTCGTCACCGTCAGCGACACTGTGGAAAAGGAAAACTGGTGGCTCTACAACACGACCTGGATGTTGCTGAGCTCCGACGCGAAACGGCTGCAAACCGAGGCCATCAGCCAGGCGGCCGAGGAGCCGCCCGACGCAACGGCGCGGCTGGTGGACTGGACCGACGACCACGCCAGCCTCTTCGAGGTGCTGAAGTGAGCACGGACCGCCGCCGGCTCAGTGTTGCCGGAAGTTGCCCGGCGAGAGCGGGAAGATCGGGTGCCCGAGGCGCTTCGAGCTGACGCGCTCCAGTTCGAGCGCCACCGAGTGGTTGTGCGTCACGAAGCGCATGAACTCCTTGCGCGGCACACACAGGCAGCGGGTGCCCGCCTGCGCCACCACGCGGGCCACGGAGTTGCTGTTTTGCAGCAGGCCGATCTCGCCGAAGAAGCTGCCGCGGGAGATGACCGCCAGCCGGCGCTGGCCCGCGATGATCTGGGCCTCGCCCTCCAGGATGATGAAAAAGCTTTCGCTGAAGAAACCCTGCTCGAGGATGACCTCCTTGTCGGCGTAGTTCTTGATCAGGGAAAGCTCGGCAAAGCGCTGCACGGCCTGCCGGTGCCACGAGGCGCAGAGCGAGAGACGCGACAGGAAGGGCGCAATGCGCACGTGGTGGGTCAGCGCGGGGAGCGGCAACTTGGCGAGCAGCTCGGCCTCGTAGGGCGCGCGTTCGGTCAGCAGCAGGTGCACCGGCGTGAGCGAGCGGCAGGTGATGTCGGGCCGCGCGGGATCCGCCAGGTCGTGCAGGCCGACGAGGTCGCCTTCGCCCAGCACCTGCACCAGCACCCGCCGGCCGCTCTGGGCCAGACGGTAGACGCCGACTTCGCCGGAGAGGATCACGCCGAACCGGCCGTCCAGCGAAAGCGGCTTCCACGGCCCCGCTTCTTCCGGGCGAAACGCCTTGGCCAGCGGCTGCTGCACCTGCGGCGGCAGCAGGCGGAGCGCGGGCGACGCGAGCAAGGCCCGCAGGCGCGCGGCCTCGTCGGTCGGTAGCTTGCCGCGACGGCACCAGCGGCGGAAGGTGAGGACCAGCCACTCCCGCCAGCGGCGCGCATGATCGCGCGTGAACACGTAGATCTCGAGACCGAGGTAGATCAGCGCGAGCAGGCCGAGGGAACCGGCCGCCGCCAGGCCGAGTCGCGGGCCGAGCGTCTGCCAGAAGGCAAGTTTCCACGGGGGCATTTCCGACAGCTCGCCAAAAAAGTAGGCCAGGAGCAGCGTCCAGAGCACACCGTAGGCAACCTCCAGCCAGGTCGTCGCGCTGCGCAGGCCCAGGGCCAGCAGCTTCACGCGGTTGCGCACGGAACGGTTGGGCGGGAAGATGAAATGATGGCTCGCGTCGTTCAGCCGGCGCGCGGCGCCCACGCGGATGATGCCGTTCATGCGGGCGCGCAGGAACGGCCGGCCCAGGATGAAAAGAAAGGCCAGCGGTGGGATGGCCCATTCCGGCCGCAACCAGCACAGCAGCCCGGCCGTCAGCGCCACGAAAGACAACGGTCCGACGGCCACCGTGCGCTGATCCTCCGGCGGGAGCATGCAGGCGTCATCCGTGCAGATAAACCAGCGCTTCAGGTAAACCTCGCCCTTGGCCCCACGCAGGAGCGACGCTCCGAGGGAGGCACCCACCAAACCTGCCAGCAGGGCCAGCCCGGTGCCGATGGCCGCATCCTGCCAACCCAAAGGCAGAAGGGGTCGGAAATACACCGAGACGCCCAGCCCCAACAGCAGCATCACCCAAAGGATCGGTGACCAATAGGCCATGCGCAGGCTCAACGGCCAGCTGGCGGCCATCACCGGCACGGTGGTCTGACCGGGCTCCACCAGGATGCGCGCGCGCACGGCCTTGAGGATGCTCTCGTA
>JACCDR010574285.1_pt1 | contig 12089 bp, 17 predicted proteins | sample 7446431 | NCBI WGS metagenome assembly JACCDR01 (sample SAMN15323443, study PRJNA562643) | freshwater metagenome | isolation source: river surface water | place: USA:Blue River Watershed | collected 2017-08-17
AGCGAGAGGCTAAAAAGCAGGGCAAGAACCGCGTGGACCTCATCAACGAGGTGCTCATCCCGCACGATGCGCGCCGCTCCGGCTCCGGCAACCGGGCACGAAAAAGCTCCGCCTTTGGGAGGCGGGGTTGCTGGCCGCCCCGGCCGCCGTGAGCTGATCCGCCGCCGCACCCGCAGTGGCTCCCGCCCATCTGCCGAACTCAATGTGTTCGTTCGCCCACGTCAGATAGTCCTCGTTATTCAGACGAAATTGTTTTCCCACAAATTCGCCGGACCATCTGCCGGATGCTGCGTGCAGCGTGATACGTGCGCCCACTTCAGGCCTGCCGGCAGCCTGTGCAGCGGCGCCCATTTCGTTCAGGAATTGTCTGACAAGTTCAGGGTTCATGTCTTGATGATGTAATTGCGCAGCATCAGGCCGTCTCCGCGTTTCGCGCGCCGCAGCGCCGGTAAAATCCCCAACCCTGCCGAGTTGTCAAGTCACCGCTGATGCACAACCGGCAGCGTCCGGCCGAATCCGCAGAACTCCCGCAACTCTTCCATTGGGAAACAGGGCCCTGGATCGTTTTTCCGCTCCGGCGCAATGCAGTCGTGACCGGTGATGTCGTCAAGATTGTAACGCTCGCACAGCGCCTTGGATAGCGCAAAGACGGCCTCAAGCTGCCGCGGGTCGTATTCCTCCCACTCGACAACCCGGCCTCCGTTCCGGTGCTTTGCCATGCGGGATTTCGCGCCATGCTTCTTTGCCCATGCAAGCGCGCCTGGATCGTCTCCGGCATTCGCAATCTCAATGCCGATTCCGTAGCTGTTGGCGCTCCCGTATTTCGCATGAGTCTTCGGGTCCTGCCAGCGGCTTTCGCCGGCATGGGCGCAGGTCCTGTCAAATGGCCGGCACTGCCGAATCGTTCCGTCGCGCTCAACAACGACATGCGCAGAGACGCCTCTCTGCTTCATCGCCTCGACACTGGACGCGCCGGACGCGCCCCCGGTGAAGTGAATCACTAGCAGGCGCCTGACTGGCATTGATGCGCCGCCGGGAATTGGGTCGGGAATTGAGCCCGCGACGGTGTGATGCGGAGTGATGGTGATGCTCATTTGATGATTGCCGCTGCGATGATTACGGCCGCAAGGACCACGCACCAGACAAGACAACCGGTGTCGTCGTCCGGGTCGTGATCGGCTGCCGGTGTTCGGTTCATTTCTGATTCACAACGATACCGACGCCTTTTCCTGAATACCCTACCGTGAATTCGTGGCCGGCAGCGTGGCCGGAATAACTGATGGCGACTGGAGTGCTGGCGCATCCGGACAGCGCGAGCGTTGCAATGATGAGGATGGTTTTCATTGGCTTTCAGTGGTTTCGCTAACAACGGCTGTTTGCGGCAAAATGCGGTAGTCTGCCGCAATGCGCCAGGCGCGTCCGCTGCGCTCGGGTTGTGGGTGTATTCTACCCGTCGATATGAGTTGCACAACCTGCCGCTCGGAAACCTTTTCCTTGCCAGCTACCTCTGCCGTCGTCAGGTAAACCTTGCGGCTTTCCGGCTTGGCCTCTCCGATCGTCACATTTCCAGTCTCAATTGTATGCGGAATTTGCGGAACTGGAGCGGCATGAACTGGCAATGCCGGGGCCGTCCACAGTTTGATGACGATGTTGATAATCACTCCGGCAATTGTGACAAGCATCACATTGCGTTTCAGCGCCTGCATGTCTGCTCTGAGAGCAATCATTTCATTTTCTTGTTGGCTTGTCTCTTCCCCCATCGTGATAGGTAAACCAGTGCGATTACCCCGAACATAGCAACAATTCCACCTACCGCGCAAGCGATAGCGTCAGGTTCGATGTCTGGAAAGCACTTCAGGGCAATGCACAATCCGAGAGGACCGAAGATTATAGCGGCGCACATATGCGCTAGAATTTTCTGTTGGAGCGTGAACCTCATATCGACGCCAATTGCGCGACCCGCAACGGCTGCAATCACCGTTCCTGCAAACACTCCGGCAATTAGAAACCAAAGTTGCGAAAGGTGCTCCCCGGCAAACATGGACGCGTAAAACGCCGCGGCAATTGATGCGAGCGTGCCGCCGACCTCAAATGCGACTTCGGTTTTTGCGCTCATGCAAGTGTGATTGTTCCGTCGTCGTGCGCAGTATAAGCAACCGGAGGAGTGTAGTCTTCCGGATCAATTTCGACCCCGCTTGCGAGTAGATATTGAATCGTTCTGGCGTGCTGCTCAAAAGCTAAAACTGCGTTGGTTCCCATTACGGCCAGTTTATCGGCGCGTGATGGTTCGTCATCCCACAACAAATGAAACGTCTTGATTGCAGCGTTTTTGTGACACTCTAAAGCCTCTCGGCTTCTGTCCTGCATCTCTTTCACCACAGACTCACCCGGCTGTGGCTGTGTTGGTTCTGGAAGAAGTGTAATCATAATGTTATCCAATGATCCAGTTTGTCCCGTCGCTAAATACAGGCACTTTGTTTGCTCCGCCACCAGCTACAGTAGAGGCAAATGTTGTTGCCGTTGCGTCGGTGACGAACGCGCGATGATATGGATACGATGCCGCAGACGGCAACCCTGCTACAGTATATGAAGGAAATGCGACTGGTTTACTGCATACAATGGCATCTGTCTTTACCTCAAATTGAGTAGAACCTCCTGGCTTTATTTGAACACTTCCGGTTGTCCCGGCCGAACCAGCGCCGGCTCCTGGTGATCCGGTTGCCAAAATTAAATTGGCACTGTTGCCGTTGGTTGTGCTTCCGTTTCCTCCGTTGCCAGTCGCAATGGTTACCGTTCCACTGTTTCCCCCTGTGCGCGTCCCGCTTGCCGGAGTTGCCGCGCCGCCGTTGCCTGATGTGATACTGATTGCACTCCCGGTGCCTCCCGTGGCAGATGTGGTGCCAGTAGCCGCTCCACCGGCCCCTCCTACGACTGACCACCCGCCACCATTCCCACCTGTGCCAGTTGCCCCACTAATGGCGCCGCCAGCCCCCAGCGTGATTGTTTGCGGGCCACCGTTGCCGGCAGTTACCCCTGTGGATGTGCGTGCACCGCCAGCCGACGTTGTTAGCAACAGACCGCCTCCGTCAACCGACGCATTCGCTCCGCTGTATCCTCCGGGTTGAATCGTAATACTGCCAGCGTTGCCGGCCGCGATGGATGAATTCGTAGCCGTTGAAATTGTCATGTTGTGCGCCGCCGTTCCGCTGGTCATCCCACCAGCCAGAGTCACACCTGCCGCATTCCGACCGCCTGAAAGTGTAAGCGATGCTCCGGAGAATCCATCAGAGGATGCTGCTGCTGTAGCAATGACAGACCCTCCCGCTGCTGTGCCTGAGAATGCCGCTCCCGCGCCGCCATTCAGGCTCAACAATCCCCCCGCTCCAGTCCCGCTGGCCGTCCCCACCGTCGCCGCACTGGCTGATATAGTTAGCGGAGTTCCAGCCACGGTAGCTGACGCCTGCGTTGGCGCCTGCGCCGCAACTGTAACCGTGCCACCGGCAGCGGCATTTGTAAGCCTGAGCCCGTAAACGGCCGATCCGGTAGCCGTCTGAACCAGCCATGGATTCCCGTTTGTATCGCATATCTGCGTCGTGACCTTTGGTGATGTTGCCAGCAAATTCCCGCTTCCATAAGTCACATTCGTCCCGTCAGTCGTCGCTCCGGAAATTCCTCCAAAGGCGCCGGCATTGTTATATTGTAATTGCGTCGTGCTGCCGCCAGGACTTCCTCCACCACCGGTCGCCGCAATGGTGATCGTTCCGGGGCCGTTTGTAATCGTGATATTGGAGCCAGCGGTCAGCGTCGCTTTTGCCAGTGTGTTTCCGGTGCTATTTCCAATCAACAATTGCCCGTCCGTGTAGCTGGTCTGTCCGGTCCCTCCTTTGTTTACCGCGATTGTGTCGGCGCTCCATGTGCCGCTTGTTACGGTGCCAATGGTGACGATGTTTGCCGATCCGGTAAACGCCGCTAGCTTGTTTGTTACCAGTGCCGTCGTGGCAATCTGCGTGCTGCTGTCGCTAGTTGAAGCCGTTGGAGCCAGCGGAGTTCCGGAAAATGCCGGGCTGTCAATGAGCGCCACCGTGCCATCCGAATCCGGCAGATTGATAGTCCGGTATCCAGTCAGGCCCGCATGAGTGAGCGCCACCGTGTATATGCTGGCAACATCGTATAGAGCAACAGCCCCTGATGCCGATTCCGGAACGCCAAGTTCCATTGCTCCAGTCACACCAACCGTCCCGGTAAACGTAGGGCTTGCGGTTGGAGCTTTTGCATCCAGCGCAGTTTGCAGCCCGGTAACATCGCTTATGCTATGCGTGTGCGTAGACGATGCCTTGCCGTCCAGCGCCGCCTGCAATCCGGTGACGGTGCTGATTGCCTGCGTCCCGGTGGGGTTAGCCCTGGCAAGCAGGGTTGCGTCAGAACTGTTTGCAGTGGCCCCGGTCGCGATGCCGTCCAGCTTGGTAAACATGGCCGCCGTCATCACGCCGGCATTGCTGGCATCAGCCGCTGACAGCGTGGCGTCGGTGCCTGAATCGCTGGCAACCGTTACGGTTGTGCTGGTTCGCGTGACGCTGAGATTTGCGCCGGAACCACCGCCTCCGCCTCCAGCCTCAATCACGGCTTGGATTTCAAGCGTGGCAATCAGAGGGTCGGTATTGATTTCGAGAGTTGCTATGTCAGGCATTATGAAACCCTCCCGGTTTGGCGGTCCGTAACGACAACGTGGATGACTTTTGAACTCAGCTTTGTTCCTGACGGGGCAGTGAAAAGAGCATCAGTGTAAAACCGTCCGACTCGTGTCAAAGCGGCTGTCTCGGTATCGGTCATTGCAAGCGTAACTTCCCCTGCCGCCTCGTCTGAAATCACCGGATCAAACGTAATGTAAAGATCACCATCCGAATCACGGCATTCCATTTCAATGGAATACCCGGTCAAATCAATTGCGGTGCCATTGGCATCCTTTGCCGTTAGCGTGTAATTGAGTGTATTACCGCGGGTGATGTAGATGGTTTCGCAGGCCATAATCAGGCATCCGTTGTGTAGGCTTCCAGCACAATTTCGAGGTCGGCGTCAACACTGGTAAGCGTTATTGTAAGATCGTTGGTTCCATCCGTCGCCCAGCGGGTATCTTTGGTGTGGCTGAACCATACAAGCTCTCCGCACTTCTGGTTGCTGGCGGTTACGTAAATCCTGCCAAGCTCGACCGAGTTGATAGAAATCCGAATGTTGTTATCCGCGAGCGTGCCGGCGGCGCCATCCTTGAGCCTTGCCGTCAGGCGAAAGGCATACGCGCCAGCAACCGAGCTGAAGCCGTCAAGATTACGCTCAATCGTTGCACCGGCGTTGCTCTGAGTGCCGGCGATCAGGTCAATGGTCGAGCTTGTATTTGTCGGCGTGGCCTTGATGGCAAACCATTGGTTGGCTTCGGTAATAACTCCATCAATACCGCGGTTTTCCAGCCACGTAGGAACTATTTTGATATCGTTGGAGTTGAACAGTGAGCGATTGACTGAAGTTTTGAATGCGACTTGTGACATGGCTACTTATGGGTTGGCGGTTAAATAGGTTGCTTCCGCTGCAACCAACGCAGCGAGAATTCGACATCGTAGATTTTCTGAGCGGTCGTTCCGTCCAGCGGCTCAATCAGGCGCGGCGATCGGATGTCTCCGACAAACCATTTACCAACGGTGTTGTTGGCGCTGCTGGTGCTCGTTGCCATGCCCTTACACCAGTTGTATCCGGCAAAGGCATTGGTTCCGTAGTTGACAAGGTTGTTAAAGTCAGGGTTTCCAATGCTGGCAATCAGCGCCGCGATAAACGGGTGCGACGGATGCGGGGCCACTCCGGTATACATGATGCCGCGGACGTTGTATTCGGGCATGTGGTCGTGAATTGTGCATTGCGTGTAATCACCGTTCGGCGTTCCTGTCGGAAGATAACCGCCGGTCGTTCCTGCGTAGAACGTGTTGACCGCTCCAGTTCCATCCGGGTATTCCTTCGGTAAATCCACCTCCCTCGCCGTCCACAACGGAGTCAGACGGAACACACTATAGCGGCTTCCGTGGACGTAGGAATGAAGCCCTACGTGTTGAATCGTCGCGCTCCAGTGCGGGTCATCGTTTGTCCCGTCGATCATGCGGACATTCCGCGGCCCTGCGCAATAAAGCCGGCTCTGCGAAGCATCCGGGATCTCTGATTGCTCGCCGAATCGGAACGTCTGGACAAGGTCGGACAAGGCGCCGCGGAACACAACTTCGCGGGTGCGCGTCACCATGGTTGTCTCCGCGTCGATCTCCAGTCCGGAGTCGGAAACAACCTCGTATTCGCCATCGCTTAGTGTCGTGTGGATCATTTGCGGCGGGCTGGTTGTTGGCGGTTTGCGGCCGTTTGAGTGGTGTTGTCGGCGATTCGCCTGACGTAATCGACAATCTGTCCGATGACTCCGCTGACAGCGGACAATCCGCCGCCTTTTTCGGTTACCATCTCTTTGTCTTTGGCGCTTTTTACGGACCGCCTTTCTGACGGCACATCAAGCTTTGGAGATGGGACGTTGCGGCGAATGCGCCTCCGTCCAGGCCCTAAAGCGGCGTCCTCGTCTGCATCCCCGGCAAGGTCAAGCATCCGGCGAGCAGCCTCCGGGTCCATCCCGGAATCGACCAGCCGTTGCATTTCGCCGCCAACGCGTTTTGGCCGGCCGGCACGGTTCGGGTCGTAGACCTTTTTCCCGAATCGCTCTTCGTCATCAGCGCGGCGATTGCGGCCGGTTTGCCGTAGTTGACCAATGCGGAAATCTTCCTCGGACTTCGCCAGTTCTTTCTGCTGGTTGATTTGGCGAATCGTCTCCTTGTCCTGCCGACGGGCGGCAATGATTTGCCGGAGCGTATCAAGCTGCGCATCGTCCAGCTTTTGTCCTTCCCGTTGCAACTCGGCAACCTCACGTTGGAAATCTGCTTCGTCCTCCAGTTCGTCAACGCGCTTTGCAACGCCGTTGGCGCGTGCACGCTCGATGTCGGAAGCGCGTTCGTCCTCCGCAACCATGTCTCGGAGTTTGGCGTTGATCTCGTTGTATTTTCCGGCGGCATCGTTGGCGGCCTTTAGCGCCTCGCGTTCTTTCGCGGCGCGTTCTGCCGCCAGCCGTGCGGCCTTGGCTTCTTCTTCTGAAAGCTGCCGACGCTCTGGAAGTGAGTCTTTGAAAGCCTCTCCAGTCGTTGTGTTATACTGCCCCTGCTTCGTCCGTCCGTATTTCGACTCAAGGCGCTCTGCGCTTCCAGGCTGAGCGGTCGGCAGCGACGCAAGCCCTCGCCGAAGCCCGGCAATCATGTCCTCCGCTGACAAATTCAGATTTTCAATGTCAGCCGCTTTTGAAACTCCAAACGCCGCATTTAGAGCTTTATCAAGCTCAGGAACATCCTTCGATAGCTGGATGATCGTCTTACGCGTTGCCTCTGCATTCTGATTCATCTTGTCCATTGCCTCCACAGTGCCGGCCATCTGCTCAATGCTCTTTCCAGCCCACTCTGCCGCGTTGGCAATGTCACGCACGGTGTTGGCTGCTTCGTCTGCGCTTTGACCCATGCGCTGCAATTTGACAGAGTAATCAACTAGCGATTCAAACTGTTGATCCGTCAGCGCCATTTCCTCAGAGATAGCCAACAGCTTTTGCAGGTGCTTTTCGGCTTCTGCCTCATCCCCGGTCATTGCCGCAAGGCTGTCTCTTATGTCTCCAATCCAAACAGACGTTGAGGTTCCAAGGTCTGTCAGAGACTTGAGATTGTCCTTGAGTCCTTGAACGAAGGTTACTTTGGAGTTCAGTTCGGTAAATCCGCCGCTGATCGCCTTTTTGATTCCCCCGCCATCCATCGTCGGCCCTTTGATCCGCGTCTTTTCAACATCAGCCTTGAGCTTTGCAATCTCAGCCCTCGCCGTGTCGCAGCCACGCTTCCAGCCGGTCGCGTCTGCGCGGAGGTTTGCCGAAATGGATGCTCGTTTGTTACTGGCCACGATTCAGGAATGCGTTGATTTGCTCGTTGATGCTGGCGGTTTTTGCTTTGATTGTGTCAGGGAAAACTGTTGGCAAATGATGGTCGTAAAGGAGAACAGCATGGAGCGCTGACCAGAACTCGCGCAGGGTCATCCCCCATTTTGCGCAGTCTCTTGCGAGGACGTTTCCACCGGTGACGAAATGAAGGCATTGGCTGGCTCCGTCCGGGGTGTCGATAGGTGGTCCGTTTCCGTTTTTTTTTGCGGTTCGTGGACCGACGCCTTTGTGCCGGTGTGATGCAACCAAAGGTCAATTGCCAACCGGCGGACGTAATCCGCCTCGCTGGCGCGGAAGGTGTCGTCAACCCATCTGGAAACAGTGGAGCGGAACCGCGGGAAATCAGACATTAGCGGCGGCGATCCGTCGCGCCATACGGAGCCCCTTTCGGAAGCTGGCCGCGATGCCATGAAAAGCAGGAAAGAAAACTCGTCGGCGCGTTGCGGGACGTATGTCAGGAAATCGTCCTGGAACATCGCCGCCAGGTCCATCACAATTCCAGCCGTAAGGACAAGCGGCGTCCTGTCCGGGAGGTGATGCGCAAGATACGGGCGCGGCTCAATGCCGGCAACAACAACCGGTCCGGATTCCTCAATGCCTTCGATGTCAAGAATTGCGTCGCTCATACAAGCATTCCGGCAAGGTGTTGGCGCATGACTTGCTCTTGCGAGGAACTTTCACGCAGGATTGATTCGCTTACGATTGCCGTCCTTCCGCCATCTCCACGGAAAAGGCCGACACGATTGCGGCTTGATGCCTCCTCGGCTTCACGGCACGCGTGCAGGTGCTTGAGCGCCTCGTAGGCGTATTGAAATGCGTGTTCTTCAGGCTCCGCTCCGGCGAGTTTTACGGCCTCCGCAATATACCCTCGCTCACGCTTTCGGCGTGCCGCTACGGCATTTCCAAGCTCAAGAATCGTTGTTCCTGACGGTGCTGTAGAAAGCAACGATGCACCGTCAGGCTGAACCCTTGGCCGCGGCGAGTGACCGACAGCAATTGCAGCCGCTATCAGGTCGGCCATGCGGAACGGAATCACCGTGCAATGCGTCTCTTTTGCCTCGATTCCTTCAGGCTTTGCGGCGCCGGCGATCTCATACCAGTCACCGCCTGACGCCAACCATATATCAAGATTCCGCCTGATCGCCATTGCGTCAAGCATGACGCGGAAAAGCTGGACGCGTCTTTCCTGCTCCGGCTTTTTGAAGCGTCCTTTGACAATGTCGCGGACATCGGCAGGCCGGTCGGTAGAGAACCAACGTAGCGTTGATTTGCCGGCGGATGACTGGTCGGATTCGGTTTTGCAGGAAACCTTGAATCCAAGCGTGCGGAGTGCGGCGGCGGTGAATGCCGGATTTTTTCCGGTGAGTTCGTAACGTGATGCGGTGCTGTTCATCAGTTGCTTGTGTTTACCGTGGCACGAACCGGGGTCCGTCTGGCCGTCCAGATTCAGACCCCGGCTCTAGCACCACAAATTAGGGATACGTCGGCGTTGTCGGCTGATCGACGGAGTTGTCAGCGTCCTGCCACCATTCCAGCGTGAAGGAGTGGTCGTCGTATTCGCCTTTCTGCGGGGCGCTGTCCGTCGGCATGTAGATAAAATACGCGTCGGTGTCGGACGGATCAAACCCGAGCGCGACGCCGCTGTGAAACTCGGTTACATACGAGCAATGCACGCCGGTGCCGGGGAACTTGTGGCCAAACACGCCGGCCCGCTGAAGCACCTTTGCTTTAACGTCCAGCATCAGCGTATTATCGTTGATGATTTTGACCTGTTTTTGATTTTTCCCGCCGCGGTAGTCCACGACGTTGGAATTGACCTTTAGGCTAACGGTGTCCACAAGGAGGCCGTCGAGTGTGTCAATCAGGCCTGTGTCGGCATCAATGGTGCGGTGGCTGTGCACCGTCATGGCTGGAGTGGCTGGCATATTATTGGTTTTTTGGTTAAGCGTCGATGTCCAAGGCCGGCACGGTCGCGGACGAATAGGTGCTGCCTGTTGTGATTGTGAAGCTGCCCGTTTGATTGATTACCCACACGCGTTGATTGCAGACGCGGAGGACCACATTTGTGTAACTCCACCCCGAAGGGCTGGTATCGTCGCCCACGATCAACAATGCCGGGTCTACAGTTGTTCCTGATCCGCCTATGGTCCAATAGGTTGCGGATGCTGCGATACGGAACGTCTCCAGCGGGCTTGCGACTGGATTCCCTCCGGGGTCTGAAGAATAAATCTCAAGGTCAAAGCACGCCTCAGGAATGTATTGCAGCCTGGTTCCTCCAAGGCAATACCGAAGGAAATAGTATGACGGCTGCTCTTCGTTGTCTCCAGCGTTTCCAACGTCCGTCCCGTTCGGACCCCAGTTGAAGAACAGCGAAATTGAAATGTTTGCAGCCGGAACCCTTAGCGTCGTATTAGCAGGAATCGAAACCGGAGAATCAAGCGCTACATCACATAGCACGTTTGCGCCGCGGGCGAGGCGAAAGTGAGAGACGGAACGCGTCGAACCCGTCTGATTGAACACCAGTGCATTCGACGGCTGAGCATACCATTGCATTGGATCGCCTGCGCTGGCAATCCCGATTGGCACCCACGGGTCAACTTCCGTGATCGTGTGCAGGAGAGTTCCTGCTCCGGCAGGGTCTCCGTCGTAGGCGGAGACGGTAAAATCGTCGTCTAGGTTGCTTTCTCCGTGGAAAATATCCTGCAACAGCAACTCCTTTGCCGTGTCCAAAATCTCTGTCTCAACAGCATTTGCCGGAACGTCTGTGTATGTAATTGATGAGCCTGACGTTACCGGGAACGTAGTCGAGTCCAAGCCTGTGTGCAGGTCGTAGGAAATGACCGTTGAACCGGTCCGAAGCTCTCCGGCCGGGTCGTCGTCCTCGCTGGACTCGTAGATAAAAATCCCGTCATCCTTGAACTGGTGCCGCTGCTCAGTTCCGGCGGCGAATGCAATTGAGCGGTCGGAAAGATCCCGGCCAGGGTGATAATCCGCAAGCCCGTCCTTTTCTGCGACGACATAATCCAGATCGTATTGCAGGCGCTGGTCTGACTCGACCCGCAGGAAACAGTTACCCGCAAGGTCAACAAACCGCTGAGAATTGCCAGAGAACACCCGCGCCTTGCACCGCCTGACGAGCAAAAACGATTCGTCGTTGAGCCGGACCGGGTCGGCGTCAAGATCAACGTGCGAATGGAGCGTGATGGCAGGGATTGGAGGCATTAGACGACGGCGATTCCGGAGCAGCGGACGGTGAATTCCAGCGTGAGCGTGAGCGCGTTAGGTTCACGGATTGGCTGATGCGTAACGTCGTGGACGTAGATGACATTCAGGCCGGGCGTTGAGCCCGAGACGGCAAAGGAGAGGATTGTTTCGGCCTTGATGAACGTGGACGCATCCGGCGTCAGGCCGTGCGTAAAGACGCCTTCCAGTTGCTCCATCAGAGATTGAGCGTCGGCCGGTTCGTAATTGCGCGAGTAACGAACCTCGATGAATACCGGGATCTCCCAAACCTCGCGGCTATTGTCGTAAAACGGACGCCCGCCTTCGACAGCGCCAATGATGAGCGCCGGCCTGACTTCGTGGTCCGGGTCATCGGTGCGGAAAAACGATGTTCCTTCCTGCAAGATCCAGTGGCCGGCCGGACATGTGCCGCTTGTCCAGTTGGTCGCGTTTGTCAGGTGCGTGCTGTAGCCAGTGCGGAAAATCGCCTCGATTCGATCAAGGACGGATTCCACCGGCGCGGCCGTTCGTGGGGTGAAGCTCATGCAGCCGTAAGCCCCTCCTTTTCCGCGGCCTTTTTGATGTCGTTGAGGTAAAATTCAGCAAGCAGTCTTTCGACCTCTGGAAATGCCTTCTGGAATGCGTCGCCAACGTATTTCCCGTTGAGCGAACCGGTGACGCCTTCAGCCTTTGGCCCTCCCCCTTTTGCCCAATTCTCGACGATGATTTCCGATACGGTGGCAGCCAGCCGCTCGTTGATGTCTCCGGGCTGATTCTGGAATTGCGGCAGCCGGCCAACCTCTGACATCTTTCCTCTCAGCGCCAT
>JACCDR011353956.1_pt1 | contig 12089 bp, 10 predicted proteins | sample 7446431 | NCBI WGS metagenome assembly JACCDR01 (sample SAMN15323443, study PRJNA562643) | freshwater metagenome | isolation source: river surface water | place: USA:Blue River Watershed | collected 2017-08-17
AGTTTTACCAGCACGAGGCTCACCCAGTAAAACCATTTTAGCTTCTTCGATTTTTACAGTGCCTTTTTCTTGTGCTTCTAAATATTCTAATAAAGTTCCGCTATGAATAGCTGCAATCATTGTCGGAGGAAGGGGATTGTCATAAAGATTAAATGATTCAGCTTCAAAAAAATCTTCATAAATAACCTGTAATGAATTAATGAGATGAATAATTGCTTTCTTTTTTATCTGACTAATATTATTATTCTCCAAACCAAGGTGTTCTAAATTCACTAAGTTAGCTAAAGGTGATAAATCGCTAATTTGATTAAGTCTTAAAAAAAGTACTGTTAAGTTTACTAAGTTAGCTAAAGGTGATAAATCGCTAATTTGATTATCTTCTAAATAAAGTTTTTTTAAATTTATAAGATTAGCTAAAGGCGATAAATCGCTAATTTGATTACTCCACAAATTAAGTTCCTTTAAATTCACTAAATTAGCTAAAGGCGATAAATCACTAATTTGATTATTACTCAATTCAAGTTTTTTTAAATTCAATAAATTAGCTAAAGGTGATAAATCACTAATTTGATTGTGCCACAAATCAAGACTTTCTAAGTTTAATAAGTTAGCTAAAGGCGATAAATCCGTAATTTGATTATAACTCAAATCAAGCATAATAATTTCTCCCTCATCATTAAGCCTAAACTTCTTCACTATAACCCCCAAAGCCTCCTCCAACTCCAATATCACTTGTGGTTTTACTTTTTCTTGCTCCATTGCTTTATCTTCTAATTTTTATCGCTTATCAAAGATATTTAGATTCGTTGAAAGAAAAAAAGAGAGGAAGGGATACTTTTGTCTGGTGTTTTCTTGCTTAAAGTTAGTCGTGAAAGGGGGTATTTCAGGCGTAGGTGTTTTGTACGTATGGATGGCGTTCATAACGGAACGCCATCTGTTTACTGGTGAAAATGGTACTGAAAAACTAGATTCTTCCCAATGGGCGTATTGTTCGGTTTCCATTATGGTCAAATTGTTTAAATAAGGCATACTTATCTTTGTAAACTTCATCTATCTTATCCAACACGGCTTGTTCAGCTTCAAATACTTTCATCCAAATAGAATAATGACCACCAAGCGAAGTTGAAGCAATCTGTTCTGCCATCGCTGGAATAGGAGCTTTTTGCCATCGAGCAAGACTAGCTTTTGCTTTATTCCATTCCTCATGTCTTGAACGCCAGCGAGTATCTGCTTCTGTTGGTTCATTCTTTCCAGAAGGAATTCTATCAAGACCTGTTAAGTTAATCGTATTTTCTGCTATCGGTTGAAACTCAGCTTTCAGTGTGCTTTTAGGCTCAATAACATTTCCTTCCGAATACTCAAAAACTAAATCTGTGTTGTCTCTATCTGGCCAAAAATAGTCTGTGATAGTTGAATTATGGTCACTTTTAATCGTGTTACAATATTTACAAGAAAGTAAGAAATTATCCCAATCAAGTACAGCCCCTCCTTGATTTTGGGGTAAAATATGTTCCACTTCGATACCTTGAAAAACTTTCATTTCACAATAGGAACAATAATAGCCAATTTTTTCGGCTAAATCATGTCGAGCTTGTCCATAATCTGTGTAGGCTCTTGGAGCATTTCCTTTCTCAACGGGTCTCAATGTTAGTTTCTATTATATTTTTGAATTATTCTCTCTTGTTCTACAATAGCATAAAATGCAGTATCCCGTGCAAAGGGCTTCATTGCTTCATCAAGTGCAGCCTTCATTTCTGGCGTATCTTGTTCTTCTTTTACCGCCTTATAGTATTCTTTTGCTTTTTGAAACATATATTGCCTTAACTTACTCCATTGAGGATTGGCAACAAATTGGAGTTCTTCTGCTATATCTTCAATACTTAAATTGGCGGCACTGGTTATTTTATGAACATGGCTATTTTTTAGAATAATGAGTTGCTCTTGTCCTGTTTCTTGAATCAAAAAAGGCGAATGAGTTGTCACGACAAATTGAATATTAGGAAATGTTTCCCTGAGTGTTTTTATGATTTTTCTTTGCCATTCTGGATGTAAATGAAGGTCTAGTTCGTCAATTAAAACAACCCCTTCTGTTTCTTTCAACGCTCTTTCTTGTAAGTGAGGATTTAGGGTAAAACACATGTAAGCCATATCGGCGATGATAGCAAAGAAATTTCGAGTACCATCACTCAGTGAACTAAATGGTAAAATGCGTCCATCTTCCAGCACTACTTTCAATCCTTGCGGTTTATCTGTGTCAAATTCGTGGTAAATATTAACACAAGTAGGAATACTATTGATAATTACCTTTTTTACAGCCGTCAGCACGATGTCTTCTCCTCCTTTTTGGATACGAGCAAGTTCCTTACCTCTAAACCATTTTTGGAACTGTTGATGTGTAGATTTTGCCTCTAAACTTCTGTCGTAAGCCCTAAAACGTGATGAAATTTGTTGTCTTTCCCTTTTCCTCTCTTTGTTCAGTTCATCATTATCTCTCGCAACATCAAACAGTCGTCCGGTTGCATAATATATCAATAGTGGAAGATTTACAACTTCTCCCTTTCTGACCATTGTATCAATTTTAGAGGCTAAATCTTTTATACTTTTAGCTTGTTTACTCGTCGTTCTGTTATCAATTCCTTCAAGTGTTCTTGCCCAAGTAATAGTTTGGTTATGGATAGCCCCCTCTGCTGCGACTTCTACTGGAAACTGATATTCCTCACTATGTTCGTAGGTGGCAATTCGAATATCTTTTTTATAAATTCCTCTGGAATAAGCCCCCTTTATTCCTAAAAAAAAAGAACCTATCACTACCGTTAATGCTTCTAATATAGCTGTTTTTCCACTTCCATTTTCGCCAATAACTACATTAAAATGGGGATTTAGTTCGACATGCAGGTTTGTATATCCTCTAAAATTTCGAACTACTATGTGCTTTATTTTCATTAGATTACATTTAAAACATTCATTCCCTTTATACAAAAACCATCATTCTACTTTGCACTTTTCTCTTCTTAAAGATTGTTTAAATATACTCAATTCAAGCGTATCTTGTAGCGTTGTTTTGCTTTGTAATTGATATTATTTTTACGATTGTACTACTCAAATCACTATAGAAAAAGCATCGGCATCTAAATGAGCAGGAAATTTCTCTCTGAATTGCTGTAAAGCTTCATAAGAAAGCACCGTTGTTTGCATGATTTCGAGGTCTTTTTGATAAAACAACCTTTCTCCTTTGTAATCAATCACCGCCGAATCGCCCGAAAAATGAAGCCCGTTGCCATCAGTCCCCACACGATTTACCCCGATTACATAGCTTTGATTTTCGATGGCTCTGGCTTGTAGCAAAATATTCCAAGGATGAGCCCTTGCCGCAGGCCAATTGGCTATATATATCAACGCATCGTATGCCTGTTGTACGTTTCTGGCCCATACCGGAAAACGCAAATCGTAGCAAATCAAAGGGCAAATTTTCCAACCCTTTATCTCTACAATTAGTTTTTGTGTACCTTCTGCAAAATGCAGGTGCTCGTTTCCCATCCGAAACAAATGCCTTTTGTCGTAATACAAAAATTGTCCATTGGGTTGCATCCATATCAGGCGATTGTAACATTTCCCATTTTCTTGCACCATCATACTTCCCATGACTACAGCCTGCGTTTGGGCCGCTTGTTGTTTGAGCCATTTAAAGGTAGTAAGGTTCATGGGTTCGGCAATAGCGGTATTCATCGAAAAACCCGTATTGAACATTTCGGGCAGAATAATCAGGTCGGTAGCTTGGTCGATTTGGGCTATTTTTTCCTCAAACATCGCCAAGTTAGCCGTTGTATTTTCCCAATATAAATCAGATTGTATTACTGTAACAGAAAGGTCTTGCATAAATCACGAGTCATTAAATTCATTCGTTGGCTCAAAGATAGTAAAAAAGAAGTGTGTAAAATGAAGGTATTTTTGTTCTGTAAAAGATTCTTTCTTGACGTATTCTATCGCTATGGCACTCGTGGCAACTACAAAATTTTCTCCCATTATAAGCGTTACAATGGGATTCATCGCATTTTCGGGTAGAAGAACTGACATAACCCACAAGTAATTGCATAAACTTATAAGATGTTAGGGCTTTAGTTGTTAAAGGATATTGTCAGTTCAAATATTCTTGCCTAATTTTACATTCAATTTATAAGTAAGATAGTACATAAGTAAACGCATAGCGTCCAAAATATCCTAGAATCATCTTAGACAAATGAGAGAATTACAATTCAGAGAGGCTCTTCGTGAAGCCATGAACGAAGAGATGCGTCGTGACCAGTCGGTATTATTAATGGGTGAAGAAGTAGCCGAATACAATGGTGCATACAAAGTATCGCAAGGTATGTTGGACGAATTTGGTCCCGACCGTGTAATTGACACGCCAATCGCCGAGCTAGGCTTTGCGGGGATAGCCGTAGGTGCTGCCGCTAACGGTCTCCGTCCTATCGTAGAATTTATGACGTTCAACTTCTCGTTGGTAGCCATTGACCAAGTGATTAACTCTGCGGCAAAAATGATGTCGATGTCGGGTGGTCAATATTCTTGCCCAATTGTATTCCGTGGGCCTACAGGAAATGCGGGTCAGTTATCATCACAACACTCTTCAAACTTTGAAAACTGGTTTGCCAATACGCCAGGCCTCAAAGTTGTAGTGCCTTCCAATCCTGCCGATGCTAAAGGTTTGTTGAAAGCATCTATCCGTGACAACGACCCTGTTATTTTTATGGAGTCCGAATTGATGTACGGAGACAAAGGACTTGTGCCAGATGGCGAATACCTTACGCCAATTGGCAAAGCAAATATCGTAAAAGAAGGAACAGATGTAACGATTGTTACGTTCGGAAAAATGTTGTCGAGAGTAGTAATGCCTGCGGTAGCAGAATTGACTAAAATGGGTATCAATGCCGAGGTGATTGACTTGCGCACGGTAAGACCTATCGACTATGAAACGGTATTGGCTTCGGTAAAAAGAACCAATCGCTGTGTAGTGGTAGAAGAGGCAAACCCAATTTCAGCACTATCGTCTGAAATTGCTTACAATGTACAACGTTGGGCTTTTGATTATATGGATGCCCCTGTGATTCGTGTCAATTCAAAAGACCTTCCTTTGCCTTACGCTCCAACTTTGATTGAAGAGATTTTACCAAGCGTTAAACGCACAGTTGATGCCGTAAAAGCTGTTTTATATAGAAGCTAAGTGTATTAATCACTTTTTTTCTGCAAAAGCCCAACTTTTTTTTAGTTGGGCTTTTTTTTGTTTTTTACAATTTCACTCTTTTTAAGCGACAAATATTTTCTTCTTTTATCACGCATTTTTACGCACTCTTCCAAATATTACCCTTTTGTCATATACGTTGACCTGCTTCTCAAATCGACTTTCTCCAAAATTTATCCAATTTTACACGTACAATTTTAAACTTTCGTCACTTTTTTTTTGCGATTAACTATTGACAAATACATTTTTTCGACATAACTTAGATTTAACAAAACGAAATAATCGCCACTCATAACGATTTTACAAACATTCATCCTTTTTTTCACTTTGTAAACCCATAAAAATATGACTCGCTACATCAACTTCGCCCTTTTGTTTACTGTTGTGGTATTGTTTACTCAATGCCAAAATGATGGAATGCTACAAAACATTACGCCCGAAGCAACGACCAGTACCCGTAAAAGCACCCCTACGGCTATCACCGTAGCACCTAGTGCAAGCTTGTACAGAGGAGTTTATTTAGATGGATTGAAAAAAATTGTAGGAGATACCTTGCAAGAAAATGAGATGTTGGAGTGGTGTAAAAGAAATAATTTTACGACTGTTACGTGTTACGATTTATATACTTTATTGGCCTACAAATCGGGCTATGCTAAAATGGCAGCTTTTATCAAAAAAGCCCGTACACGCTACGGTGTACAAACCGTTACGGCTTGTATGGCTTCTGCGAATGCGTTCAATACCTTGATTCAAAATTACAACGTAAGCAGAAACGATACGTTAGAAAAATTTAATTACGCCAACTTAGAATTAGAATGGTGGAATGGCGCTTCTACGTATGACAATTATCTGACACAATTGAAAGGTATTCGGGCTTGGGGAAATGCCCAGCAAACAAAAATTCCAACAGAAGAATACATGGGTTGGTTTAAAAATCCTGCTGGACAAGACTCGCTACAAGCGGCAGGATTGGTACAAAATTCAGATAGAATTTTAGTACATGCTTATCAAACAACGCCTTCGTTTGGCTACATGAAAAGCCGTTTGATGACCATTGCTAAAGCTGCTAAAGCACAAAAAAAGGTGATGCCTATTGTGTTTTTATTCAATGCCGAACAAGATTATTCGATGACTTACTTTGCTAATACAACTTTTGACCAAGCTTATTACGATGTGTTGAGCCAATTTGAAGTGGCTAATTTTGATGGAAAAGAATACCTCAAAATTGTAGGCTACCAAATTTTTGCTCAATCAGATGCTCGAATGGCTCGCCCCTTACTTTTGTTGCAATAGCTTTGAATTATTGAGCGAGTTGTGAATAGGTGTTTTGAAAATCAAAATACTTATTCACAACTCGCTCAATTACTTACAATACAATCACATAAATATAACGTGTTCCATCTAAATCTACGCCCTCAATCTTCACACGTCCTTTGCGATTTTGTAATAAATCAGCCGCTTCTTTGGCATCTTTGATAGCTTTGTCGTCGATTTTAGAAATGATTAAACCGCTTTCGATACCTTGGTAGCCCAATTTTCCTTCTGGATTTACATCTATCAATTTGATACCTCCCGAAAGTTTTAATTTAGCTTTTTCGGCCTCACTCAAATTAGCAATTTTTGCTCCAAGCGATTCGCTCGTAATAACAGATGCACTGCTTTCTCCTTTGATGATATTGGTGTTGCCGTCTTTGTTTTTCAACACTACATTAAAATCTTTCAAAGCACCATCACGGTTGACAGTTACGACAACGGTTTCGCCTGGACGTTTGCGACCGACTAATTCCATCAATTTGGCAGAAGTTTTGGTTTCTACGCCATCTACTTTTACAATTACGTCGTTTACTTTCAAGCCAGCCGCTTGTGCCGAGCTACTTGCCGAGAAACCACTTACATAAACACCGTCGTTTACTTTAAGGTCTTTTTCTTCGGCAATTTTAGCAGAAACATCGGTGATATTTACGCCCAAATAACCTCTTTGTACGTTACCGTATTTGATGAGGTCGGCAGAAACTTTCTTCACAATGCTTACGGGTACAGCAAAAGAATAACCTGCAAACTGACCTGTACGGCTATAAATAGCGGTGTTAATACCGATTAATTCGCCTTTGAGGTTGACCAACGCACCGCCCGAATTGCCAGGATTTACGGCTGCATCGGTTTGGATAAATGATTCTAATGGGTTTACATCTTCTTTGTCACGGTCGATGATATTTTGGCGACCTTTGGCCGAAACAATACCAGCCGTTACGGTCGATTCAAGGTTGAATGGATTACCTACTGCCAAGACCCATTCTCCAACACGAAGGGCATCCGAATCGCCGAATGTCAAGAAAGGTAAATTAGTAGATTTTACCTGAATCACCGCCAAATCGGTAGAAGGGTCGGTGCTGATGACTTTCGCTTTTAATTCTCTTCTATCATTCAAAATAACAGACACTTCGTCGGCATCTTGTACCACGTGGTTGTTTGTCACAATAAAGCCATCCGAACTGATAATCACACCTGAGCCCGAAGCCTCCTGCGTTTCTGGCTGGCGGCGGCGATTGCCAAAATCTCCAAAGCCAAAGAAATCTTCAAAAGGGTCAACCATTTGGCGATTCACTTGGCGGGTTACTTTGGTTTTGATGTGTACTACCGCAGGCGTAGCTTTTTCGGCAGCGAAGGTAAACTCACCCGGTGCAGCGGCAGAGCCATTCGAGCGGTTAGAAACCATACTAAAGGCAGAAGGCGTATCTGTAAACAGAGAATCTGCCGATGATTTTTCCAAAAAGAGTTTATATGCGCCGAGCGTCGTGGCACTGCTCAAAGCACCTACAATTGCTAGTGATTTTAAGTTTTTCATTTCCATTCTTAAAAAATATTGAAGGTTTATTGAAGAACGTTTAATAATACTGGAATGTTTTCAATGTAATTTCAATTGTGTTGTTTTCACTTTGCTAAATTAACGCAAAAATTATTTGGTCGGTATATCTTTAAACGCCTTTTAACATATTTTAAGAATTAAGGGGATTTACTGGATTTTAGAAAGAAAATCTAGTAAATCCCCTACGCAATAGCAAGGTTTATGCAATGGCTATTTCCTTGACTGCTGGCTTGAGTTCTTCTTTTTTGGGTAATGCAATCTGCAAAATTCCATTGTCGTAAGATGCTTCGATGGCATCGCCGTTTACGTTTTTAGGTAACGTAAAACTGCGTTGGAAATTACTGTAATTAAACTCTTGGCGGGTATATTTTTCGGTTTTTTCTTCTTGATTTTGCTCTTTGCTTGCCGAAATATTTAGGCGGTTTTCGTGTAAACTTACCTTAAAATCTTCTTTTTGCAAGCCTGGAGCGGCTACTTCAATATGAAAACCTTTTTCGTCTTCTTTTACATTTACGGCTGGAATAGCCTGAAAGAATTGATTGCCTTGAGATACTTTTGGTAACATGGTGTCTAATTGTTTAAAGAGTTGGTTGAATGAGTTGTCGAAAAATAAAGGTTTTGCTGCTGGTTTTACGGTTATGAATGCCATGATTTTTGTTGTTTTATGGTTGTACATTAAATCTCAATTTTGTAAACGCCTCGGCGTTGTTACACTTTATTTTTTACAACTTTAATACCAATTGAAAAAACAATGCCATTTTGTCTTGTTTTATAGTTTTCCGCTTATTTTATCCAGACAAAATGACTGCTTTTGTTTTTCTAAGACATAAAAAAAAGACAAAATGTATAAAAGCTTATACACTTTGTCTTTTTTAGTTGTTAGACACAAAGGCTTTCTTTACAAATCAATATCAATTGTATTGCGAAGAATATCTTCTAAGGTTTCTCTTTGACGAACTAATTTGGCTTGTCCATCTATGACTAGCACTTCGGCAGGGCGTACCCTCGAATTGTATTGTGATGCCATCGAATAGCAATAAGCTCCAGCATTTTTCATGGCAATGATGTCGCCCGCAGTGACTTTGTTCATCAAGCGTTCGCCTTGTTTGCCTTCGGGTGTCCAAGAAAAAGTATCGGTTTCGCAAATATAACCCACCACACGGTAGGCTTCTTGTACGGATTCGTCTTCGTTTGAAGCGTTGAAAATATCGTGATACGAGCCGTACATCATCGGGCGACCGAGGTGATTCAAACCAGAATTGACACAAACAAAAGTTTTGATTGGGTCTTCTTTCACGGTGTTGGCGGTTGTCAGGAAAGTACCAGCTTCACTTACCAAAAATTTACCTGGTTCAAACCAAAGTTGTAATTCACGACCATATTTTTTAGAAAAATCCAAGAAAGCATTACTCAATACTTCGCCTACTTCTTGCATATCGGTTACGATGTCGCCGTCTTTGTATGCCACTTTGAAACCTCCACCTAAGTCGATGATTTCTAAGTCTTTGAAGCTAAAAGCCATTTCCAAAATCGCACTGGCGGCTTGCGTAAAAGCATCAGCATTTTTGACATCCGAACCCGTATGTTGGTGTAAGCCAATGATTTTCATATTGTATTTTTCGACGATAGCCAAAATTTCAGCTTTTTGGTGAATCGAAATACCAAATTTAGATTCGGGGTGAGCCGTCATGATTTTCTCGTTGCCCCCACCAAAAACGTGTGGTTTAATCCGAATCAAAGCACCTTTGGTATGGCCGTATTTTTGCCCAAACTTTTCGAGTACATCGAGGTTATCGAGGTTGATTCTTGCCCCAGCTTCGGCAGCCAATTCGATTTCGTCGAACGACACACCACTAGGCGTAAAAGTAATTTGCGAGCCTTCATAGCCAGCCATCATGGCTAGGCGTAATTCTTCGGGCGAAACCACGTCAATTTCTACGCCATGTTTACGCATCAGCTTCAAAATTGCCAAATTGGTATTAGCTTTACAAGCATATTTAATCTTGAGATTAACATTCTTGAAAGAATCACGAAGAATGGATATTTTTTCGATAATTTTGTCAGCGTCATAGACGTACAAAGGCGTACCAAATTGATTAGCTAAATCGGTAAGTTTGATGTGTTGGATGGAGTAATACGACATTGCTATTTTTTAATTTTTTGCAAAGATACGTCCAATTGTTTAAATGAATAAACCAATAGAAAAGATATGCTCATTGAATTACATAATTTCGGGCCAATAAAGTCATTTCGATTTGATACTTCCAAAGATATTCATGGGATTTTTGGAAAGAATAATATTGGAAAATCTTATGCCATTAGTGCGGTTTATTTGATATTGAAGAATTTGAGTAAGTATAGTTATGATGAACTAACGCAGGAAAAGTTTTTCTTGGAATTAGGAAATACAGCAATAGAAAAAGCTATGTACGATAAACTAAGTACCTTACAATTTGCTGAATATTCTATAAAGGAGATTGTACTAGAGCATTTTAAGGATTCTTTACATGCTTCTTTAATCGCTGACCTCACAAATTCTTTTCAGAACTCATTTGACTTTAAGACCATTCAACAGGCTAATTCACAGCATCCCTTGCAAATGATTATTACCCTTCAATCGGGGGTTTTAAGCATCGGATTAGATGAAGATAAACGAAAATTCAAGCTCATAGCTGTAGAGCTTTTTTCTGAATTTAAGATATACAATGCTAACGATTATCTATTATCCCAGATAACGGATGATTCATTTATTTACTTTAAAAGAGATGATACAAAGATTGACTTAGAACTTAGAAATATCCTTATTCTTTTACATAAAAAGTTCAAAAATGAACTACAGTTTTCAAACCAAATTTATTTTTTACCAGCTTCTCGTTCAGGACTTTACAATGCTTTAAGTTCCTTCGGAGCTATTTTTGCTGAACTTTCTCGTAATAGAAATTTTATTCGACAAAAAATTGAAATTCCCAATCTTTCAGAACCCATTTCTGATTATTTTCTCAAACTCAATACCATTGATAAAGCTCAAGTCAACGAAAAGTATAGAACGTATTTTGAAGAAATTGAAAAGGATATACTCAAAGGAAAAATCACAATTGATACCGAAACCCAAAAATATTTTTATACGCCACAGCAATCTGAAATAAAATTGGAATTATCGTTTACGTCATCCATGATTTCGGAAATAGCTCCAATTATTGCTCATTTAAAGTATATTATCCCATTGGGGAATGAAAGAGCCTCAATACTGTTTATTGAAGAACCAGAAGCTCATTTGCACCCAGAAGTACAGGTGGCTTTACTTCATTTTTTTGTAAAACTAAGTAAAGCAAAGGTTAAAATTGTAATGACTTCACACAGTAATTATATCTTTAATAAACTTAGCAATTTGTTAATAGCCAAAGAAATACAACCTGAAAATATAAGTATTTCATTAATGAAGATGACCAACGAAGGTAGTGTTATTGAAGATGGAGCAATGGCTGTTGACGAATATGGGATTGAAGATGATAATTTTGTCGATATTGCCGAGCAACTTTATGAAGAAAGGATGCAATTATTAGAAAAACTTTAGCTATTCCTAAAAGATGTTAATTCAAGAAATTCTACAAGACCCAGTGCTGAACAAATTTCTCTGCGAGGATTGTGAAGAACATGGCATTGGTATCAATGTGAGTGACACCGTAAATCGAAATGATTATATTATTATACGAGTAGATGAATATTACAACACTATCGTAAAGGAAAATAGTCGTCCTAAATCACCCGATTGTTTGATTATTCAACATTGTGGAGGGAATAGATTTGTATTATATTTGATTGAGCTTAAAGCCATTACATCTTTAAAAACTGAAAAGTTGAGCGATATTCGAGACAAATTTCAACACTGTTTTGACGATTTTATGAGCAATAAATTTAGAAAATACTTTTACAATACCGATTACGATTTTTCAATCAAATTACTTTTTATTGCTGACCCCAAAG